>OCTW013389893.1_pt1 | contig 15085 bp, 11 predicted proteins | sample 1539671 | NCBI WGS metagenome assembly OCTW01 (sample SAMN02144230, study PRJEB22623) | gut metagenome | biome: sheep rumen | host: Ovis aries | place: New Zealand
GGTTAGTTGTTGATCGTATAACGCATTGACGTGTCATTGTCAAGGATCATTTGGGTAATCATCGAATCGTCCAGAACGAAAAAGGCAAGGAGTATGATTCGATGTCTAGTCTTGAAATGTTTGATTATGGAGCACGACTATATAACGGACAGAGTATAAGTAAAAAATATTATGATTGCCTCCTAACCTTGTTTGATTAGGAGGCGTTAAAATTATATCTAAGTTTTAGAAGTTATACCCCAAAGAAATCATTAAGTTCTTATTTTTGGCAGAAATATTGTCGTAATCCTTTAATAGGTTTACGAAACCCCATTCATATGCCATGCCTACGTAGTAATGCTGGCTGAAAGTTACACCTGCACCAATTTTAAGACCTGCATCAAAACGATTGGTATCGTCATCAAAGTAATCTCCACTTGCAGTTTGATTGCCACTAGACAAAGTTCCTGAACCGCCTAGGCCGTAAGCTAAGTATGGACCTGCTTCGAGTGAAATATTGACTTTATCAGAGGCTTTGATACGATAAGAGGCCAGAACAGGAACTTCAAGATAAAGTGGTTTACCTTCTGCTGAACTTTGGTTTGTTGCATCTGTGCTGAAGCCTTTTTGTGAGAAGAATAAGCCTGGCTGGATGTAGAAATTCTCTGCTACAGGGATATCTGCTATAGCACCTATGTGGAATCCTACTCGACTACCTAGATTTATACTTGCGTTAGTTTGAGAACCACTTGTAGTAATGTTGGCAATGTTCAAACCTGCGCGGATACCAAATGTTACATTGTTTTGTGCTGAAGCATTTAATGTCAGAACAGCTGTGAGAGCTGCTAAAAAGATTTTTTTCATTTTAGTGTGTATTTAATAAGTTTTATTACGATACTAAATGGTTATATTCGTATGCAAATGTATAAAAAAAATCCCGAATTATACTCAATCTATTTTACAATTCTTACATTTTCCTAAAAATCTTTTAAAAGAACCCTTTGAATGTAATTTGAGAAGCTATTTACAGAAAAATCGAATATCTGTCGTTGGTGTATATGTAAGTTATTATTATTATATTGATGGAAATGTTTTTTTACAAGCACTGTTCTTTTTTGTTTTTCACCAAGTAGAATTTTTATTCTTGCTTAAGAATTATTTTGTTTGATGTATCATTTCGTAAACTTCTTGATATATATGACAAAATGTACTTTTATTTTTTTTGTTTGATGTAATCTTTGATAAACTCTTTGATACAAAATCTAAAGTTATTTTGTTTGAAATGCTCTAATTTTGCAGAAAACAATATTAAAATAATCGAAAATAACGAAAAACAATTTTTATCGATATGAAACCTATATTATCTCTTCTCGTTATGGCTTCTTTGAGTGTAAGTAGTTTTGCTCAGGATGCTGTTTTCCAGAATTTTAAGTATACTGGTAACGAAAGTCGTTTTGCTAAAAATATCGACACCAGTAAAGAATATTATAATCCGGTATTGGCTGGTTTTTATCCAGATCCATCTTTATGCCGTAAGGGTGATACCTATTATTTGGTAAACTCTTCTTTTAGTTTTTATCCTGGTGTACCATTGAGTACGAGTAAGGATTTGATTCATTGGAAACCGGCTGGATATGTTCTCAATCGTGAATCTCAGTTGCCTTTGACTCGCCAAAATATTTCAGGTGGTATTTTTGCTCCAGCGATTTCTTATAATGAGAAGAATAAAACTTTTTATATGATTACCACAAATGTGGGCGCAGGTAACTTCTTCGTAAAGAGTAAGGATCCTGAGAAGGGATGGAGTGACCCGATCTATCTTCCTAAGGTAAATGGTATTGACCCAAGTTTCTTCTTTGATAAGGATGGTAAAGGCTATATTGTTCATAATGGTCCTGTAACAGGTAAACAGGAATATGAGGGTCAGCGTGCTATTCGTCTTTTCGAGTTTGATGTGAAGGGTGATAGCATTAAGGGCGATTTTACAGAGATTGTTCGTGGTGGTACCCATGTTCAGAAAAATCCGATTTGGATAGAGGGTCCACATCTTTTCCGTGTTGGCAAATATTATTATCTGATGTGTGCTGAAGGTGGTACCTGTGATTGGCATTCTGAAGTCATCTTCCGTGCCAAGAGTCCAAAGGGTCCTTGGGAGGAATGTCCTGATAACCCTATATTGACTCAGCGTACTGGTCTTGATCCTAACCGTCCTGATATCGTAACCAGTGCCGGTCATGCAGATATTGTGCAGAGTAAGGAAGGTGATTGGTGGGCTGTATTCCTCGGCTGTCGCCCATATCAGGATGACTTCTATAATACAGGTCGTGATACTTATCTTTTGCCTGTAACCTGGAAAAATGGTTGGCCTATTATTCAGCCTAAGAATACTGCAATTCCTGCTGTCAGCAAGATGACGAAGTGGCAGGAAAAACTGAGTGCAGGACTGAAGAATCAGGGTGAATTCTCTGGTAATTTCAGCTATGAAGATAAGTTTGATGGTGAAAGCTTAAATCAGCGTTGGATGTTCCTTCGTAATCCTTCTGCCTTCTGGAAGACCTCTGCCGAGGGATTGGTGATTTCTCCAAAACATGCTAAGATTAATGAAAAGGAGAGTCCTTCTGTTATCTTTACTCGTCAGCAGCATACTAACTTTACTGCTGAGACTACTGTTCGTTTCGCTCCTACAAGTGAAAAAACACAGGCTGGTTTGGTATTGATGCAGAAAGAGGATCATAACTTCGTGTTTGTCAAAACTCTTCGTGCTGGTAAACCGGTACTTGTTCTTGAAAGAGCTGAACGTGGTAATGCGGTTATAGCTTCTACGGAATTGACAGGTGTACATGCTGCTGGTAACGAACCTCTTCGTCTCAAGGTGGTAGGTAACGGTCGTTACTATGATTTCTATTATGCAGAGGGTAATGCTGATTACCAGCTCTTAGCTAAGGGTGTCGATGCTGTTAATTTGAGTACACACCAGAGTGGTGGTTTCATTGGTGCGGTAATCGGACTTTATGCCGTGAAATAATAGTCTAGTTAATAAGATATTAAATGTGAAATAAATATTCCTATATCAATCTCTTCCCCCTCGTGAGAGGGGGGAGACCTAATAACCTTAATTCTTTATTGTCTTTCTCTCTTACAAAAAGGCAATAATCCTATTTAATTTATAACGGATAAGTGTGCTTTCTTCGGAGAGTACACTTTTTTTAGAGAATGATGAGTAATCATAACCAATAATAAAACCAAAAGCAATGAAAATCTTTCAAAAATTACTGCTTGCCTCTTCGCTTTTTGCGAGTCTCCAGATGCAGGCTCGTGAAATCCAAGTGAAGAGTCCTAATGGACAGATCGCCGTTACATTGAGTGATGATGCTGGTCTATTGAACTATCAAGTCAATCTTGATCAGTATACTTTTATCCTTCCTTCGCGTCTAGGTCTGAAGATGGATTTGGGTGATTATACTGATCAGCTTGCTTTGACTGAAGAATATCAAGTGAAGAAGGTGACGGATCATTATGAACTTCAAACGATAAAATGCAGCCGTGTAGACTATGAAGCTAATGAGCTTACAGCAACTTGTACTCAACATGGTAATAAGGTTTTTGATATTGTGTTTCGTGTGAGCAATCGTGATGTTGCTTATTGTTATCGTGTATATCCTCAGGGGGATAAAAACTCGGGAGTGATAACAAGCGAGGCGAGCAGTTTTAAGTTTCCGTCAAATACCACGACTTTCCTTTGTCCACAGGCAGAGCCGATGCATGGTTTTGCCGGTACATCGCCAAGTTACGAAACTTCGTATACTATGGATGATCAGTTGGGTAAAAATGGATGGGGACAAGGATATACTTTCCCATGTCTTTTCCGCGAGGGTAATGCCGGTTGGGTACTGGTTTCTGAGACGGGTGTAGATGCAAATTATGTTGGTAGTCGACTCATGGGCCATAAAGATGGTACTTATAGCATAGGTTTTCCACAAGCAGCTGAGATGAATGGACAGGGAAGTACCTCTGTAGCTATTGCCCTTCCTGGTAGTACTCCGTGGCGCACGCTTACTCTTGGCAAAACGCTTGCACCTATCGTCGAAACTACTGTTCCTTATGATTTGGTGCAACCGAAATATGAAGCATCTCAACCTTATATTTATGGGGCTGGTACATGGAGCTGGATTATCCAGATGGATGGTTATACTCGCTATGATGAACAGAAGCGATATATAGATTTTGCAGCGGCTATGGGATATAAATCGGTTCTTATCGATGCTCTTTGGGATACACAGATAGGAAGAGATAAAATTGCAGAACTTGCCCGATATGGTGCTGCCAAAGGTGTGGGTATTTATCTTTGGTATAACTCTAATGGAGCGTGGAACTATGCTCCTCAAGGGCCTCGTGGTATCATGAATAATACGATAGCCCGTAAGAAGGAGATGAAATGGATGCATCAGATTGGTATACGTGGTATTAAGGTAGACTTCTTTGGTGGTGACAAACAGCCGATGATGAAGCTTTATGAAGATATTTTGAGCGATGCCAATGATTATGGTCTGATGGTTATTTTCCATGGATGTACTCTGCCGCGTGGCTGGGAGCGTATGTATCCTAATTATGTAGCCAGTGAGGCTGTTTTGGCTAGTGAGAATCTTCACTTTGGGCAGGGCGCCTGCGATGCAGAAGCCTTTAATGCTTGCATCCATCCGTTTATCCGTAACACTGTAGGTAGTATGGATTTTGGCGGAAGTACTCTCAATAAGCATTATAATCGTGATAACCAGAAGGGTACTACCCGTAGAACTTCAGATGTTTATGCTTTGGCTACAGCCGTACTTTTCCAAAGTAGTGTTCAGCATTTTGCCATGGCGCCTAACAATCTTGAGGATGCTCCTGCATGGGCTATTGATTTTATGAAGAAAGTACCGACTACTTGGGATGAGGTGAGGTTTATTGATGGTTATCCTGGTAAGTATGTTATTTTAGCTCGTCGTCATGGCAATACTTGGTATATTGCTGGTGTAAATGCGAATAAGACTCCTGTTAGATTAACCCTTCATTTACCGATGCTTCAAGCAGGACAGGCAACTCTGTATGCTGATAAATGGACCAAGAAGGTGACTGATATCTTGTCTGAAGATTTGGGAAATGTTTCTCAGGTTAAGGTTGGTAAAAAGGGAACATTGACTATCGAGATGAAACAAAACTGTGGTTTTGTTCTCGTGCAATAATATATTATTCTTGAGAAGTATTAGTTTGGTAACTTCTCACTTTATTCCATAAAAAAAACGACAGACGATATTCTCGTCCGTCGTCTTTTTTTTATGGAATAAGGTAATTTGTTTTTACCAACTTCCGCCGGCTCCACCACCGCCGAAACTTCCGCCTCCAAATCCACCAAATCCTCCGAATCCGCTGCTACCACCGCTACTGCCGTGGTAGAAACCTCCACCAAATCCTCCGAATGTAGCAGAGCCTCCTTTGCCACCACTATGTTTGTCACCAAAGAAGCAATAGAGGATAAAAAGGAAGATGAGAACAAAAATAAATACGATACCGGTGATATTATCATCGTCGGCATTTTCTGCATAATTATTTACGTCGATTTCACCTTTAGCAATAGGCATCAATATATGCAATGCCGCCCAGACTCCTTCACTATAATTATTTTCTTTGAAATGAGGTATCATTTCGTGGTTAACTACCTTATAGCAGACGGCATCAGGCAAAGCTCCTTCCATACCATATCCAGTGGCGATGAAAGCCTCACCTTTAGTTTCGTTTTTCGCTTTAATCAGAATGACGATACCATTATTATATTTTTTGCCACCTACGCCCCATTTCTGTCCAAGTTGTTGGGCGAAATCTGCCTTGTCTAGTCCTTCTAGATCATTTATGGTAACGACAACAATCTGATTGCTAGTCTTTCTGGCAAATTCTTCCAGGCTATCTTCCATAATATTGGCATCAGGGAGGATTCCTGCAAAATCGTTTACCAGTTTGGGTGGGTTCGGTTTATCTGGAATCTGAGCAAAGGTTCCTATGGTAGCCAATAGTACCATGAGGGTAAGTAATGCAGATTTAATCTTCATAGGTAATTTCATTGCTCAATTCGTTGATATCATCTTTAACGGCAGGGAAATAAAGGGTTAGTTTATTACCAATTTGTAGGATGGTTTCACATAATCCATTGCAAGTTTCGCCTGCTTTCAATTTTTCGCCTAACAACGTTAGGGTGTCTTTCCAGAAGTCATCTGGTACAAGTTCGTTAATACCTTGATCGCCTAGTATTGCGAATTTGTGAGATTTATAGGCGATAAAAATCAGTACAGCATTGCGACGCTCGGTCTCATAGAGTTTTAACTGATTAAATTTCTTCTGGGCTGTCGTCATAACGTTACCCCAACAGCGTGGAGTAACATGTACACAAATCTCGCCAGAAGTTTGGCGCTCTGCTTCTGTTATTGCACTAACGATACGTTGCTGTTCGTCGGTAGTAAGAAAATCGATGAGAGCCATGACTTAGTCGAAACTAACTTTTGGAGCTTTATCAGCACCAGCCTGTGCTTGGAAATATGGTTTAGCTTGAAAACCAAACATGCCGGCAAAGATATTCTTAGGGAAGGTTTTCACAGAGGTATTATACGAACGAGCTATTTCGTTGAAGTTCTTACGCTCCACAGTGATACGGTTTTCGGTACCTTCTAATTGAGCTTGAAGTTCTTTAAAATTCTCGTTAGCTTTCAGGTCAGGATATCTTTCCTGAACAACGAGCAGTCGACTTAAAGCAGAACCGAGTTCTCCCTGTGCATCTTGAAATTTTTTCATAGAAGCCTCGTCAAGTGTGTTTGCGTCTACTTTTACACTTGTGGCATTTGCGCGAGCCTGAATAACGCCTTCCAGAGTTTCCTTTTCATGCTTGGCATACCCTTTTACTGTTTCTACAAGATTTGGAATCAAGTCAGCGCGTCGTTGGTATACGTTTTCTACTTGAGCCCATGCTTCTTCTACTTTCTGTTGTTCACCTACTAAACTGTTATAGGTACTAACAGCCCAGATAGCGAATACGGCTACAACAGCTAAAATGATAATAAGAGTTTTTTTCATATATACTTTCTTCTTTTGGTTATTCGAAATAATTATTTTAGTAATTCGAATTCAAAAATACAGAAAAAAGAAGTAAGTGCCAAATTTATTTTACTTTTTTAAGGAGTGTAGCGAACAGGTGAGTGTAGAAGAATTTTCCACATCATCAGGTCTTCCCAGGTGCATATCGCTTGTTGAATGATATTCGTATAATACAACTTAATATGTTTGTATTTGTAAATACAACTAAAATTAGTTGTTTTTTAAAATACAACCGTAAAAAGTTGTATTTTTAAATTATTATCTATAACTTTGCCACATATTCAATTCTATTCATATAAATATGAAGAATAAAGCAGTCATTACTGGTGATATTGTTCGCTCTGAGTTTATTGGCCTGGACAAAAGGGGTGAATTACTCAAAGCTCTTCAGCAGGTTTGCGAGGAACTACAGAAGTTTAGTCCCATGAAAATGGAAATATACCGTGGCGACAGTTTCCAGATTGTTATGGAAAGACCAGAGGTTTCGTTGAAAGTCGCTACATTAATCAGATCCTATCTCATCTCTAAGACTCCTCAGGGAGAGAAGAACATCTGGGATGCCCGTATATCTATTGGCATAGGCGAGATAGACTATGTCAGTACTAGTATAGTCGTATCTGATGGCGAAGCGTTCAGGTTGTCAGGTCGTGGACTGGATAATCTAGATAAAGCTCGTATGTGTATTTCTACCAAATGGGATATGGTCAATGAAGAAGTTGCCGCCAGTATAGGTTTTGTTGATTATACCATAACAAAACTGAGTGTCAATCAAGCACAGTTATTATATATGACAGATGCATTGGAGCTATCTCAGCTGGAAATAGCCGCAAGGATAGGGAAGTCGCAACAGAATATCAGCAAAACACTTATCACTTCTCTTGAGCCGCTACTTGCTTTATATTGGGAACATTTTGAAAAACTCATCAATAGATATAACGAAGAATGAATATCTTGATTCTTGTAAAATTACTGGTTGCTCATGCAGTAGGTGATTTCTTCTTGCAGACAGATGGTATCTGTGAGGGTAAGAAAGCCAAGGGAAGTGAGCGAATGATGTATTTAGGACTTCATAGTCTTATCAATGCTGCACTTGCTTATATTCTTGTTGCAGATTGGGTCTGCTGGATGATCCCCGTAGTCATATTTATTTCACATTTCGTAATAGACCTGGTTAAGACCTCGTTGGATAGTGAGCATGTTGGTATATTTATAGTAGATCAACTTGCCCATATCGCAGTTCTTGTCGGGATATGGGCATGGATGACGGATACCGATGTTACTCTTACCGTTAAATGGGCTGTAGATTATCGCGTATGGTTAGTAGTGCTGTGCTATTTGTTGGCATTAAAGCCATCCTCTATATTGCTGGGATTGTTTATTTCCAAATGGACACCGACCAAGAATGAACAAAATAGCCTGCCCAGTGCAGGCACATGGATAGGTTATCTGGAAAGAATACTGATACTGACCTTCATCTTACTCGGTTGTATGGAAGGCATTGGTTTTCTACTGGCTGCCAAATCAATATTCCGTTTTGGTGAACTGACAAAACCACGAGAAGTCAAGATCACGGAATATGTTATGATTGGTACCTTTTCCAGTTTTGCTATAGCCATCATATTAGGAGCTTTTGCCTTGGCTGTTATACAAGGTAAGATTTAAGGCGAAAATGTAATCCACTTATGCGTAGGTATAAGTGGATTTCTTATATTTCTGTTTTTGGTTTCCGGCGATGATGAGGTCTAGACACCAGGTATACAAGGAATATATAAGCTATCTGACACTTACGCACTTGATGCCGATTAGAAGTTGTGTTCTTCGATTTGGAATGAAGTAAAACGTAGATGGGCTTGTGTAGTACGGATACCAAACCATCCCGATGTGAGGGCATCTTTACCTTGATAGTCGGCTATCTTCTCGCCATCAAAATAGATTGCGGTACTATCTTGTTTTACCACGATTCGGATGGTATACCAATGATTAGCCTTGAGTAGGTGATCTTGATCAGTATATTCTTTGATGATTGCTGGACGAAGTTCGGCATTCTTTTCCGCATTATCGTTGCCATCGTATAATTGAAGCGGGTTGTTGTATTCGAATTACCACCAAATCCTAGATAGTATTGTTTTAAAGAATAACTTCGAAGAAAATTACCCTGTCGCCAGTCCATTCTGTCGAATATTGTTGAGGCTTGAGGATCTGTAGCCATCCAGAAACAGTTTAGGTCACTAAGCCGATCTCCCACTTTGCCTTCATCCACGATGCTGGCTTGGTAGGTAATGGTTACAGGTGCCTTTAGCTTTTGGGTGTACCATAGGGTAAGACCTTTGGGAGCTTTGATATCTATAGTGTCTCCCAGGTGGATTTCATGGTAAGGTGATTCAGATTCCACTGTCCATATAGGCTTCTCTGCAGCTGTATCAGGAGAAGCCCATTTTAGTACTTCTTGAGTGTAGATAGCTGCTAAACTCCACGAAGCTGCTTCGTTGGTACTAATAGTCGGTTGTTTTTGTCCTGCCTTATGGTTGCGATGTCTGCCCAATAGATCATTCCAAGTTTTGGTGGCTAGTTGTGTATCGTGGCTTTGTTGGGCGGCATAGGCTTCTAGGCGGATAATACGCTGATGATTACCACTGATTTCCTGACTATTCCGCTCAAAGTCGCGTGCATGCTCATACCAAGCGCGATAAAAGGTAGGTTCCTTAATCATATCACTCAGTTCATTTATTGTTTCAAAGCCTCCCATAATGGATAGCAGATGGTTGGTATTCTGCCGTTTTGGGTCGCCCTCGTAAGTGATTTTACCTGTTGCGGGATCGTACCCCAGAGCCTTATTGCCCGTAAACAGACCGTGCGGTAATTGGCCAATGCTCTTCATGCCTGCAATGATCTTATCACGATAAACCGTGTTGCCCGTACGTTCCCATTCTGTCATCCAGTTGGCTACATACGATACCCAGTCGGGACCAATGCGCAGACGTGCTGGTGCGGTGCTCGGATATTTAGAGCGTGGTTCTGCTAAGCGCATCGGATCGAGTTCGTAAAGCTTTTGATCGGCATCCTTTACGGCATGCATGAGGTCGCCTGTACGTTCATCGGCTGTGAGATAATAGAGAAAACGGTTCCACGATACCTGACTGATACGGGCTTCTTTGGCACCACATCCCCAATGACTTACGTTGTGTCGACTGCCTAATCCGGCCCATGGGCCTAAATGGTATACATCCACTTCTGCATTATGTCGTGTCATGGCTACGGCCATATCCCAGATATCTTTACGTCCGCTTCGCAGAAAACTGTACCATAGCCACAGCGGTGTCCCCAGTTCTGTGTTGTCCCACGCGTATCCACCTACATCATAGCGCCACATGCCCCGTTCTTCATCAAATGCGTGCATGAAGTCCCCATAATTCCAAAAGCCATACCATTTATATTGTTTTACTTGCTGCTGGTAATACTGTATGTAGTGTTCTAGTTTCTTTTCCACTAGTCGGGCGTTTGCAGTACTGCTGTCTGGTAGCGACCATATACCAAAAGCTCTTTTTTCATGCAGGTATTCTGGGGTGGGAAGTAGTTGAGCGTCCTCTGTCAGTATTTGTGAACGGGTACTGATATCCGTTTGCCCTTGATAGCCCTCTGATGGTTGTAGGTATACCACAGATGTTCGGGCGATGCCCACAGGGGTACTTAGTCCAGGTTGTACGTCTTCGTAGCTAGCATTTAGATCGTGAGCTACATCGTCATAATGGCGCAAATCCATGGGCTCAGCATAGGGACTCCAAAGCCATACGGTTGCCTGTGCCTGATAGGAACGCATATTCTGAAGAGTGAAGGCCGAAGGATACGATTGCCAGAAATCCTTGAGAAATAATCCAAGTCCGCCGCTTACATCTCCCACAAAGGCATAGCCGTCGCCATGTTCTGTCGTAAATGTACCTAACCATGGTCGGGAAGAATTCGCCTTTTTTTGAATGCTGCAGGCATTATCGGTAATTTGTGACAGGCGATATTCATCCCATTTGGCCCAGTTATCGATGAGATTCTGGTTGATTTTGTCAAAGGCCTTATACTCCGGAATGCGTTTGCCTGCAACTTGGTCAACTTGCAGATTATGCAGTTGGCCTGCCCGATGTCTTACTCCTTGTTGTAGTGTGAGTACACGTCTGCCATCCAGTGGCTGAACCGATTCGCTCCAAACTTTGCCCTGATTATAAGTAAAGGCTACATGTCGATTATAAAGTTGTTCTCGAAGCGGAACTTGTGCCCGAATACCTATTGCCTTCAGTCCTTGTTCACTAGGTTCGGCATCGATGGTGAGTGTATTTACGAGTTTGATGATATCACTGCCCTGATAAAAATAAAGGCGCACATCAAAAGGGAACTTTTTTTGGTGTAAATGGCCTTGTACACGTACAATAGTGCGTATCGGACCTTGATGCTCCAGTAAAACTTGGTCTACGATAGCTGGAGATTTACTGTCTGTTACAAATTCCACGGCATCTGTTACTTTTTGGTGCCCTACATAAATGCTATCTATCACATGCTTGCCTTGAAGGGAGAAGTAAGCTGTCATCTTACCAGTTGTTACTGTAAATGAGGCGGGGGAAATCGATAGTTTCGATTTTTTAGTGGAATTTTTGGATGATTTTTTAAATGAACGAATAATTTGCAGATCTTTGTTGTTCGATGGTGCAAGAGCTGATACTGCTGCCCATTTAACGGAACCGTCAGGCCAGTATGCTTGAGTCCAGGATTCTGAAGGATACGTTTTTCCCTGCGCATCAGCTAATACAAGTGAAGTAGATGATTTTAGCTCTCCTGGCGCAAAAGGGATACCTAATGTCACAGGGGTGTCGTGTTGAGGAACTATTCCCACCCAGTGCAATGGAATGGCAATAAAGCAGGTTGATAAATATTTTTTAAGTAGTTTCATGTGTTTTTGTGTTTATGGTTGGTTATTCATATTTGTAGGAGTCTGCTTATGAGCTATGTAAGTTCACAATAGGAATGTTGCAGAATCAATTATAAATTGCAAATATAGCTTATTTTCTGAATATAGCGCTTTATGACAATTAAAAAGTTGTTTTTTTTCTTATGTTATAGTGTTATTTTTATTTTTTTTGTAATATTTTGCTATCAGTTTGTAAGATGAAAACTATCTATCTATAAAGATGATTCTTCTTTATGTGGATACCCTTTTTGGCGCTTTCCTTGTTTTTTTGTACTTTTGTAGTTGCTATTTTTAACAAGTAAGATAACTCTATGATTGTTTTAGTATTATTAACTATTATTCTAGGTACATTCATACCTTTACAGACAGCAACTAATGCGCGTCTTCAGCGTTCTGTAAGTTCGGCTCTTGTGGCTTCATTTATTTCGTTTGTCATTTCTACTATCCTTTTGGCTTTTATTGCCTTAGGGACGGGAGAACTAGGTAATTTTTCTTCGATAAATATTTCGGATATTCCTTGGTGGTCTTGGACAGGTGGACTCTTCGGTGCGATGTATGTTGCCTATATTACTTTTCTCTTCCGTACCATCGGAAGTGTACAGACTATCGTATTACCCATTTTCGGTCAGCTCGTTTTTAGTCTTTTTATTGATAAATTCGGTTGGTTTGATATGCCACAATGCAGTATTAGTGTGGTACATATATTGAGTGTTATCTTCGTTTTTGTTGGTGTTTTACTTATTGTAAATCAACCGGTTAGTAGCCGTTTTAAACAAAGTGAAAAGGTTCAGGTTGATACGAAAACAGTATCACAGAATGTTTCGAAAAAAAATAAATGGCTTCCTCAAATCTCTGCAGTATTGATAGGTGTCATTTTGACGTTGAACAGTGTAGCTAATGGTCGTTTAGGAGTCGGCTTGTCTAGTGCGCTAAATGCTTCCTTAATTTCGTTTATCACCGGAACGCTTTTCTTAGGAATACTTTGTTTGATTACTCATACGCTTGGACAAACTGTTTTAGGGTTTCAACGACAAGATCCGTGGTGGATTCGTCTTGGTGGTATCTTTGGAGCCATTTTCGTTTTTGGCTGTACTTATCTTATACCACAGGTAGGTGTAAGTGCACTCAGCGTACTAACCCTCTTAGGGCAGATGGCATTGAGTTTGGTTATCGACAAATATGGATTGTTTCAGGCCGATAAAAAGACAGTATCAGTGCAGGCTATTCTCGGTATTCTTATTATGCTGGGAGGAGTAGTTGTTTTCAACTTTCTTTAATTTTATTCTAAACACCCCAAAAGACATGAACGGTATATTTTCAGCTGAAAGCTTATTAAACCAGATTATAATCAGTTGTAACGATTTCCTTTGGACTTATATTTTAACAGGAGGTCTTGTGATTTGTGCCTTGTGGTTTACGTTCAAGACTAGAGGTTTCCAGTTTACGATGTTCCCAGAGATGGTTAGATTGTTGGGTGAGGGAACCCAAAAAGATGGAGGCGAACATATATCTTCATTCCAGGCATTTGCAGTCAGTATTGCTTCGCGTGTGGGCACAGGTAATCTTGCAGGAGTAGCGTCTGCTATCGCCGTTGGTGGTCCTGGTAGTGTCTTTTGGATGTGGATTATCGCTCTTCTCGGTTCGGCTACAGCTTTTGTAGAATCGACTTTGGCACAATTATATAAGCGTCGTGGACGCCATTCGTATATTGGTGGACCTGCTTATTATATGTATTATGGTATGCATTCTAAATGGATGGCGGGCATTTTTGCCTTGCTCATCACAGTAACCTTCTGTATGGTGTATATTAGTGTGCAGGCTAATACTATTGTAGGGGCAATGGATAAAGCTTTCGGTGTAGACCCTGTCGTTATGGGTATCATTCTGGTGGTATTGTCTACAGCATGTATATTCGGAGGAATCCAACGTATAGCGAAGGTGAGTAGTGTGCTTGTACCGGTTATGGCTGTGCTTTATGTGTTGCTTGTAGTCTTTATTATCCTGACAAATTTCAGCCTTATTCCGCATGTTTTCGAGGTCATTGTCAGTAATGCTTTTGGATTTGAACAGTTTGCCGGTGGAACTTTTGGAGTGATGCTGATGAATGGAATAAAGCGTGGACTTTTTTCTAATGAAGCGGGAGAGGGTAGTGCTCCAAACATAGCTGCTTCTGCAGATGTATCGCATCCTGTTAAGCAAGGTTTGGTACAGGCTTTAGGCGTCTTTACTGATACTCTATTGGTCTGTAGTTGTACAGCTTTCATTATTATTATCAGTGGAATCTATGATCAAGGCGATTTAAGTGGCATCCAACTCACACAAGGTGCACTGCAGCATGAAATAGGCTCTGTTGGACCTACTTTTGTAGCTGTTGCCATTTTCCTTTTCGCCTTTAGTAGTATTATAGGTAATTATACGTATGGCGAGATGAACGTTCGGTTTCTTACGCGAAACAAAAAATGGTTGTTGGCCACCCGTATTATGAATGCTGTAGTGATGGTGTTTTTTGGAGCGATAGCAAGTCTTGATCTTGTCTGGAATTTAGGTGATCTGTTCATGGGCTTCGTTACGATATGCAATTTAGTAGCTATCGTCAGTTTAGGCAAGCATGTCTTTTTTCTACTTGATGATTATCGCAAGCAAAAAAAGGCTGGTATCAAGAGTCCTGAGTTTCATCGTTCTCAAATGCCAGAAATTGAGAAAGATCTCCGTTGTTGGGATTAGTTCTCGTATAAGTAGGGTGGAGATTTTTATAGAAGCTTTGTTTAAAGCTTATTTCGATAATAAGCCATATTCTCTTCAGGTATAAGGCATTGAAAGCATCAAGCTTTTTTATGTATTGTGGAATATGGTCTCAAAACTGGTGTTTTATGTAGACTCAGTTATTTCCTGTTTTTCAAATCTTATGAGGGCTTCTGAATAAGGATGTACAGATGCTACAGATACATAGAATCCTGTTGCAGTGATACGTATTGAACTACTTCTGACTTTTTCCTGCTTGTAATGGTTTGACTGTCAAATAAAATGCCAAAAAAC
>OCTW013410236.1_pt1 | contig 15080 bp, 26 predicted proteins | sample 1539671 | NCBI WGS metagenome assembly OCTW01 (sample SAMN02144230, study PRJEB22623) | gut metagenome | biome: sheep rumen | host: Ovis aries | place: New Zealand
AGAATTGTAAATATTTTTGCCATTCATTAAGGAAAACAACATTGAATAAAAGTATTTTGCGCTTTATGATATTAACATAAGATTTTCTCTGTAACGTGTAGATACAGAGCTGGAGGGTGATATTCTATGAAACGAAAGCTTACAGGATTTCTTGTTGCTACCGGAATGTTTGCGATGCTTGCTTCGGCAGGAGCCTTCGCTGCAGGCTGGTCAACCAACCAGAACGGACAGCAGATATATGTCAATGATCAGGGAAAGGCTGTGACCAATTCATGGATCAAGGCAGACAACAATGGCAGTGTGGTATGGTACTATGCGACGAGTAACGGCTCTCTTGCCTCTGAAGGCTGGCAGACGATCAATGGCCACAAGTATTATTTTGATGCAAGTGGCGTAATGCAGACCGGATGGGTTGATGACAATCGTTATTATTGTGATCCGGCCAGTGGGGCAATGGCGATTGGTTGGAAACAACTCCAGATTCCGGAAGAGTTTTATGCAGAATCCGAGGAAAGCGGATATCAGACCGGCGACACACGTTGGTTCTATTTTAACTCAAACGGTCAGGTTTTCCGTTCAGACGATAGCGATAAGGTTACGGTAAAGACCATTGACAATGCGCGTTACGGCTTTGACCGAAACGGTGTTATGGTCACCGGATGGGCAAAAACAGAAGATAAGGATCCGGCGATTGCGGGCTATTGCTATTTTACGGAAAAACAGAATGGTTCCTTTAAGGAAGGTCAGCAGCTTCGTGCGACCTGGTTTACCACAGTAGGTCCTACCAAGCAGGACGGATCTGTAGAAGATGATCTTGCCTCCGGAAATGTGGAATATTTCTACTTTAAGGCAGATGGACATCCGGTCGCTGGTCTTAAAGATAACAGCATGGTAGAACGTGTCGGCGGAAAGCGTTATCTTTTCAATGAGTACGGAAATCCTCTTTACGGCATGCAGAAGGGTTCTGCGAGCGCCGGCGGAGAAATCGAGTACTACTATTGCGGCCCGTCAAAGTCAGATTGTTCTGTACGTACCGGTAAGTTCAATATGACACAGGGCAATGGAGAAAAGATTACATTCTATGCAGAAGCATCCGGACGAGGCTATACCGGTGTTAAGGACAATTACCTCTATTATAAAGGAAAGCTTCAAAAGTCCGAGTCCAGCTTTATGGTTTGTTATGTAAATAATAAACCATACGTAATCAATACAAACGGACAGGTTCAGAAGAGCAAGTCTTCTCTTCGGGATCGTGATGGCAATAAGGTATCCACAAATTCCGACGGAACTTTAAAGGCAAACCTGGATGGCTCCTTTGATGTACTGCAGGCACAGGCACCGGAAGTAGATGACATTGATTAAAAAAGTGCCGCATTGCCGTAGCGTATGTTAAATCAACGATTACAAAACGGAAACGCGGTTTCATATCTCAATCCTAGATCAAGGCAGACAGCATTGTCTGCCTTGATCTTTTTTTGCCGAAACCTCTCGTAATAAGAAATTTCTTAAAAAGGTTGCATCCTCAAAACGAATATGATATGATACGCACGGCCGGGTGGAAAGAAAGCCCGCAGGCATGAAAATTCTTCGAAAAATCAAGAAAAAAGGCTTGAAATTGAAAAAGGCCTGTGTTATCTTATTATACGCTGTGACATGATAGCGATGAAATGAAAGATTGCTCATCGAGCGAAAGCCAAGATCCGTACAGATTTGTCCACAGGATCATAGTGAGCCGAAAGGTTCCGACTATGTTCTGATACGGCAACCAAGTATAAGTTGGATGAGAGAACTTCATGGAGCGAATGTCTAGTTTATGAAACTGACGGCAGGTCACTGTACTACAATTGAAACCTATTACACAGCAAATAGGTCATGCGCATGTGAATGTTTAAGCATCGACACGCGCGGTTACGTGTACAGTCACCAACTTATCGTCAAATCACCGATAGGAGGCGACTTTTTTTATGGCAAGTCAAGTAATGAGAATCACACTCAAGGCTTACGATCATCAGTTAGTTGATGAGTCAGCTGCAAAGATTGTGGAGAACTGCAAGAAGACAGGTTCACAGGTATCTGGACCAGTACCTCTTCCAACTAAGAAGGAAGTTATCACAATCCTTCGTGCTGTACATAAGTACAAGGATTCACGTGAGCAGTTCGAGCAGAGAACTCACAAGAGACTGATCGACGTTATCGCACCAAACCAGAAGACAATGGATGCTCTTCAGAGACTGGAAATGCCAGCTGGTGTATACGTTGACATCAAGATGAAGAACAAGTAATGATTCTAGAATGAGCAGAGAATTGCAGAATTCTTTGTTCCGCTGTAGAAAGGAGAACACATGAAGAAAGCTATTTTAGCAACTAAAGTAGGAATGACACAGATCTGGAATGATGAAGGCGTGTTAATTCCAGTAACTGTACTTCAGGCTGGTCCTTGTGTAGTAACACAGGTTAAGACAGTTGAGAACGACGGTTACAAGGCAGTCCAGGTTGGCTTCCAGGACAAGAGAGAAAAGCTTGTTAACAAGCCAATGAAGGGTCAGTTCGACAAGGCAGGCGTTCCTTGCAAGAGATTTGTTAAGGAGTTCCGTTTTGAGAACGCTGAGGACTACAACGTTAAGGATGAAATTAAGGCAGACATCTTTGCTGAGGGTGACAAGGTAGACGTTACCGCTATTTCAAAGGGTAAGGGATTCGAGTCAGCAATCAGAAAGTATGGCCAGTCTAGAGGACCTATGGGTCACGGTTCTAAGTTCCACCGTCATCAGGGTTCAAACGGTACATCCGCTACACCTTCTAGAGTACTTCCTGGTAAGGGAATGCCATCTCACATGGGTGCAGTACAGGTTACAACACAGAACCTTACAATCGTTAAGGTAGATGTTGAGAACAACCTCATCCTCATCAAGGGTGCAGTACCGGGACCTAAGAAGGCTCTTGTTACCATTAAAGAGGCAGTAAAGGCCTGAGACGGAAGAAAGGAGGAACATATAAATGGCTAACGTATCAGTATTTGATATGCAGGGTAAGGAAGTTGGTAAGATGGACCTGAATGACGCTGTATTCGGCGTAGAGGTTAACGAGCACCTTCTTCACCTCGCAGTTGTTGCTCAGCTTGCTAACAAGCGTCAGGGCACACAGAAAGCATTAACCCGTTCAGAAGTTTCAGGAGGCGGAAGAAAGCCTTGGAGACAGAAGGGTACAGGACATGCTAGACAGGGCTCTATCAGAGCACCGCAGTGGAAGGGCGGCGGAGTTGTATTCGCACCGGTTCCACGTGACTACACAACAACAATGAACAAGAAGGAAAAGAGAGCTGCTCTTAAGAGCGCACTTTCCAATGCCGTTGCTGAGAACAAGCTTATCGTAGTTGATGCAATCAAGTTCGATGAGATCAAGACAAAGAACTTCAAGGCTATGCTTGATGCTCTTAAGGTTAACAAGGCATTCGTTGTTCTTGATACTAACGATAAGAACGCTGTACTTTCTGCTCGTAATATTCCTGCAGTTAAGACTGCTCAGGTTAACGAGCTCAACGTTTATGACGTTCTCAAGTACCAGACAGTAGTTGCTACCAAGGCAGCTGTTGAGAAAATTCAGGAGGTATACGCATAATGGCAGACATTAAGTACTATGACGTTATCCTTCGCCCGGTAATCACAGAGAAGTCAATGGGCGAGATGGCATCTAAGAAGTATACATTCCTTGTAAATCCGGAAGCAACAAAGTCTCAGATTGCAGAAGCAGTTGAGAAGATGTTCGAGGGTACAAAGGTAAAGGCTGTTAACACAATGAACGCCGATGGCAAGACTAAGAGAAGAGGCTACAAGATCGGTAAGACAGCCAAGACAAAGAAGGCTATCGTAACTCTGACTGCAGAGTCAAAGGAAATCGAGGTTTTCGCTGGTCTTTAATTTCTAATTAAAACCAGAAACTAGTACATCGTCACGTGAAAAATTCTCAGTTATACGTGACCAGAATTAAAGGAGAATTAAAGTCATGGGTATTAAGACATATAGACCTTATACACCTTCGAGAAGAAACATGACCGGTTCTGACTTTGCTGAAGTAACAAAGAAGACTCCAGAGAAGTCACTTCTTGCTAAGAAGAGCAAGAATGCTGGTCGTAACAATCAGGGTAAGATCACTGTTCGTCACCATGGTGGTGGAAACAGACAGAAATACAGAATCATTGATTTCAAGAGAAATACCAAGGATGGTATCGTTGGTACAGTAATCGGAATCGAGTATGATCCTAACAGAACAGCAAATATCGCTCTCATCTCTTATGCAGATGGTTCCAAGGCATATATCCTTGCACCTAACGGCCTTACAGATGGCATGAAGGTTATGAGCGGTGTTGAGGCTGAGGCTAAGGTTGGTAACTGCCTTCCTCTTTCTGCAATTCCTGTAGGTACAAACGTACACGCTATCGAGCTTATTCCAGGCAAGGGCGCACGTATGGTTCGTTCTGCTGGTAATGCTGCTCAGCTTATGGCTAAGGAAGGCAAGTATGCAACTCTTCGTCTTCCATCAGGCGAGATGAGAATGGTTCCAATCGAGTGCCGTGCAACAATCGGTGTTGTAGGTAATGGCGATCACAACCTCATCAATCTTGGTAAGGCTGGTAGAAAGAGACACATGGGCATCCGTCCTACAGTTCGTGGTTCTGTCATGAACCCTAATGACCACCCACACGGAGGTGGAGAAGGTAAGGCTCCAGTCGGAAGACCTGGTCCTTGCACACCTTGGGGTAAGCCAGCTCTTGGTCTTAAGACACGTAACAAGAAGAAGGCTTCAAACAAGCTGATCATTAGAAGACGTGATGGTAGAGCCGTCAAATAATTGAGGAGGAGAGAATAATATGGCACGTTCAATTAAAAAAGGACCATTCGCAGACAAGAGCCTTCTTAAGGCTGTTGACGCAATGAACGCTTCAGGAGCCAAGAACGTTATCAAGACTTGGTCACGTCGCTCCACAATCTTCCCGTCATTTGTCGGTCACACGATCGCAGTTCATGACGGTAGAAAGCACGTTCCTGTATATGTTACAGAGGATATGGTAGGCCACAAGCTCGGTGAATTCGTTGCAACCAGAACATTCCATGGTCACAGCGGAAACGAGAAGAGAGCCTAAACTCAAGCATAATTGAAAGGAGGACATTTAAAAAATGTCAAAAGGTCACAGATCTCAAATTAAGAGAGAAAGAAATGCAAATACTGTAAAGAGACCTTCAGCTACTCTTTCATATGCAAGAGTACCAGTTCAGAAGGCATGCTTCGTTCTTGACGCTATCCGTGGCAAGAACCTTGAAGAGGCAATCGGTATTGTAACTTACAGCCCAAGATATGCTTCATCTGTTATTAAGAAGCTTCTTGAGTCTGCTGCTGCAAACGCAGAGAACAATAACAACATGTCAAGAGAGACTCTTTATGTTGCAGAGTGCTTCGCTAATGCAGCTCCAACTATGAAGAGAATTCATCCGGAGCCACAGGGCAGAGCTATGAGAAGACTTAAGAGAAGCTCTCACATCACCGTTGTTTTAGACGAGAGAAAGTAAGGAGGCATATAAATGGGACAGAAAGTCAATCCGCACGGCATGAGAGTCGGCGTAATTAAAGATTGGAATTCCAAGTGGTATGCTGACAAGAAGACTTTTTCAGATACACTTGTAGAAGACTACAACATTAGAAAGTTCCTTAAGAAGAGACTGTATTCTGCAGGAGTTTCTAAGATCGATATCGAGAGAGCTGCTAACGATAAGGTTCGCGTAGTAATCTTTACTGCAAAGCCTGGTTTCGTAATCGGTAAGGGCGGCGCTGAGATCGAGAAGGTAAGAAAGGAAGTTCAGAAGCTTACCTCTAAGAATGTCAACATTGACATTAAGGAAATCAAGAGACCGGATCGCGACGCTCAGCTTGTTGCAGAGAACATTGCTCAGCAGCTTGAGAATCGTGTATCTTTCAGAAGAGCTATGAAGCAGGCTATGCAGAGAACCATGAAGGCCGGCGTTCTTGGTATCAAGGCATCCGTTGGCGGCCGTCTTGGTGGCGCAGATATCGCTAGACGTGAGTTCTACAGCGAGGGTACAATTCCTCTTCAGACACTTCGTGCAGACATCGACTATGGTTTCGCTGAGGCTGATACCACATACGGTAAGCTCGGCGTTAAGGTTTGGGTCTACAAGGGAGAGGTACTTCCTGCTAAGAAAAACAAGGAAGGGAGCGATAGATAATTATGTTAATGCCAAAGAGAACGAAATATCGTAAGCAGATTCGTGGAAACATGAAGGGTAAGGCTACGAGAGGAAACACCATCTCTAATGGTGAGTTCGGTATCATCGCTACAGAGCCTTGTTGGATCAAGTCAAATCAGATCGAGGCAGCCAGAGTTGCGCTTACAAGATACATTAAGCGTGGCGGCCAGGTTTGGATCAAGTTATTCCCGGATAAGCCTATTACAGCTAAGCCACTCGGAGTCAGAATGGGTTCCGGAAAGGGCGCTGTAGAGTACTGGGTAGCAGTCGTTAAGCCAGGCAGAGTTATGTTCGAGATCGCTGGTGTACCAGAAGAGACTGCAAGAGAAGCACTCAGACTTGCTATGCATAAGCTTCCTTGCAACTGCAAGATCGTTTCTAAGGCCGATCTGGAAGGCGGTGAAAACTAATGAAGAAGAAAACTTACTTAGACGAGTTAAAGGCAAAGACTCAGGAGCAGCTCAATGCAGATCTTGTATCTGCAAAGAAGGAGCTCTTTAACCTGAGATTCCAGAATGCAACCAATCAGCTCGATAATACAGCAAGAATTACAGAGGTTCGTAAGAACATCGCTCGTATTCAGACCGTTATCACTGAGAAGGCAAAAGCGTGAGAAAGGAGAGCACAACAATGGAGAGAAATCTTAGAAAAACACGTACCGGCAAGGTCGTTAGTGCAAAGATGGACAAGACCATCGTTATCGCTATCGAAGATCACGTTAAGCACCCGGTAATCGGTAAGATTGTTAAGAAGACTGTTAAGATCTATGCTCATGACGAGAACAATGAGGCTGGCGTAGGCGATACTGTTAAGGTAATGGCTACAAGACCTCTGTCCAAGACAAAGAGATGGAGACTTACAGAAATCGTTGAGAAGGCTAGATAATTTCGGAGCAGGGAAGGAGCATTAAATGGTTCAGCAGGAAACTAGATTAGCAGTTGCTGATAATACTGGTGCAAGAGAGCTTCTTTGCATCCGTGTTATGGGCGGCTCAACAAGAAGATATGCCGCTGTTGGCGATATCATCGTTGCATCTGTAAAGGACGCAATTCCAGGCGGCACAGTTAAGAAGGGCGATGTTGTAAAGGCTGTAGTTGTACGTACAGTTGATGACATTCGTCGTAAGGATGGCAGCTACATTAAGTTCGATGAGAACGCAGCTGTAATTCTCAAGGATGATGGAACCCCTAAGGGAACTCGTATTTTTGGACCAGTTGCTAGAGAGCTTCGTGATCATGGTTACATGAAGATCGTATCTCTTGCACCGGAAGTATTATAAGGAGGTTGCCAGATGCGTAGAATTAAAAAGGACGATATGGTACAGATCATTGCCGGTAAGGACAATGGCAAGCAGGGCAAGGTTCTTTCTTTTGACCCGGCAACCAACAAGGTAGTCGTTGAAGGCTGCAACATGGTAACCAAGCACCAGAAGCCATCACAGGGCAATCCTCAGGGCGGCATCCTTCACAAGGAAGCAGCAATCGATGCTTCTAATGTTATGCTCGTTGTTGACGGCAAGACTACAAGAGTAGGTTTTGAAGTTAGAGACGGCAAGAAGGTTAGAGTAGCAAAGAAGACCGGTAAGGTTATTGACTAAGAGAAAGGAGGAATTTAAAAATGGCTAGATTAAAGGATCTTTATAACAGCGAGATCAAGGACGCTATGGTTAAGAAGTTCGGTTACAAGAACGTAAACGAAATTCCTAAGCTTGATAAGATCGTTATCAACATGGGCGTTGGAGAAGCTAAGGAAAATTCCAAGGTTCTCGACAGCGCAGTACGTGATCTTGAGATCATCTCAGGTCAGCACGCTGTAACAACTAAGGCTAAGAAGTCAGTCGCTAACTTCAAGATCAGAGAGGGTCAGGCTATCGGCTGTAAGGTAACCCTTCGCGGCGAGAGAATGTATGACTTCGCTGACAGACTGATCAATCTTTCACTTCCACGTGTAAGAGACTTCAGAGGCGTTAACCCTAATGCATTCGATGGCAGAGGTAACTATGCTCTTGGTATCAAGGAGCAGATCATCTTCCCTGAGATCGAGTTCGATAAGGTTGACAAGGTAAGAGGTATGGATATCATCTTCGTTACAACTGCAAAGACTGACGAAGAGGCTAGAGAGCTTCTTACACTGTTCAACATGCCGTTCGCAAAGTAATCGGAGGGGAATTATGGCAAAGTTATCTATGAAGTTAAAGCAGGCTCGTCCTGCAAAGTTCTCTACCAGAGAATATACAAGATGCAAGATTTGTGGAAGACCTCACTCTGTACTTAAGAAGTACGGCATCTGCCGTGTATGCTTCCGTGAGTTAGCATACAAGGGTGAGATCCCAGGAGTTAAGAAGGCTTCTTGGTAAATCACAGAATGTTGAGCTCCTTTTTATAAAGGAGCTCTATGCGTAAGAGCCAAAAAGCTCATATATTCTGATTAGTATCGATTGAATCAGAAACGGACGCAGCAGGTGTGATGAAAAAACCAGTTCATCATATATACCTGTCGAGCCTGCGGCGATGTAGAAATATGTCGTCAAAGGTGATAAGCTCTGGATTGTATTTAAAAAAGTACGTAAATGCTTTGAAAAGATACGCCAGACCGGGTTGCAACTCGGAGAGATTTGGTTATAATGTAAATGTTGCGCCACAGGTCACACATTGGCATAGGCTGATGTGGATAAGGCTAAGTGTTTCACAGTACTGTAAGTACAGAAGCAGACTGGTCTTATTGTAGCACCCTGTTGACGTGGCATTTGCTGTGTCCGGGATTTCCCGGGCGAAATATATAACATTTTACACACTATTTGAGAAAGGATATCCGTAAAATGAGTATGAGTGATCCAATCGCAGATATGCTTACAAGAATCCGTAACGCAAACACTGCAAAGCATGACACAGTAACCATTCCGTCTTCAAAGATGAAGGTAGCTATTGCTGACATCCTTGTTAATGAGGGTTACGTTTCCAAGTATGACCTTGTTGAGAATGGCAAGTTCCAGGACATCAAGCTTACTCTTAAGTATGGCGCTAACAAGTCTGAGAAGATCATCAGCGGCATTCGTAAGATTTCTAAGCCGGGTCTTCGTGTATACGCTGGCAAGGAGAACATGCCATCCGTTCTTGGCGGACTTGGAATCGCTATTGTTTCAACCAATCAGGGCGTAATGACTGATCGTGAAGCAAGAGCAAAGGGTGTAGGCGGAGAAGTTCTTGCATTCGTTTGGTAATCTTTTTAGATCATCAATCGGGTAAGAAACGCTTACCAAAAGTAACTTTTTAATTCTGAAAACTGCTGTTAAGCAGAGAATGTAAGAGAGGAGACATAGTATGTCACGTATCGGAAAATTACCGGTAGCCATCCCAGCAGGCGTTACTGTTGAGATCAAGGACAACAATGTTGTATCCGTTAAGGGACCTAAGGGTTCTCTTGAAAGACAGTTCGCAAAAGAGCTGACAATCAAGGAAGAGAACGGTGAGGTTGTTGTTACAAGACCTAATGATAATAAGAAAGAGAAGTCCCTTCACGGACTTACTAGAGCACTGATCCAGAACATGGTAGACGGTGTTTCTAAGGGATATGAGAAGAAGCTCGAGATCAACGGTGTTGGTTACAGAGCTGCTAAGCAGGGCAAGACTCTTACCCTTACACTTGGCTATTCACATCCAGTAATTATGGAAGACCCAGACGGAATTGAGACTGTTCTTGACGGAACAAACACAATCTTCGTAAGAGGTATTAGCAAGGAAGCAGTTGGCCAGTATGCAGCTGAGATCCGTGGCAAGAGAGGACCGGAGCCATATAAGGGCAAGGGTATCAAGTATGCTGACGAGATCATCAGACGTAAAGTCGGTAAGACTGGTAAGAAGTAATATAGGAGGAAAGATAAAATGGTTAGCAAGAAAAATAAAGCTGAACTTCGTCTTAAGAAGCATGCAAGAATCAGAAACCGTTTTTCTGGTACTCCAGAGAGACCAAGACTTTCTGTTTTCAGATCAGACAAGCACATGTATGCTCAGATTATCGATGATGTAGCAGGCAACACACTTTGCGCTGCTTCTACTCTTGATAAGGACGCTAAGTTAGAGAACACAGCAAACATTGAGGCAGCTCAGTTTGTTGGTAAGGCAATCGCTGAAAAGGCACTCGCTAAGGGTATCAAGGAAGTAGTCTTTGACCGTGGCGGTTTCCTGTATCACGGTAAGGTAAAGGCACTTGCAGATGCAGCAAGAGAAGCCGGCCTTGTATTCTAATCGAGAGGAGAAACAAGCAAGATGAAGCGTGAAAGAATTGATGCAAATCAGTTAGAATTAAACGACAACGTCGTTGCCATCAAGCGTGTTGCGAAGACCGTTAAGGGTGGTCGTACCATGAGATTTTCTGCTCTCGTAGTAGTAGGTGACGGCAATGGCCATGTAGGTTGTGGTATTGGTAAGGCAGTAGAGGTTCCTGAGGCTATTCGTAAGGCTCGTGAGGCTGCTGTAAAGAATATCGTAACTGTTCCTGTAACAGAAGAGAAGTCCGTACCACATGATTATGTTGGTGTATTCGGAAGCTCACAGGTACTTATGAAGAAGGCTCCAGAAGGAACTGGTATCATCGCAGGTGGTCCAGCTCGTTCCGTTCTTGAGCTTGCAGGTATCCGTAACATCCGTACCAAGTCACTTGGTTCCAACAACAAGACAAACGTAGTACTTGCTACTCTTGCAGGTCTTACATCTATGAAGACTCCAGAAGAGTTCGCTGCTCTTCGTGGCAAGACTGTAGCCGAGATCGTTGGATAATAGGGGGTAAAACAAATGGCAGATACATTAAAGATTACATTAGTTAAGTCTCCAATTGGTGCGATCCCTAAGCAGAGAGCAACCGTAGAGGCTCTTGGACTTCGTAAGATTCGTCAGTCAGTAGAGCTTCCTAACAATGGTACAACTAAGGGAATGATTCAGAGAGTCAATCACCTGGTTAAGGTTGAAGAAATCTAAGGAGGCATAAAATGGAGTTAGCTACATTAAAGCCGGCTGATGGCGCAAAGCAGTCCAAGAACTTCAGACGTGGTCGTGGTCACGGATCAGGAAATGGAAAGACAGCTGGTAAGGGACATAAGGGCCAGAAGGCTAGATCTGGAGCACCAAGACCAGGATTTGAGGGTGGCCAGATGCCACTGTTCAGACGTATCCCTAAGAGAGGATTCACTGATCGCAATTCAAAGATCATCACAGGTGTAAATCTTTACACACTTGAAGCAAGATTCAACGATGGTGAGGAAGTTACTATCGAGACACTCCTTGAGAAGGGTGTAATCAAGAAGGTTAACGATGGCGTTAAGATTCTTGCAAATGGTGAGCTTACTAAGAAGCTCAACGTTAAGGTAACTGCTTTCTCAGCAGCTGCTAAGGAAAAAATCGAGGCTTTAGGCGGAACCTGTGAGGTAATCTAATGCTCAAATCAATACTAAATGCATTTAAGGTTAAGGATCTAAGAAACAAACTTATATTCGTTTTCCTGATGCTCGTAGTAATTCGATTTGGCACTAATCTTCCTATTCCGGGAGTTAATGCATCTTATTTTGGCGATCTGATGAAGCAGATGGCCGACAATGATGCTTTCGGCTGGTTTAATACAATGACGGGTGGAAGTTTCGAAAAGCTGTCCATTTTTGCATTGTCTATTACACCGTATATCACTTCATCCATCATCATTCAGCTCCTCACAGTTGCCATTCCGGCACTTGAGGAGATGCAGAAGGATGGAGAAGAAGGCCGTAAGAAACTCACAGAATACACCAGATATGTTACCATTGGTCTGGCTCTGATTGAGTCAATTGCCATGGCTGTAGGATTTGGTGGACAGGGACTTTTGATCGGTTATGCCGAGGCGAGCGTAATGAGAAAATTTGCAGATATTATGATTGCCGTAATTTCTATGACAACAGGTTCTGCACTTCTCATGTGGATCGGTGAGCAGATGACAGATAAGGGAGTTGGCAATGGTATTTCCCTTGTACTTCTTTTCAATATTCTGTCTTCGATTCCGTCCGATTTCCAGACACTTTACATTAGATTTATTCAGGGAAAGAATGTTGCAACAATGGTTGTAGCTGCGATTATTATCACTGCTGCAATCGTTGCTATGGTAGCTTTCACTGTAGTACTGAACGCTGCAGAGCGTCGTATCCCGGTTCAGTACTCCCGCCGTGTTCAAGGCCGTGGACTTGTTGGTGGGCAGTCTTCCAACATTCCTTTAAAGGTAAATACAGCCAGCGTTATGCCGGTTATCTTTGCATCATCTCTTATGACCATGCCAGTTGTAATCGGACAGATTGCAAAGGTAAATTATGGAACGATTGGCGGCAAGATCCTTATGGCTCTGAATTCCGGAAGCTGGTGTAATCCAAATGCTCCGATCTATAGTATCGGACTTCTGGTATATATTCTTCTTCTTTATTTCTTTGCATATTTCTATACATCGATTTCTTTTAATCCGTTGGAAGTTGCAAATAACATGAAGAAGCAGGGCGGCTTTATTCCTGGCATTCGTCCTGGTAAGCCAACCAGTGACTACCTGGATAATATCCTGACTTACATCATTTTCATTGGCGCAACCGGCCTTGGTATTATCGCTATTGTACCGATTTTTGTATCCGGTATCTTTAACGTAAGCCGTATTTCATTTTCCGGCACATCACTGATCATTATTGTTGGTGTTGTACTTGAGACAATGAAGGCAGTTGAGTCTCAGATGGTAGTAAGAAACTATAAGGGATTCTTAGACGACTAAACGCCACTTTCGGGTGGCTTGCGGCGGAGTGATCCGTTGCATTGTGTAGACTAAAAGCCTCCTCAGTATTCATATTCTGGGGAGGCTAATAGTGTCTATACAAGAACTTACAATTCATCGCATTATTTGGAGGCTATCATGAAGATCGTTATGTTAGGTGCTCCGGGTGCCGGCAAGGGTACTCAGGCAATTAAGATCGCAGATAAGTACGGTATTCCACACATTTCTACCGGAGACATTTTCCGCGCCAATATTAAGGGCGGTACGGAGCTTGGTATGAAAGCAAAGTCTTATATGGATAAAGGCGAACTCGTACCGGATGAGGTAACAATTGGCATGCTGTTAAATCGTATTTCGGAGAGCGATTGTGAACAGGGCTATGTACTTGATGGATTCCCACGTACGATTCCTCAGGCAGAGAGTCTTACAAAGGCACTGAGCGATAAGGGCGACAAGATCGACTTCGCACTTGATATCAATGTTCCGGATGAGAATATTGTTAAGCGTATGAGTGGTAGACGTGCTTGTCCGAAGTGCGGTGCGACTTATCATATCGTATACGCAGCACCAAAGGCAGAAAATATCTGTGACAAGTGTGGATCAGAGCTCATCATTCGTTCCGATGACAAGCCTGAAACGGTTCAGGATCGTCTGAATGTATATCATAAGCAGACCGAGCCGTTAATTGCGTATTATAAAAATGAAGGTGTTCTTAAGGAAGTGGATGGAACACAGGATCTTGAAAAGGTCTTTGAGGATGTTGTAAATATCCTGAAGAAGTAATTTTCAAAAGCACATTTCAAAAAATATTCATAAAGGCTATTCTTCTATAAAGAATTGCCGACAATGAATATGGAAGAAAATGCTTTAGAGATGAGATCAAGATCATCTTCGGATGATGGAAATCGTTTAGTGGTTTTATAGGAAAGAAGTTAAGTAATGATTGAGATTAAATCGAAACATGAAATTGAATTAATGCGTGAGGCAGGCAAGGTACTTGCAGAGGTTCACGAAAGAACCGGAGAAATGGTTAAGCCTGGCATCAGCACCGGAGAATTGAATCAGTTTGCTGAGGGAATTATCCGCAAATACGGCTGTACACCAAGCTTCCTTCATCTTTATGACTTTCCTGCAGCGTGCTGTATTTCCGTTAATGATGAAGTAATTCATGGCTTTCCGGATTTTCACCGGATCTTAAAGGACGGCGACATTGTATCACTGGATATCGGAACCTGCTATCATGGTTATCATTCCGATGCGGCAAGAACATGGCTTGTCGGTGAATGTGCTGAAAATGCCAAGAAGATCGTGGAGGCGGCCAAGCAGTGTTTCTTCACAGGAATTCAGAATGCGGTTCCGGGAAATCACTTAAATGATATCTGTTCTTCCATCGAGACGAAGGCCAATGAACTTGGCTATGGCGTTCTCCGTGAGTATGTTGGACATGGTATCGGACATGAGGTTCATATGGATCCGGAAGTTCCTAACTTTGATATGCATCGTAAGGGACCAAAGCTTTGTGCCGGTATGACACTCGCTATTGAACCGATGATTACCGAGGGTTCACCGGACGTTCATACATTGGACAATGACTGGACCGTTGTTACCGATGACGGAAAGCTTTCAGCACACTATGAGAACACAATTTTAATTACCGATAATGGACCTGAGCTTTTAAGCTTGGTTCAGTAATATTAAATAAGAAGGAGAACTGAATGTCAAAATCAGATGTAATCGAGATTACTGGTAAAGTAATTGAAAAACTTCCGAATGCAATGTTTGAGGTTGAACTCGAAAACGGCCATCAGGTACTTGCACACATTTCCGGAAAGCTTCGTATGAATTACATTCGTATTCTTCCTGGCGACAAGGTCACAATTGAACTTTCACCGTATGATCTTTCCAAGGGCAGAATAATCTGGAGAGATAAATAAAAACCTCTTTACATTTGTTGACCGTTAGGTTAGAATAATACGGCAACTTTGTTCGAATTCGTTATTAGAAAGGGGAATTACTATGAAGGTAAGATCATCAGTAAAGCCTATCTGCGAG
>OCTW011307425.1_pt1 | contig 15075 bp, 13 predicted proteins | sample 1539671 | NCBI WGS metagenome assembly OCTW01 (sample SAMN02144230, study PRJEB22623) | gut metagenome | biome: sheep rumen | host: Ovis aries | place: New Zealand
CGCCGTAACAAGAAGAACTGGAAGCACAACAAGCGTGACGACGAAGGTCGTGACGAGTTCAGGAAGCCGCGCGGCAAGAAGCAGCGCTACGCGAGTCGTGACATCGACGATGATGGCGATGCTCCTGCTCCTCAGCCTTCGGGCGACGGTGACGGGCGCTTGGTCGCTAGCACCGGAGGAGAGTTCCACAACAATCCGTTTGGGGACTTGAAACTTCCGGAGAACTAAGTGATGCCTGTTGTTGGGTGGGAGACGTGCAAGCGTCTCCCACCTGACACATACATCTTCTTTTCGTTGTTGTGACGGGTTGCATTGAACTTGTCTATAATCCAGTTCTATCTCACATATCCTTCGGTAATATCGGAGGGTTTTCACTCATTCGGAGTATGATCATGGATCTAAGTAACAGCAAGGTTATCTATCTTGACGTTGATGGTGTACTGGCTACTCAAGCTCAGATCAAGAGAGTATACAACCAGACTCACCAAACCTGTCCTCCTGGCATAGCTCAGATCGACGATATGTGTGTCAACCTACTACACGCTATCGTTAACAAGTATCATGCCAAGATCGTTGTGTCTTCTACATGGCGTCTCATGAAAGCTGACATGGATGCTCTTAGACAAGCGTTCAGTAAGTACAACATGGATATCGCCGATGTTACTCCTTACTCAAGACACGGTCATCGTGGCAAGGAGATTGAGGAGCACATGAGAACTAATCACATCGGTGTTGAGAACATTGTTATCATTGACGATTCTGTTGAGGATCTGCAACAGTTCAAGGATCGTATCGTCCAAACTGATCCAGAAATTGGTCTGCAGGTTCCAGATGTGGCTAAGGCTCAGAGAATATTCGAATCAAAAGCAACAGCTAGGTAAGATGGGTGGTTTGTGACCACCCATCTTACCTCCTCTTCTTTTTGCGTAATTCACTTGTCAGATTCGAAGACATGTTCCATCGACGAGTCGTCGAGGAAATCACATCCCGTCATACTGCACATAACAGTGGCTGCGATGATAGCAGCCGCGAGCTTCCCAAGTATCTTCTTTTTCATTTGTCACCTCCAGCGTATCCAAGTTCCGGAAAGACAGCAGGATAACCCTGAGTCTGAGCAAGCTTGTTCTTAGCGTACTCGCGACTGTAGTCTATCTGCTCGAAGTCTGTAGACCATCCAAGGAACTTGGCGGAGTCTACATACTTATCCGGTTTCAGGATAGTTATGTTTGGAGCTTCTTCAAAATGCAACTGGTCTATCTGAGCGGCTTCTCTGTTCATCGTACTATCGATGAGACTGAGCAGACGATCTACGAAAGGCCACTTCTTGAAGCTAGGCATCAGATGAGACGACTGTGACAGCACCATGTAGATGTGTTTGTACTTATGGATATCCATGTACTTCGGCAACGGGATGTTGTCGTTAACTCCACCATCTGCATACAGCTGTCCGTTTATCCTTACTGGAGGGAATACGCTCTGGAAACTCATAGAGGCTAGAACATATTCAGGTCTTCCAGGGACCATCTCACATCCAGCGAACTTTCCATCGTCTGTCATCTTACTGACAGACACTCGTGTCTTCTCAATACCTTCCTGAGATACGAAAGACAACAGCATCTCCTTCAATCCAGTATTGTCAGCGATGTAGTTACTCTTGCTGAAGATGGACTTGATCGCCTGGATAGGACATATCTTCACAAGTTCGTAGAAAGGTGTTTCCTTAATCAACCTGATAAGACGATCGATGTCCTGATGCATCGACATGAACATGGTTGCTACTAGAGCTCCAGCAGATGTTCCAAATGCCATATCGAAATGCACACCTCTTTCTACTATGGCGGATATACATCCGAGAGCATTCTCGATATGACTGCATCCGCCACCAGATATCACCAATAGCGTTTTACCTTCTGGATCAAACGTTGAAGTAGGCATTTAACTCCTTTCTTGATCCTTCTGAAAACCGTTCTACCGACTAGGTACATGACAACACGCTCTCTAGATCTGTTCATCTCACGTGATGTGAACAGACCGCAGCATATCTCATCACCCAGTCCTTCAACGAGAGTTCCATTGAACTTACAGAAGAACCTAGTTGTTGGTACATTGTTCCTATTGTTGTAAGTTATAGGATACGTATGACCAGTGAGTGCGCCAGGCTGGTTAGATATGACTATATCCAAGTCGCGATAGTATCTTTCAGTCGACACTATCAACTCCTTCGTTGTGAACAAGTGAAGCTGACATTTGTTCTGTACTTCCTTGGTACAACTATCAACGAATACTTCCTGCAGCTTGACAAGATACAGGTTGTCAAGATCGTAGTCTTTTTCGTTGTTCTCGAACTTTATAGTCTGTCTGACCGGTACACCCACCCGAAGATGCGTGAACCTGCTCATGACATCATTCCTCCAGTCCGTAAATCTTGATGAGAAGACGATCGAACCAGTTAGGTCTCTTAACCGTCTTGTTGATGCGTTCGGTACGCTCTGCTATCTCCTTGATTTCGGAGGTATTGAACATGTACCCAGACTTAACGTGTGGTGCTATCCACCCAGTGAAGCACACGACCCAGTACACGGTATCAGTCTTCTTCCAGTTACGAGGATACAGCTTGACCATCTCGAACGTACCAGGATTATTGAACGCTTCAGACACCCTTTCTTCAACCTGATCCCTGTACCTACCGAATCTAGCACTTGCATTCTGAAGTTCGGTGGCAGACACTATCATTCCATCCACATTGTCAGATGGACCACAAGACATAAGAACAGAGTAACACGGCATCTTGCGCATTGGAATACCAATCTGCGGATTACCGATGAGATAGTGTGTCTTGACCAGGTTACCCTTGTAAGGAACGTTGCGCGTCAACCACGTACTTATTCCACGCATAATGAACTCCCTTCTCATAGAAGTGGGCTATTAATAGCGAACGCATAAAATGTCCACCAACATGCCGAGTTTATCGGCATGTTGGTGGGCTGGTAGTCATCACTGCTGAGCAGGTTGAGATGCACTCTTGACGATCTCTCCACGAAGTCTGTCAATCTCCTGATTGAGTGACTTGAATTCGTTGATAGCCTTGTCGAGAGCTTCCATATCAGGAACGAGATGCGGCTGTTCTTTCAGCTTCTCCAACCAACCGATAGTCACATGACAAGGAACTGTCATGAGGAACGGATGGTGAGTGGTCGCCATCTTGAACAGTACGCGAGCGATAGATGCACGGATGGAGTACTGAGCGTGGCTATCCAGCCTCCAGTAAAGAAGGTTGGCAAAACCAGAGATACCCATCCACGTCACACCGATGCGAGTAGCTGCATCGTTGGGCATGACACCACGGCAGGTTTCAGGGGGAAGCACGAGATCGGACTTGCCATTCTCGTCGTCGTAGATGTGGAGAAGGTTGTGGTAATGTTGGAACGCATCTTCCATCGCCTTGTGCCACTCCTTGTACGCCTCGGAAGTAGAACGAACTTTGCCGAGCTTGAGATCCTCGAAGAAATCCTCAGGATACTTCGAAGGATCAGCTGTGAGGTGGATGACCCTGTAGCCCTTCTTGTCGTAGTTGACATAACGCTGAGACTCCTGCGAGTACGCAACATTCTTGCGATGACGAACGAGCTGGTGAGTCATAGCACGCTCTGTCGTGAAGATGACAGACAGCGAAGCAGTCGGGGATGCCTTGGCAGCGATCACCGTGTCAGGTTCCTTGAAGAACATGTCGCAGACCTGCTTGATGGTAAGCTCTGTACCTTCAATGATCTTGTCAGTGTTGAAGATGACCTGCTTGACATCGGGAAGGTTGATGACTTCCGTTGCACTGTCGTACAGATCCTGGAACATGACAGACCCACCGTTCTCGATACTGTAGAACTCATGCAACATCTTGCACACGAGTGCGATCTGGAATCGATCACCGTTGTGCGAAGTGGAAGCCAGGAACTTCTCACGAACGATCTGCCTCCACGCACGAACATCTGCGATGATAACAGGAGACGGAAGAGGAAGCTTGTCCTTACCATCTTCGCCACGACGAGCGTGGATGACTTTCGTCATGTCGATGTCACGGAACTCCTCAGAGTACTTGTTCATGGCATCCGTACGAACTCCGTTATAGAGTGTAAGGATACTGACGTTCCTGGTAAGGCCAAGTTCCTTACTCCATTCCTCCGTGTCCTTGTTGGGCTTCGGATTCAGGAAGAGCGAGATGACACCATGTTCAAGGACGGATTCATGACCTTCCTTGATACATTTCTTGATGATCCTCTCGCTAACGTTGGGATCGTTTGCAGATTCGACGCGGTAACACAGCTTTGCCATGGTGCCCACCTTGTCGAGTAGCGACATCTCTGGATCGAGGATGAGCTCCTCTCTGTCAGTTACAATGATCATTTTGTGTTTTCCTTCTTTAATTGTTCTAACTTGCGGTTCACTTCGTCATCGATGTATTCTTGCAGAGGCTTGCCAAGTAGGGCTTCAATGAAGATGTCAGTGAACCTCGTTGGAGATCTCACCTGTTTTCCTTCCTTAGCCATCCTGGTAAGTTCTCTCTGCCTAGCACAGACCCTAGCTAAATCATTCGATATACCAACCCCATAGTTCTGTATTCTTATCTTATCGCCAGCCTGGACGATAGGTTTGTCACAGAACATCATGGGCCAACCATTTACATCTCTGAACTCCAATTTAACGAACAAAGTGATCCTCCTTTACTTGATCAAACGAGCAACATCGGCAGCGTGAGGAGATGGAAGCACGACTGGAACTGTCGTTGAATACCACCACACATTACCATTGATCAGTTTGAAGTTATATGCGTCTTCTGTTAGGTTCTTCATGTTGTCACCTTGAAGTTTCTCAAGAACTTTAACCATGTCAACAGAAGTAGACGTAGGACACGCACAGCACCTGAAGTAACCAGAATTGGTCATGACATACCCAACGTAAAGTTCGGCAATGTCACCCGTATCCGGATCCATGCAGTCTATGTTGGTAGGCAACATGCTGACGGATTCAGGAACATACTGATGGTTGAACGCAATGCATTGGAATCCAGATATCTTCGATCTGTAGGCACTGACCTTGGCACCTATGCCATTGTTCCTATTTGCGTACCTAAGAAGGATGGGAGAAGAGCAGCGCATCTTGTACAGTTTGTCGTACTCAGCAACTATCTTCTCGAGATCAGCAGGTTTCTTATATTCTGGAGTGTGAAGAGGATACTGCATGGATGTGAATCCAGCTGCAGTAGGATGACCTCCACCGCCAAACGCCTTGACGATATCAAGAACTTCCTTAACACCATCTGGACTGTACATGGAGCACCTGTACTGGTTAACATCTCCAGTTATGAACTGAGCAGTACACGTTGCATCGATACCATCAAGGTTCATGCATTCGAACACGGAGCTGTTACCTGGACGGATAGCCATAGCCATGATCTCACGAGTACCGAGGCCAGCGAATTCGACTTTCGTCCTGTAAGCAAGATCATGACACAACAGCGTGTGGTAAGCAACGCTGTAATCCTGCACTAACTTACCATGACGGATGATGTTCTCAACGAGTTTGTCTCCTTTGGCATTGGAGAACAGATCGCTCCAGAACTTCGTGCCCTGAAAAGTGTTGGGACGAGTATCCCACAATCCAGCACCATACTGGAATGCACGGATGTTAGGATCCTTGTCATGTTGCCAAAGATCATACCAGTTGACGAGCTTGATGAAGTACGGAGCTTGCTCGAATGTCTTGCCGGGGTTGAAGTACATCCATGTCAAAGCTGCTCCAGAGTATTCCATGTTGCGGATACCTTCACAGTCCCATCCAGACTTACGCATGTTCTCGATAGCTGACGCGTGGTGGTCAATCCAAATGATCCTGCATCTACGACGCTCCAGCATCTGGAACATCTCGAGACTCAAGCTGAAGTCGGTCACGAAAACCATATCACCATGACCAACCTTGTCGATCCTGATAGGTTTGTTGTAATTGGTGATTATGATGTTCGCATCAGGATAATGCTGCTTGACAACCGCACCTGAGGCATGCCCATCAAGATCACAGTGTGTTATGCACCACACATTTCCGCGAGAGGAGTCGGTGTACATTGTTATATCCTTTCTATTTGTATATCATCAGATGCAAATCGTATCATTTTATCAAACAAAAAATAAGTGAAGATGAAGAGAGACGCGTGAACGTCTCTCTTCATCTTGTTGTGATTGTTCGTTCTAGAAAGTTTGGGAGTTGACTAACTGGAGCGAATATGGATCAAGCAGTCTGGGGAATGAACTCCACGACGTTGTCAACCAAGAAGGTGCAAATCAACTTGGCGATGACAGAGACATCCGCGAAGCGAACATCCGTCGCAGTAACATTGCCATTCTGCTCTGTGGTTGCCAGATACGCAGCTCCGAGTTCCGTAAACATGTGCTCTGTGAACGAGCCAGGGAACTGGATCTTAACGATGGCATTCATCGTCGCATCTACGAAGTTGACATTGTACTGTCTGATATCATCGCAGATGGGAGCGACCACTGTATCCATGTAACGACTTACTCTACTAGCGACATCAGAGGCGCTAGCACCTTCATCGACACGCTGCACCTGCTTAGCGATGTAATTACGCATGACGATGCGGTAAGCACTGGTCTTGGCATTGTTGAGTGCCATGGTGACCCTGCTTGCAACATTCGCGATGTCCTTCGCAACTCGTTCGCTCACGTTAGCGGAACCATCTGTGATACCGTTGATCGTAACGCCGGTTGAAGGAATCTTCGACATGTCATCCTGATACATGAAACGAACGTACTCTCCGAGCATCTGGACAGTACCACCAGCCTTCTTGAAGTCCTCCTCAAGATCTCCATTGATGATACCACCCTGGAGGAGGAGAGCCGTGTTAAGACGGAAGGTGCGGACCATGTACTCATAGTACGCTGCGATTTCAAGCACAGAGATCAACTTCGCAGCATTAGCCTTGACAGTATCTGTGTTTGCCGGGAAAGGATTGACTTGATCGCTCGTGATGAGCTCCAAGACAGGATAGAGAGAAGTGATAGCCTCGTCGAACGCTTTGACGACGCTAACCAGATTCACCTGTGCATAGCTTATCTGTTGGAGTTTAGACAACGTCTCGCTAACTTCGTTTGTCGGGGCAATACCAGTTACGAGATCCACCACTTTCTCTATGTTGCCTGCAGGGGAGTTCTGACAGATCTGCTTGAACAGATCAATGGCCGCCTGCCTGGACTCTTCAGTAACGTTGATACGCTCGACCTGGTCGTACTTCGACATGTTGGAGATGACGAGAGTGAACAGGTTGGAGTTGATCTCCTCACTTGGTTCACTTCCGTTGGTCGTCACATAACCGTTGACCTTGGCGATAACCGTCTTGATCGAACCCATCGCCTTAGTTCCGTCCCATGAGAACACGGGGAAGTCGGACTTGAGGTTCTGATAGTTCATGTGACTTGAAGCAAATTCGTTTGCTGCGACCAAATCACTCTTGGTCTTCTCCATCTCAGTAGCCAGCGTACGGGCGTTCTCGCGAATAGCCGTGATGTTGTCCCAGGCCGCTTTGACCTTGGTCGTGAACAACTGGGTCGTCTCAGCAAGCGTGCTGACGACTTCGGCATTCGCCTCCTCACCTAGCGTATTGCAGATCTCATCGAGGTATCTGCCGGCCTTCTGTCCTTCTGTCTCGCCTTCCTGTGTCTTCTCAGACATGGCGATACGAGCGAACGACTGACCTAGATCGCTGTTGTCCTTGATAACCATCGGAGGAATCTGGTACCCAGAGTCAACCTTGGTAACAAGAAGCGATCTGAATTGTACAAGATCACTTTCCATTGTTGACCTCCAGTCCTTTGTTATGAATTGCCTTCAAGGCTTCGTCGAACACCACAGCGTCCGTAGCATTAGAAACTTCTTGTGCCTGATCTGGCTTCACCTCGTCGATAACGCCACGAGCAATGGCATATACCAACATGGTAGCCGCAACAGTCTTTTTATCGATGCCCATGGTAAGAACACCTTTCGTGTTGAATAATGTTTTCTACCCTGGTTTCCACCAGGAAACGTGAATCATACGATGGTACTACAAATACCACATAACTATATTAAAGAGTGAATATTTACAGGTGAGCTATATTGCTTTGAATTTAAACTATAAGGAGATAGAAATGACTATTCTTAATGGCTTTAGCAACCCAATAGCCAAACGGCTTGCCAACCTGTGCATCCATGCATACAAGTGGCACAATTGTGAATCTTGTCCTGAAAGCAACAAGAAGTTCGCTACCGTTGGCATCAAGGTCGATAAACCAAATGCTCACAATTCTGGCTGGTGGTCAGTATTTATCGTGTACTGGTCTAAGAGGTATGTCGTTATCACTTGGAGAGGTCACGATTGTGGCTGTGGAGAAGGTTAATGTTAAGGAGGTTATCATGAAAGATCTAGAAGCTTACAAGAGTTCGTTCCGTTCGTGGGGCATTAATGCTTTCCTGAACACAAGTTGGATCGACAATCCATCGATCAAGTGGTTCGGTACAAGGATCCGTGAGGCACTCGATGAAGTTCGTAATGACAAGCCTATCGTGGTAGGTGTTTGTGGCAACATGGGAACTGGCAAGAACGCTGCAGTTGAGTTCTTCACCAAAATCATCCCTGGTCTCACATCCAGCGTTCTTAGCAGGGACGCAGTCTTTAGCGAAACTTGCACCGTACGTAGCAGCGAACTCGCGTTCGCTGATCCTATCCGTGAGATTGGCATACTCTTCGGATTCACCATGGAGCAGATGACTGATCGTACCCTTAAGGAGACAGTGGATCCTCGTTGGGGTGTCAGTCCTCGCACCTTCATGCAGAAAGTAGGAACTGAGATGTTCCGCGATAACCTCTGTCAAGATGTGTGGGTCAAGCTCGCACTCCAAAGGATCGAGCAACTCAGTCAGCCTTACGAAGTTATTATTGGTTTCCCTCGTGGTGTCATGGGGACTCGTCATCTCATCTTCGTTACCGATGTTCGGTTCCCTAACGAGGCTGAGGCTATCAAGTCCATCGGTGGACATGTCGTCAAGATCCGTCGTGAAGGGTTCGACAAGAAGGGCGCAGACTTGCATCCATCCGAAAGGTTCATCAACGATATGCCTTGCGATCTTGAGATCTTCAACAAAGCATCAACTCTTGAGGAATGGCAGTGGGAGTTCGCCAAGAGACTCACTCAGTACTTCAAGCAAGATGCATTCTACGAGATCAACAAGAAGTGGGATCCTAATACTGATTCCAACAAAACCTAAAAAATAAGAAGAGCAGGTAGAGTGAGGTGGCACAAGCCACCTCACTCTACTAGCGTATTTGTTATTCGTTGATGACGGTTTCAATATCGATACCACGATCGCTATCGATGGTAACTCCGTCGTCAAGAAGCACCAGTTTCGTCTTGAGATGAGGACGAACCTCTGGAGAGACAGCCTTCATAGTCTGCAGATCCTTGTCACCATTGATGCCGAGGATATCCACATACTTGATGGATCCGCCCATCTCCTGCATGATCGTGTTGCCGATCTCTGCACAGTTCACATAGCCACCACTGTCGATGTGATTGTCAACGATCTCCACGATACGCTTGCGAAGCTGTATCAGCAGAATATCGTCTTCGTACACATCCTTGGTGACATGCAATCTGAACTTGATCTCAATGTCGAGGGGCATGGACCTAATGTTACCGTTGCCAACATTGAAATCAGCATATCCCAGAGACTTAACAGGTTCGAAGAACAACCTAGTGTTGGTGAACATCGAGTCTCTCGCGTTACCAACATTGTCGAAGTGAGTCCTCAATGTCGTTACTACAGTAGACGGATACTTGTTCACAGTGCTTCCATCATCACCGAAGTTGGATCCGATGTTAATGTCACCACGAGTCATCGTGATCTGTGCAAGCTTAGCGTCTAGCTGCAGCATGTCGACAAGGTACTGGATGTACCTGGGTTTCTCGAAGTCGTTGAGAGGTTTGCCGTTCTCGTCAAGGATGACTTGCTGATTAGAGAACTCAGTGTACCTCTTGACTCGATCGAACATTGGATCCATCTCGAAGATCTCATCGTCTTTAAGACGCTTGGATTCATCGATGACCTTCCAGTTGCTGAGATCCCACGGCCAACGGTTACCCTTGGTTTCCCAACCATAGTTCTTACCGCCAGCTATAGCTTCAGCGACTGTTATGACCTGATAGACCTTGTGATCGTAAGCGAGTTGTCCGATTTCGGTATTGTTGAACACTTCATCGAACGAAGTTCCTGGCTCGACGTCGAATTCGACATACTTGATAGATCCCTGTTCGGCAGCTGCCTTATCCTGATAGGCATACTTACGTCCCTCAAGTGCGTTGGCATCTGCGGACAGCTCGTAGTCTACATGGGATTCCCAAGACTCAGTATCGATGCTTGAGAAATCAGGAACTGTGTAAGTGCTGACCACAGCTTCGCGTTCGAAGTAGGTTTGACCAGACTTGAACGAACCATCATCTTCGAAGTCGCCCTCTCCAGCAGCACGATAGTTGACTTCGTCCTCCTGAATGAAGTACTGCTTAGAAGCCACCGCTATAGTGTCCTCTGTGGTGACGTACTTGATGGCAGTTGTTTTGATGCTGTTCTCCGTAAGGAAGGCGATGTACTGCGGGACATTTGCTGTCATCAGCACATAAGCGAATCCATAGTACTTCGGGATGATACCCTCGGCAGGAGCAGCATCTGCATCGATCACATGCTTCATGTCAACAAGTGTCTTCGCTTCAGCGATGCACATCCAGACGATACTCTCACTCAGAGACGATTCTGCACTCGTTCTGTTGCGAAGCTTGTAGTACAGCCTCGTGTAGGAGTTGATCGTAGGAGCTTCTCCTATCAATCCAATCTGCACCGATGTGGGAGAAGAGTTGTCTCCACTGACGACGAGGAAGGTTCCTGGCTCGTATACCGTACCACTCTTGTACAGAGTGTTGATCGGATCAGTGTCACCATTACCATCAGTCGTGTACGTCGAGTATATCTCGTTGTCGAGAATATACTTCAACGCATTAACTGTGACGATCTTTGTGTCGCTGACATTCCTACCAGTCTTACGCCACCAGTCAGTCATGCTGGATATGCCAGACCTTACAACGGTTGCATCTGTCAACTCGTAGATACCATCGACATCTTTGGTAGCAGAGACGATGGAGAACTTAGGAACGAGCGGAGCATCAACAACTGTGAGACTTCTACGTTCGTTGATGTAAGTCTGGATGTTGGACTCATCCACAACGAACTCATCTCCACTGTTAGGATCGATCGCTTTGCAACCGTAGTAGTTGCTGGCAGTCTCAGCCGTCGGATAGACAAGTTCTCTTGCTTTGACCGACGCACACTTGAGAGTTCCCTTCTTGGCAGTCGTCTCGATGGTCATCTTACGTTCGTACAGCTCCACACCAGTAATATCACCAACTGTGAGAGGATAAGGAACGAACTGACCTTCCTCATTCTTCTGGAAGTAAACCTTGCCAGCCTGGAACTGGGTATCCTCAGTCGGGATGTATTCGACATTGACTTTGAGATTACCACTGCTGTCCTTAGCGTACACATCATCCTCAAGAACGCGGAACTTGGTAGTCTTGTGCGTCTTGTACACAGCTTCACTGTATGTGAGGTTGATGCGCTGATCGAGTTCGTCCACAGGGGAACCGAACTGGATAGTGCACGCATGTTCCGACATGGCAACGTAACCGTTCATACCTGCAGCCGAGGTTATCGGTGTAGACTTACTCGTAGGAAGCACGATGCTTCCGGAGTTGAACGGAGTCTCCAGATGCTGATCACCATCGAAGGTGATGATCTCACCCGTCTCGTCGTTGGTGAACGAGATGCTGTTCCTGAGCAACAGGATGATCCTGCATTCCGATCTCAGGAAGAAATCAGAATAGTTCGTGTTGTCCCAGAACGCCATTTGCACAGTGTGATCATTGTTTGCCTGATGGAACACATAGTTCGGAGTGAAGTAGCACTCGAAGATCTCGTTGTCGCTGTTGTCAGTGTCACCTGCCTCGTTGCCGATATGCAGAGCCTCTGTCCAACGATACTCACCATCATCGTTCTTAAGTCCGATGAGAACACGGATCTTCTTCTCGCCCTGCGACTTCGGGTCAGTTTCCATAACAGGAACTTCGCTACCGAATCCAACGCGAGCAACTCTGAGCGTCATGCGATACCTGTCTGACACATCACCAGATCTCCTACTCACGTCGAGATTGACACCGTTGAGAGCGAGCCCGTACTGGTTATCGCGAGCAGCGATGAACCTTCGAGCCAGACGTTTGACCTGGAGCATGTCGTAGGTTATGGTCGACGGATACTTGTTAGATGCATTAATCTGCAGGTGGAAAGGAGACATCATGTAAGTATGATTGTTGAACTCCTCAACCTTCTCTGCAGGTGTCATGTTCTCGATAACTGCTCTCTCTACATCTGTCAACGGAACGCAGATGTTCTTATCCGCATCGAACCTGTAAAGAGTGGAAGGAAGAACAGTGTACACATTAGCAGCATCCGACTTGACGATCGTGCCATAGTCGTCGATCTTGGAGAAGTCGATGAGAGTGCTGATGGTATCGGCACCGACAACTACTCCTTCGGTATCACGCAGAGTTGCATGCACGACGAACACACGATCAGTTATACCGTCTCTGTAAAGAGTAGCAGTGTAACCCTTGGTTGCAAAATACGCATCGATATCTCCAGGAGTCTGGAGAAGAGTCGAGTTGACGCCATGGATCACGCGTTTACGGAGTTCTTCATACGACAAACCGTTGGTTCCGCCAACGATGTGTGAAGTTACGGGGAACGCGTTGAGTGCAGGCATCTGCCTGAACGGATCAGCGTAAGTCGTTGCGTGGAAAAGCTCTTCCTCATCGTCCGAGATGTTGGAAAGCATGTCGATGCTGCAGGTTTCACTGGAGCCGTAGGGAACCTGGTAATCCAATGCACCCTCAGTCGTGTACACATCCACATGAAGCGTACCACGGATACGACCTTCCGAGAAATAGATGTAAGGGATCTCGAGCAGAAGCTCATTGTTCTCGGAGTCAGGAGTGAAGACGACTGTCGGAGATGTCGGATCATAAGTCTGACCAGACACGACCAAGTTGAGTTCCTCACGCTTGAACACATCCTCTTCAGTTGCATCGTGCCCGAAATTCTGAAGAACCTCAGCGTAGCAACGAAGTGCGTAGAACTTGTTCTTGTAAGGGATCTTGGTCTTATAACCAGACGCAGTCATCAGAACCGCATCATGACTCGTAACCTCGAACTGGTAGACTGGGATGTGGATGTAGGCAAGCTTGTGACCATTGAATTCACGGAACTCGAAATCGAGAACGTTGGTCTCAAGACGACGCAGGGGGTTAACCTGCTTGTTACCGTTGACATCTACATCATTGTACAACACCGAGAATCTGCCAGACTTGTAGTTGGTACGGATCTCGATCGGGTAGTAGAGACCGAATGTGTGCTCACCGAGTTTGATGATCGTAGATCTCGGGATCTCCACCTTGCTGTAGTTCTTGCCAGGTACAGCAACCGAATGCGTCATGATGTAGTTCTTCTCAACCACAAGCACAATCTTTGACTGACACGGAGAACTGAAGATGTCGACGTAATCGTAATCAGACACATGTCTAAGCAAGTCGGAGACAGTTTCTGCTCTGGCTGGATAGATAGCAGGACGAACATTATCGTCCATCATGCGGAGCTGATTACCAGCAACGTCAGCGAAACCCTCCATAAGCACACACGCTGGATTGTTATTGTCGACGATAACTCCGCCAGTAGCTTCGCGGAATCTGGTCAACAGCGCGTGCTGTATGACGAACGGATTGTCTAATCCTTTCAGAGTCCAATCTGAACTTTCGTTACTCATTGTAACTCCTTGTTAATTGTACTTTCATAAAAAGGTGTTATGGTAGAACGGAGCGCGTTGAACCCGCGCCCCGTTCTGCCTGATAGGGCAAGTTGATGTCAAATGAAATCTGGACCGATACTTGCAAGACTTCCCTTGCCTCCATTTCCAACGATGGACTCACCTGCCTTGCCTTTGCGTCTGACCCACACAAGTTCATACTTACCTTGATACGGAGAGAGACGGATGTAAGGTATGCCCGCGAAGTTGTTCTGAGCAACATTGTGAGCGAATGCAGTTATGCCACCATTGTTCAATGTGGTTCCGCCGTCACCAGCATCGTTCGGGTTGTACCTGCGAACGAGCATGTTGAACTCTTTGAGGATCACAGGGTCATCGTACTCGATCCTGTTAGCCTTGAACGGAACATTGATGTCAGAAGCCGCGGCTACGATAGGTTCGCCTTCGTTCATGTTGAACGCAACACCACTAGGCGGAGAAACAGGGTAGCATCCTGTGCACTTGGCCCAACGGACAATGTAACGATTCGTCCTGTCCATCAGGAACCTATATATCGAAACCGTATAATCCATACGATTGAAATCTATTGCATCAGAATACTGCATCATGCTTCCGTCCATGATGTTAGCCATGAACTGCGACCAGTAGTCAATCATCGCAAGGATGGGACTTCCAGGGAAATCCCTGAACCTACACTGAATGTCGTACGTTCTTGACATGCGGTCTCCACCGATGATACATGTCTGATCTTCAGAGAAGAATCCGCCATCAGTAGTCTCTGTCACGAGAGTAGGATCGATGAATCCACTGATATCCTTGACCGCGTTACACAGAGGAGTATTGAACGGATTGTTCTTGTCGAACAGCGGACATTGACCAGCAAGTGTGCTTTCACTTGCGTATCTCGTGTCAAGCAGACACCTGATAGCGAACGGAACAGACAAAGTGTTCCTTGACATCAGTGCAGCGAACTTGCGATCTGCACAGATGTTGTAGTCCTGCAGATTGAGTCGAGGTCTCGTGAAGAAAGTATAACCTGAGAGAACTGTGTTCTTGGGAAGAAGAGACCTGTTGAATCTGTCATGTCTTGCGAACACTTGAGCAAGCTGAGTCTC
>OCTW011591252.1_pt1 | contig 15074 bp, 9 predicted proteins | sample 1539671 | NCBI WGS metagenome assembly OCTW01 (sample SAMN02144230, study PRJEB22623) | gut metagenome | biome: sheep rumen | host: Ovis aries | place: New Zealand
CCCTCACAGCTCATCCTGTACATAGAGCCGCACTTCGGACACATATACAGCAGGGTATCAAGATGCTTTGCCATCTGTCCCTTACCGGCAAACTCAACCCGGGCCCCGGCATTCCACCTGTAGTCGTCATGGGCAAGCAGGCGGTTCATGGTATCCTCTATCTGGGCATCGCTCAGGCGCTCCAGATCCTCCTTGCTGAACATCTTGTCCACAACCACTTCCGTACGGCCCACACGCTCATCGAGACAGTGCTTTGTATAGGTCAGATACCCTCCCGAAATAACTGTGTAATAGACAGTAACGCCCAGCTTCTTAAGCAGCTTGCCCGTTCCCGGCATCACCGGCTGACACATGCCTGTAATAGAGCTCATACCCTCGGGCATAAACATCACATTGCCACCGTTTCGGATTATACGCATAACCGAGGTGACGGTGTGGACATCAGGCACGAAATTGCGCTTCGGAATCACCTGAGCCGCACGGAGAAGCAGCGCAGTCGGGAATCTGAAAAACTCATTGTAGCCGACTACGAAATTGAGCCTGCGAGGCCACACGGCGGGCACGGTAAACACATAATCGTTGCGCGAGGCATGGTTGCTCACCAGCACGAACGGTTCCTTGTCACGCGAAGGGCGCGCTTTGAATATGAACTTCACCCGAAGTTTCGACTTCATGACCAGCACCACCAAGTACAGGATGGCGTAAAGCACGGGATTAGGTCTGTGCTCACACCGCATCGCGAGCTTCTCTGCAATAGTTTTCTTCATAGGTCAAAAGTATTATCCCAGTACGACGTCGAGGACCATCATCAGCGCAAATCCAAGCAGATTCTTCTGCAACCGGTCCGGGATATCCTTTTTCATGAAGAACACGAAGGCGGAACCAAGCGCAGTGCCAAGGAATGGTATCAATAAAGCAGTAAGAATAGCTTCCATAACAATTGCTAATTTAAAGCATTTTTCGTAAATTTGCGCGATTTTGTAAATCAAAAACTCTACTATACATAACACTATGTCCAAAGAAAAGAAATTCATTACCTGTGACGGTAACCAGGCCGCCAGTGGAATCGCGTACCTTTTTAGCGAACACGCGGCCATCTACCCTATCACGCCCTCCTCAACGATGGCGGAAAACGTCGACGAATGGGCAGCCCACGGAAAGAAAAACTTCTGGGGCGAGACCGTGAAGGTCACCGAAATGCAGAGCGAAGCCGGTGCTGCGGCAGCAGTCCACGGATCTCTCCAGGCCGGTGCCCTCACCACAACCTTTACCGCATCACAGGGACTCCTCCTTATGATACCGAACATGTACAAGATTGCGGGTGAAATGCTTCCCGCAGTCTTCCATGTTTCGGCCCGCGCACTCGCATCCCACGCCCTCTCCATCTTCGGAGACCACCAGGACGTGATGGCATGCCGCCAGACAGGATTCGCCATGCTGGCCTCCGGCTCCGTCCAGGAAGCTCAGGACATGGCAGCTGTCGCCCACCTCTCAGCAATCAAGGGCAGCATCCCGTTCCTCCACTTCTTCGACGGTTTCCGTACTTCCCACGAAATCCAGAAGATCGAGGCCCTCGATGAGGAAGAGCTCAAGAAGCTCATCAGCGACAAGGCCCTCGCCAATTTCCGCAAGAGAGCTCTCAACCCGAGCGCTCCCGTCACAAGGGGTACAGCCCAGAACGGCGACGTCTACTTCCAGGCAGTCGAATCCCGCAACCAGGCTTATGACGCCATTCCCGACATCGTAGCCCGCTACATGGGCGAGATCGGAGAGATCAGCGGCCGCCAGTACCGTCCCTTCGACTACTACGGAGCCAAGGATGCAGAGTACGTAATCATCGCCATGGGCTCAGTCACCGAGACCATCCGCGAGACCATCGACCACCTCGAGGCCGAAGGCCGCAAGCTCGGCGTCATCTCCGTCCACCTCTACCGTCCGTTCAGCGCCAAGTACTTCCTCAAGGCCCTCCCCAAGACCGTCAAGAGGATCGCAGTACTCGACCGCACAAAAGAGCCCGGCTCGCTCGGAGAGCCCCTCTACCTGGACATCAAGACCGTCTTCCAGGGTGTTGAGAACGCTCCCCTTATCGTAGGCGGACGCTACGGTCTTTCCAGCAAGGACACCACTCCCGCCCAGATCGTCGCAGTATTCGACAACCTCGCTCTCGCAGCTCCCAAGAACGACTTTACGATCGGCATCGTCGACGATGTCACCTTCAAGAGCCTTCCCGTAAAGGAAGAGATCAGTATCGTCAAGCCCGGCACCAAGGAGTGCAAGTTCTTCGGACTCGGCTCTGACGGTACGGTAGGTGCCAACAAGAACACCATCAAGATCATCGGCACCCACACCAACCTCTACAGCCAGGCATACTTCGACTACGACTCCAAGAAGTCCGGCGGCTACACCTGCTCCCACCTCCGTTTCGGCGAGCAGCCCATCCACGCACCTTATCTCGTGGGCACCCCCGACTTCGTCGCATGCCACGTTCCTTCCTACCTCGAGAAGTACGATGTCCTCAAGGGCATCAAGGACGGCGGCTCGCTCCTCCTCAACTCCCTCTGGGACGAGAAGGAAACCCTCGAGCGCATCCCCGACTTCGTCAAGGGCACCATCGGACGCAAGCACGTCAAGCTCTATATCATCAACGCAACCAAGATCGCAGCTGAAATCGGTCTTGGCGGACGCACCAACACTATCCTCCAGAGCGCATTCTTCCGCATCACCGGCATCATCCCTGAAGCCGATGCAGTCAAGTATATGAAGGACGCAGCCCTCAAGAGCTACGGCAAGAAGGGCGAGAACGTCGTCAACATGAACTACGCCGCCATCGACCGCGGAGGCGAATACAAGCAGGTAGAGATCCCTGCCGAGTGGGCAGAGATCAGCGCCAAGTTCGCTCCTCACAACGCAGCCCGTCTCGCTACTCCGTTCGTCAAGGAGATTGCCGACGTGGTCAACGCTCAGGCCGGCGACACCCTCCCCGTCAGCGCATTCCTGCCCTGGCAGGACGGTACGATGCCTGCCGGCACCGCCGCTTATGAGAAGCGCGGAGTCGCAGTCACCGTCCCCGTATGGGATGCCGAGAAATGTATCCAGTGCAACACCTGTGCATTTGTCTGCCCCCACGCCGCAATCCGCCCGTTCCTTCTGACCGAAGAAGAAGCCGCAAAGGCTCCCGCCGGTCTCAAGCTCGCCGAAGGCAAAGCCAACCTCAAGGGTTACAAATATGCTCTCGCTACCTCTGTGGCCGACTGTACAGGCTGCGGCAACTGCGTCGACGTCTGCCTCGCCAAGGACAAAGCCCTCACGATGGCTCCTTACGACGAGCAGACTGCAGAGCAGGCCAATTACGACTGGCTTAACTCCAAGGTCGGCTACAAGACCCCGCTCGATCCGAAGAGCAACATGAAGGCCGCCCAGTTCGCACAGCCTCTGTTCGAGTTCAGCGGCGCATGCGCAGGCTGCGGTGAGACTCCTTACATCAAGAACATCACCCAGCTCTTCGGAGACCACATGATGATCTCCAACGCTACCGGCTGCTCCTCGATCTACGGAGCTTCCTTCCCCGCTTCTCCTTACTGCACCGACGCCAAGGGCCACGGCCCCGCATGGCAGAACTCCCTGTTCGAAGACTTCTGCGAGTTCGGCTATGGTATCAGGCTTGGTTCGGAGCGCCTGCGCGACACTGTCGCCGCTCAGATGGAAGCTCTCGAAGCCCAGAGCGAAAACGACGAAGTCAAGGCCCTCGCCCGCAAGTGGCTCGACGGCCGCAAGGACTATGCTATCACCAGCGCGGTCCGCGACGAGCTTATCCCGATTATCGAGAAAGACAAGAGCGAAGCCGCTCAGAAGATCGTCGAGCTCAAGGACTTCATCCCCGCCCGCAGCCAGTGGATCATCGGCGGCGACGGTGCATCCTACGATATCGGCTACGGCGGACTCGACCATGTCCTTGCAAGCGGCGAGAATGTCAACATCCTCGTGCTCGACACTGAGGTCTACTCCAACACCGGCGGCCAGTCTTCGAAGGCTACCCCGGCCGGAGCCATCGCCAAGTTTGCCGCCAGCGGCAAGCGCATCCGCAAGAAGGATCTCGGCATGATGGCCATGAGCTACGGCTATGTCTACGTAGCCCAGGTCGCGATGGGAGCAAGCCCCGTGCAGTACATGAAGGTCATCAAGGAGGCCGAGGCCTACGACGGACCGTCGCTGATCATCGCCTACGCTCCTTGTATCAACCACGGCCTCAAAGCCGGAATGGGACTCAGCCAGAAGGAAGAGAAGCTCGCAGTCGAATGCGGCTACTGGCACCTCTACCACTTCAACCCCGAGCTCGAGGAGCAGGGCCAGAACGGTTTCGTGCTTGACAGCAAGGAGCCCGACTGGAGCAAGTTCCAGGACTTCCTGAAGGGCGAGGTCCGCTTCGCTTCGCTGACCAAACTCTTCCCCGAAAGGGCCGAGGAGCTTCTCAAGAAGACCGAAGAGTTTGCGAAGATTCGTTACAACAGCTACAAGAAACTCGCTGCCCAGAAAGAAGACTAAAAGTCCTCTTCCGAAAACAGCGAATACCGCCTGATTATCGCGGCAATCTCGGGATCGAGGTTGCCGCATTTTTTCACATTTTTTTATTAATTTTGAGACATGAAGAGGAAGTGTCTCATAATCATAGCGTTTGTGCTCCAGAGTATTTTCTGCTCGTTCGCCCAATCCGGCGCCGTTGCCGATGTTTATGGGAACATCCAAGGCCTCTGGGATGGCGGTCTGAAAAAGGAGCTGCTACCGCTACCGGGAGTAACAGTAGTACTATCGGCCGGACCGGACACTCTATACACTACTACTAACCAACATGGCATCTTCATATTCAAAGGCATACAAACGTTTGAGATCAAACTTAAACTTATGCTTCTGGGCAAAAAGACTATCGAAAACAGATTCGAACTGGAACCCGGCAGAAATGCTTTCTTCTTTACGATGGAAGACTCTTCCGAAGAATTATCTGCATCGACGGTCAGTGCTGAAGGTGAATTAATGAAAAAAATTGCCGACACCACTGTCTTCAATACGAGGCTGCTCAATGCTCTGGATGGAGAGAATGCCCGTGCACTCCTGGAACAACTTCCGGGGTTCAAAATTGAGGGGGCACGGATAACGGTCGACGGAGAAGAGATTAAGCGCACCTATGTAAATGGAGTCCTCGTATTCGGAGACAATCCAACTACAGCCATAGATGCCCTTAGAGCCAATGAATTAACTGCAGTCCGTGTGTATGACGAATACGACAGAGTTGATACCCGCAGGGGAATCACTCATGGGAAGAAGGAGCGTGTACTGGACATCAAAACACAAGAGAGTATAATATCGCTGACAGATGCAGTCGCTATGACAGAAGTTGGTGCGGATGAGATAAAGAACATAAGGCATCAGGCTCTTGGATCCGCAGCATTCTGGTCTGAGATGTTCAATGCAAGTGCAATGGCAGGGGAAAATAATATTTCAAGTGACTTACAGGAAATAGTTATGGATTTCCAAATGACACCCTTGGAAATAGCCAGAAGTGCACAGGCTCGAACCTCACCACTCAACAACGAGTCAAAAAATTTAGCCGCGAAACTCAATATGTCAAAATATTGGAAAGACCGCAACTATGGCAACAAAGTCTCCGGATCTTATACGTATGGCAAAAACTATTTGCGTTCCGTCTCTCAGGCCTTGACTCAATATTATGAGACAGATATCAATCCAGCCATAGATTATTATGATACCACTTCCAACACGTCAAAAACGAAACGCCATTTATTCAGCATAAATGCCGAGTTGTTCGACACTCCCCTGAAATCCATCTCACTGTTAGCTTATGGCAGCATAACTTCTCAGGAAGAATCCAACCGATTCATTGAAAAAATAGTCAGCGAACAAACCCGCCTCAAGGACGAAAATAGCAGCAGTAGCAGAAGCAATTACGACGTATCACTTCATGCCGGGTGGACAGACAATGATCACAGACGCTTCAAACCCGCCCTTAATTTTGATGCCACAATCAGTAAAGAGAACCTCATTTCATGGGTCACAGATACCTTGAAATCATCTTACTCTCGTCGCCATTTGCACACAGACGGAAATGGCAGCGGTCAAGATATTACCGCTACCGGCTCGCTCTCTGTTACCGTAATCAACGATGAAACGCGCTCATTATTTGCTAATATTCTATATAAATTCAACTATAGGAACCAGGTCAAAAAGCAGTTCACTGTAGACTACATTGATCCGGCTGAAAGCATCACAAGCATAGGAGGCTCATTTGATTATACATGGAATTATGCGAACAATATGCTTTCTCTTGACGGAACCTACTCCTCGCGAAACCTCACCTTAAGCGGAGGTCTTGCATTTATGAGCTCTATCATGAGCGGGGAGAACCGATTCCCTACAGTTGACCCCGCCCATAAGGCTTTTAATTACTTGCTCCCGAATTTCAGCGTCAGATACAAGAATATGATGTTCGATTTCGGGAGCACGGCTGCTCTGCCTGCGCTTGAACAGATCAGGGCATACATCAGCGATTCAAATCCTATGATACTCTCTGCAGGCAACCCCGGATTGAATAAATCCTATACCAGTCTTTACAAATTCAGATGGAGTAAACAACTTGACAAGAACAATGGGAGATTGCTGTTATCCTCAGAAGGGAGGTTTACAACATCCCCAATTGTCAGTTCCTCAAGATACTTCCCCGAGACAACTACGTTGTCCGACTATTATGGGTACATCGCTCCTGCCGGTTCAATATTATACACATACGACAATGCCTCAACACCATCTTGGGACATAACTGCATCAGCATCCTATTATGGCGTATTTTGCAAGCGCAAACTCACAACACAACTAAACCTGTTCTGTTCATATAATAGTATCCCTCAATATGCAGGAGACCGCATAATCGGGGCCAATGACCTCAATGCAGGTATCTCATCAACCATCCGAATGAATCCGACGAAGAAACTCAAGATATCATGTTTCCCTCAGATTTCATACCGTTCATCCTCGAATTACGCAGGGACGCCTATTTCAGAATCTGTTAGCGTAAGCGCACCACTGACACTTAAAATGACATTTTTCAAATCCTGCTATCTCAATGTCACAAACCGCTTTGGCTATAATCATTATATTTCAGGATTCGGCAATGATATCACGACAAACTTTCTCAGTGCAACTGTAGGGCGCAGATTTTTCGATAACAAACTGACGGTCAGCATTTCCGCAAATGATTTGCTAGGATCATCAACTAAATATCTGACGGAAAGCACAGCACAATACTACAAACAAGAATGGACGCCGGCTTTCGGACGGTACTTTCTTTTATCCATAATCTACGAATTCCGCAAAAAACAATAACATCAAATCATATTGTCATGAAAATCTTATCACAATGCTATTTGCAGTAGCAACCACCTGTTTTGGCCAAAATTACATTTACAAAACGACAGGTAATGTCAAAAACAGTGAAGGACAACCACTCGTCGGAGCTGTAATAACCCAAGTTGGCACGTACAATTTATCACTCACTGACCTCAATGGAAATTATTCAGTGAACACATCCGCCGAGTTTTGTTCTTTATGTTGCACTTATTCTGGATATAAGTCGACAACTATCATCCGCCACGGGCAGGTCAACAATTTCATATTAGAAGAAGACGACACTGCTCCCGACGGTTTGAACTATCCTTTCGTGTACGAGATAGCCCCCATTATCCGAAGCTGATTCAAAGAGCAAGCAGTTACCTCAATAGCCATCCTCTTCCGAAAACAGCGAATACCGCCTGATTATCGCGGCAATCTCGGGATCGAGGTTGCCGCGGTATTTGTATGAGGGCTCCAGAGCAACGGCCCGGACAAGGTGCTCGGCGGCTTCTCTTTCACGTCCGCGGCGGCTCAGCGACAGGGCGAGCAGGTATTCGGTCCGGGCATCCTTGGGCAACTCTTCGAGAATGGACGCAGCCGTGGCGTTATATTCGAGTGCGAGATAGGCGACAGCCGTGTTGTAGTCGCGATAAGGGGTTAGGATCGCAAGTGCTTTTTCGTAGTCCCTGTCCTGAAGCAGGCGTACGGCCCGCATATAGAGGGTGTCCACTACCGTCGTGACGAGCGTATCCTGCTCGATTCCGGGACGGTGGAGGTGGATGTCGAAACGGACATGGCGCAGAAGCGGATAATACTTCTGCCTGACATACGGGAAATACTTCTGTCTGCGAAGGGTCCGCTCCCTGAGGTCGGGGTCCTTTTCCGCGCAGATACGGCGGTAAGAGCGCAGCTCGCCCGGGCGGAGGGCGGGATCGGCGGCGAGCAGCGAGTCGAGCATCGCCCAGTTCTCGGCGATGCCGCGCGCCTCGCCGTCTCCGAGGCCGAAGTACTCGCGCACCGCCTCCGCCCTGCGCCGCGCGAGCTGCGAATTCATCTCGAACGGGCCGTCTGGCGAACATGACGAGACCACGATGAGCGAGTCGAGTTCGAGCTCAGGGTCGCGAAGAAGGGTATCCAGCCGCATACGCAGGCCTCTAACCATTTCGGCATTGCCGGCAATGGCGGTATCTACGGCGCTGCTGCCCCCGGCGAAGGCGAGCCTGCAGGAGATACGGTCGCTTACCACCCGAGGTACGAGCTTGGTTATAAAGCGTTTAGATGTGTCGGCAAGGGTGCTGAGCGAACTGACGTAGAAGGTGACGGGCTCGCTTTGGGGCAGCCTGAAGAGCAGATCCCCTTCCCGGTAGATAGCGCCGTCTACCGCGACGGTGACCTTCCTGAGTCCCGGGCGTGTGCGCATGCTGTGGGAATACATATATATAAAAGGATGGGATCCGCCGCACACCGAATCGAGGCGGGCGTATTCCGGTTCAATGGGAACTTTTATGTATTTCTGCCTGAGCGCTTCTTTTCGGGCTGCCTTCCGGGCATTGAGGCGCTTGAGAAGCCTGCGCGAATAGTGCTGCTCGACCTCTTCCCTGCTGATCTCAGATGTTCTTTCAAGGAACTTGCCCGCCTGGTCATGGTCAACGAAGAGGGTGCTGTCGCGCGAGAGCCCTCTCAGATAGCGGGAGTATTTGTCGTAACCTCTCAGCTGGGACCTTCGGAAGTCCTCACCCGTGATCAGAACTGGGTCGAGTCTGAGGGTATCGTCCATCACGGTCATCACCGGGTCGAAGCGTAGCTGCCAGGCAGGATCCTGGAGTGTATCGCTTACAACTATCATAAAATCGAGGTCGACCTGTCCTAGCCTTTCGGCCACATTGCGGAAGCGGGCAACCAGCACTGCGGCACGGAGCTGCTCGGTGGCCACCATCTCGCCGGTCTGCTCGTCGCGGATGGCATTCATGATGTGGAGGTCGGTCCCGTCATCATCGCGGACGATCAGGTCTTCGGGGCGGCTCTCACGCAGTTCGGCAGCCCTTTCCTCTGAGAGAACGGGAAGCGAGAGCGATGCGGTCTTGGAGTTGTTACGGATGTAGTCGAGTTTGCTTTGGGAAGCGCAGGATCCTGCAAGGAGGATCAGGGCAGCCGCGAAGGCCGCCGGATTGGATTTTGAAGTTCTCATAGCACATATTGTTTAAAAAAAATCAGTCTTCTTTGAGTTTTATGTGGATTTCTCCGCCGGAGCTCCATATCTGAGCCGTCTTGTCTCCCTTGAGGGGAAGCTCGAGGGGAGCCGCCGCATCGGGATCGGAATTGAGTGCGCCGCGGGCTGCTTCGTACCAGTGGAGGATCTCACTCGCATAATCGAGGAGGATTTCACCTTTCGGGGTAATGGATAGGCTGCTTCGTGAACGCTCAAAAACAGGAGCCCCTATCTGTCGCTCCAAAGCCGCCACGCTCTGGCTCACGGCGGACTGGCTCACCCCTAACTCACGCGCAGCAGCAGAGAAACTGCCTAACTGCGCGACAGTTACAAACACCCTCAATCTGAAATCTTCTTCGAGCATACAGTACAAATATACAAATCATTTTTTATATTTGTATTCTGAACCAAAATCACATCGTTGTGAAAAAGACTATTCTTCTCGCCGCTCTGTGCCTGCTCACTGCAGGAATAGCCGGAGCCAAAAGTTCCTCGGACACCGTGTCCGAAGAGAAGGTTTACATATCGCTTGGGGCCCAGACCCAGTTCTCACGTCACTTCGGCCCCGCAGAGGTCGGAGCGCAGATTGAGCTCGGCTGGTGGTTCTGCCCCTACATGGGAATTGCAGTTGACGGCGGAGCCTTCTACGTGCTTCCGGAGAACGCCGACGCAGACCCGGTTTTCACCGACAAAGAGTTCGTGGCATACGCCAGGGTTCTGGGCATGCTCGATTTCACCAATATGGTTCTCGGGCGCGAAGCCGGGGCCAGGGCACCAGTCCATCTCGGCGCCTATGCCGGACTCGGCAAGATGCTGCCCATCAAGCCGATGCTCTCGCCCATCACCTTCGACTCCATGTACTGGATGCCTTCGATCGGACTCGACCTCTCTGCCCGTATGGGCAACAGGACGAGGATGTTCGCCCGCGCCGGAGTCAATGTCTACCACCCCCTTTCGAGCATAAGCCTTATTCCCGAGTTCAACGCCGGTCTCCGATTCGCGATCGGCACTGGCCGCAAATACCCGAAAAATGCCAATAAGGCCTACAACGAAGATATCGCCGCCATCCGCCAGGCTATCGAAGACTCCCGCGACAATGTCAAGATCAAGACTGAGACCGTAGTTCGCACCGACACCGTCGAGGTGGAGGTTGAGGTCGAGAAGATTGTCCGCGACACCGTCACCCTGATTCAGTACGATACCCTTACTGTGTATGACGTCGTCGAACTCTCACAGGCCGACTCCACTGCACCCAGGGAGCGCATCTCCCCCGTCAAGGCCCTTGCCCAGACCGGAGCTCTCGCCCAGTTTGTTCCCGACACCGTCTTTATCGAGACTTTCCTGGTCGACACCGTGTTCGTCGCATCGGAGCCTGAGGTGAAGGTCCTCAAAGATACCGTATTCGTCGCTTCCGAGCCTGAGATTCAGGTACTTAAAGATACAGTCTATCTCGAATCCGAGCCGGAAATCCAGATTCAGGTCCAGACCGATACCGTTTTCGTAGAGTCTGAGCCCGAGGTGCAGGTCCGCACTGTCTATATCAACACCGAGCCCGTAGTGGTAAAGGACACCGTATTCGTCGCTTCCGACCCTGAGGTGAAGGTCCTCACCGTCTACCGCGACAAAGAACCGGTCGTGCTCAGAGACACCGTCTATCTTCAGTCCGAGCCCGAGATCCAGGTGCGTACGGTCTACAAAAACCGCGAGGTTGTAAGGACTGACACCGTCTATGTTGCTTCCGAACCCGTTATCCAGGTCGTCCGGGACACCGTGGTGATGAGGGCTAAGCCCGAAGTGAAGCTTCAGGTCCAGAAAGATACCGTCTATATCCAGAGCGAACCCGAGGTGCAAGTACGCACCGTCTACGTGAACCGCGAGCCGGTTGTTCTCAGAGACACCGTGTTTGTCGCTTCCGACCCCGAAGTACTTGTCCAGACCGTCTACCGCGACAAAGCGCCGATAGTCCTCAGGGACACGGTCTACGTGCAGTCCGAGCCCGAAATCCAGGTGCGTACGGTCTACAAGAACCGCGAGGTCGTCAAGACTGATACCGTGTACGTCAAGTCCGAGCCCGAGATCCAGATCCAAAAAGACACCGTCTACATGCCCGGCAAGACAGTCGTCAAGAGAGACACCGTCATTCTGCGCAAACCGGCGATAGTCCAGATCGATTCCGTCACCTTCACTCAGTTCGACACTGTCACCCTCACCAAGTTCCTCCGCGATACCGTGACGCTGACCAAGACTGTCGTCGACACAGTGACTCTTACCGAGACCCTTGTCGACACCATCACAGTCACCAAAACCCAGACAGATACTGTATTTGTCAAGACTCCAGGCTCCGTCATCGATTCCGAATCGATGGTCCGTGTAGTCTTCCCCGAAAATGCCGCATGGGTCAACTACGGAGCCCGCAAGCAGCTCGACAAACTCGCAAAGGAGATTAAGGAAAGTGATGTGAAATACATAATGATCGCCCCCGTCTCACCCGACAGTCCCGACGCCGTGAAGGCATACAACCTTGGTGTCAGAAGGGTTTCGCAGGTAAGGCTCCATCTCATCCGTGAGAACGGCGTCGACAGCCGCAAACTCACCGAAAAGGTTGTCGTATCCCCTGCCGGCATCCCGGTCGAGGATGGCAACGGTTTCGTGATCGTAGCCCGCGAGGACGATCCCCGCATCGCTGAATTCCTCGCCCTCTAAAGGATGGCCAAGATCCAGTCCAAAAACCTCCTGTACAGCATCCTGCGTTTCCCTGTGGATGCTTGTACTCGAAGGATGTTCCGCAAGATAAGGACCTACGGGAAGAAAGACCTTCCCAAGGACGGGGTCCTTATTTTTGCGCCCAACCACTGCAACACACTGCTCGATGCACTTGTAGTGCTTCAGACAGACCACCGCCCGAGCGCCTATGCCGCGAGGGCCGATATCTTCCGCAACCCCAAGGTCGCCAAGATTCTACGCTGGCTCAGGATCGTCCCGATGGCGCGCGTGCGCGACGGACTGGGAGAAGTACGGCATAATTACGAGGTCTTTAAGGAAGCTGCCGAATGCGCGGTAGACGGTGTACCGTTCTGCATCTACCCCGAAGGAGTCCATACTCCAGGATATGAGGTCCAGCCGGTCAAGAGTGGAGTCTTCCGCATCGCCGAGGCAGCCCGCGCGATGACCGACCGCAAAATCTACATCGTCCCGATAGGGCTGAGTTACTCGGATTTCTACCGTCCCAAGCCGGACATCAACATCCGCTTCGGAAAGGCGCTGGACGCCGACGAGTTGCTCAGCCTCGAGCCAAAGGAGCGAAGCAAGATTCTTCATGACGCCATCCAGGCCCTCGTCATCAAGCCTGAGCGCGATCCCCATTCCATGCCGCTGACCATCCTCATCTGGCTTCTGAGCATCGTGCTTTCGCCGGTGATTCTGGCGGCAATACTACTCTCCTGCCCTATTTGGATCACTTCTGAGACGATTGTCAGAAAGCTCAAAGACAAGGCATGGTCGAACACGGCAAGGTTCGCCTGCCGCCTCATCGGGACCATCCTGCTTACCGTCATCTATGCGGTACTCGGCTTCATCTTCCTCCCCTGGTGGGGAGCCATCGCCCTGGTGCTGTTCTTCTGGATCGCGCCGAATTTCTTCTACCAGCTTTTCAGGTAGTCATCCGGTGAGGGAGGGCTACCTTGGGCGGACGTGTCCCCCCCCGGACACAAAAAAAATAACCAGCTGCAACAGCTGGTTATTTTCGTCTTGGTCCGAACTGGAAGCTTATTCACCGGGGGTGATTGCGCCGGTGGGGCAAGCCTCAGCGCAGGTACCGCACTCGATGCAGACATCGGGATCGATGGAGTAAACATCTCCCTCTTTGATTGCACCGGTAGGGCACTCGCTCTGGCATGTTCCGCAAGCTACGCAGGTATCGGCAGAGATTTTGTAAGCCATAATGATAGTTTGTTTAATTATTTCGCGATGCAAATGTAACAATTTGTAGTTAACTTTGCAATTATGACAAGAGCATTCTTCAGAGTAATCATAGCACTCGCGACGGCCGCAGTATTCGGCCTGTCAGCCCATGCCCAGACCAAGTTCGCCGGAGTAATCTCGGCCGACAAGACCGTCCACGACTGGGGCGATGTCACCGTCAAGGACGGTCCGCTCGACTGCACCTTCACACTGACCAATATCAGCGAAGAGCCCGTCGTGATCCGCAGCGTCACCAGTTCGTGTGGATGTACGGGCGTCGTGTGGACCCGTGAGCCCATAGCCCCCGGGCAGTCCGGCACCGTCAAGGCGACCTACTCCAACGACGAGGGTCCGTACGCATTCGACAAGGTGCTCACAGTCTCCATCGAAGGAGTCCGCAAGCCCCTTATCCTCCATCTCCGCGGAGTGGTCCACCCCAAGAAACTCCCGCTGAAGGAGACTTATCCCGTACAGTTCGGCGCCCTGGGATTCAGGGATTCGCTGATCAAGGTGGGCAACCTCAGCCAAGGCGAAGTCAAGAGCGCCGAAGTGCGTGTAGCTAATGTGGGCAAAAAGCCCATTACTGTAAGCTTCACCGATGTCTCCCCCTTCCTGTCGTTCACCCCTTCGGAGCTCAAAATCGCCGGCAATTCCACCGCGACTCTGGGAGTCACCGTCACTGCCGACCGAAGCCTGTGGGGCGAGAATTTCTACTACGCCGCTCCGGTAGTGAACGGACAGAAGCAGGAGGACCGCATGGCATTCAAGGCAACCACACGCGAGAACTTCGACTCGTGGAGCGGAGAACAGCTCCGTAGCGCCCCCCTCGCCCAGTACGACGGCTCTGTTGTGCCCGCCCCGGTCAAGGCCGGCACCCCAATAACGGCGAAGTTCGTGATTGCCAACAAGGGAAAATCTCCTCTCAAGATCTACAAGGTCGACGCGGGCGATGACAGCATCAGCGTCAAATCAGCCCCCGACAGCATCAAGACCGGAGGCAAGGGCACAATTGAGGTCGAGGTCGACACTTCCTCCAAGAAATCCGACAGTGAGTACCTCGGAATCGTCACTCTTTATACAAATGATCCTGCCCACGGCATAATTCATCTTTATATTGACGCGATTATTTTGTAACTTAGCGGCAAATTTTACGGCAGATGGCCCAGGAACAAATCTATAACTACACAGACGAAAACATACGGACTCTCGAAGGTGTGATGCACATCCGGATGAGGCCCGGTATGTATATAGGAAGGCTCGGAGACGGCCGCAGCCAGGACGACGGTATCTACGTGATGCTCAAGGAAATCATCGACAACTCGATAGACGAGTTTGCGATGGGCTTCGGCAGGCAGATAACCATCGATATCAGCGAGGACGGAAAGGTCTCCGTGCGCGACTACGGCCGAGGCATTCCTCTGGGGTCGGTAGTCAAGGCTGTCAGCGTGCTCAACACGGGCGGCAAGTTCGACGACAAGGCTTTCAAGAAGTCTGTCGGTCTCAACGG
>OCTW011605151.1_pt1 | contig 15071 bp, 10 predicted proteins | sample 1539671 | NCBI WGS metagenome assembly OCTW01 (sample SAMN02144230, study PRJEB22623) | gut metagenome | biome: sheep rumen | host: Ovis aries | place: New Zealand
CACACGCGAAGGCTTCGCGGGGCGATGCGGTTAGGGGGTAGAGTAGTATAAATTTTTATCAGAAGATCGCCGGTCGGAGCCGGCGATGACAGGAAGGGGCAGAGATGCCCGATCGGAGTCGGGCATGACGAAGAAGAGTCGGGCAGGGCAATAATAACAGGCCTGACGGCGGGGGAGTTGCTACGGGAGGGAGGCCACGAACTCCCGCATGCCCTCCGTGGCGACTTTGCGGATGTGTTTGAGGCGAGGGTTGCGGACGGTAAGCTCGCCGGGATCTATGATCCACACCGGGGCTGAAGAATTGGAGTAACGATACAGTCCGGCGGCGGGGTAGACCTGCAGGGAAGTGCCGACTATCAGGACTATGTCGGCGGCGGCGACAAGGTCGATGGCGCGCTCCATCTTCGGAACGTCTTTGCCGAGAACACTATAAGCCCCGTTGCCTTCTTAGCCTATGGTGGGGTCGGATGGTTGAAAGATATTCACGAGGTCCTCGTCGGTCCTCGCCGGTCATAACCTAAATATCCTTTACGCAGCGGATGGTGGGCATCGTCTTATTATTGTCTGCCATCAGGAGGTGTCCCTTGCTCATACCCCATCCCCATTTGTTGTTCATTTTTTTAGAGCCTTCAACACCGAATGACCAGTGAGTTCTGCAAGGAACGGCATTGTTGTCATCTTTACCGAGATATGTACCATCGTTTGTCTCCATAGGAGCCAAGGTAGTCCACATAATCGACATTTCCCTTACGTTTGGCAACCTGTATCCTTCCGGGCACACGCTTAGATTGGCGTCAAGATTGGGGAAACTGTCGTCAAGGTATTTGTTAAGTTCGTTGACCTTCGTTAGATTGTAGGTAGAGTTGTTAAAGGAGTAGGATGTGTAGCTGCTCAGGCTGCCAGTACTTGTTGCCGGTAATGTAACGAATCCGCTTGACAGGCAGGCCATCTTGCTATGTTCGTCGTGGCCTATGAGTTGATGGTCTACCGGCTCGCGAAGCGAAGCCTTATTAATCCTTGAACAATCGAACTCATAGTAAGTCTTGTCATTGTATGTACCTTCGTATGCTCCGCTAGAATCAAGGTTCTTCCTGGTAACCGTAATAAAGGGATTGGGCTCCACTTCAGGATTCTCGGCAAGAGTAATATCCTTGCGCTGACCTCCTTCGAGGTAATATCCAAGATTACGGACGCATCGTGTACTGAATTTTTTGGTTTGGTCGGTTCCGCTATAATTATAGTTACTACCGTTGACTCCCTCTTCAGCCCAGACGATTCGGGGATACTTGTTACTGTTATTCCAATCCGAAGGACTACCTACAGGATAAATGAATCGGTTGCTTGCAACTATATGCTGACGCCATTTATCCTTGTCGCTTTCGGCTTGATCTGCTGCGCTACGCTGATATAGGCGAGCATCTCCCTCAATACCATATGAACCAAGGAACACTCCTATTAATTGGACGTCCGAGGCCATATACCACCGAATCTCATCAGCATCGATATATCCGTCGCCATTGTTATCGCGGTTACGCGACAGGCAACTGTAACGCAAATAATTATAATCTCTGCCATTCGACCCTTCATCAGAAGTACGCCAAAGATGGGCTGTTTCATTAGTGCCGTTAAGATTTAGAAATTCGTCCCATCTCATTCTGGTCTGCTTCTCAGTCCCATCAGGATTGATAATGCCCCAGATTTTTAAAGAATTAAGCCTTCCATTGGTCGAACTGGTGTTGCCACAGTCCTCAACTGGAGTGTCTTTTGTCTTCCAGTAAGTTGATAGCCCTGTCTCGCGGTTATCATCGGTGAATTCCATACCCCATGCCGATTGCAGGCCAGCTACTTCGTGAACTGCATAGATACTTTGGATCGAACGTTGCTGAATAGTGAAAGACGATCCGATCAGCGAACTTTCCCGGTCGGCAGAAGTCGCAGATGAAGCTAGAATGTGCATACGCCGCATCGGATGGTTAACTATTTCTTTCCAAAGAGTCGGATCATATTGGCCGGTGATAGGATTCTTCGTATAGTAGTACTCATCGATGAAGGCTGTTACGGAAATCTTAGGCCCGTCTGTGCCTTTGTCGGTATCAAAGTCGCTTTTAGGCACCCAGGAGGGATCATAAGAGGGATCATCAGGGTCGGCTTTTCTCTGGTCAATATCGTACTGCTCTTTTTGTCCCTTTAGGTAGTCGACAAGCTCGTTGACATACATCGTCCTTCTCTTGTCTCCCGGGGGAATAGCGTCTCCGTTAATATCCCTGAAGTCGTAGTCGTGGGGTTTGTAAATAGTTCGTCTGTCGGAATAGTAACTGCCGCTAGCGTCCTTTTCGTTGACAAAGAATTCAACCCACTTGTAGTCTATCTGCGACAAGATAGCCCTTCCTTCTGCCACATCGGTTCCTCCCACTCCGTCCGGATTGAAAGGGGTCTCTACATACCAGCTGATGTTCTCAGGGTCCATATAGTTGGCGTGGAAAGATATAACCTGGGTGCTGTAGTGACAATCACTGTCAAACACCTCTTCGAGGGCAACGACTACACGGCCTGTCGCACCAGGCTCAGGTTCGGTCAGCGCACCGGAGCTGAAAGCCTCGACTTCGGCTTTAATATCCTCAGCCCCGCCGATAAAGATATTGTAGACGTAGTTGTAGTTTCGATTAGTATTGAAATCAGCCGGATCATCCGTAAAATTACCCAGATGTATCTCATAACGGACATTTGCGTCCAGGGTGGCATTGTCATTGCCAGACGCAGATACGCCCATAACTATTTTGCCCGTCAGTACAACGTAGGCAGAGAGAGGGTCCGTATAAACGTAATTGCCGTTATTAAAGAAGGTTCCAGACTCATAGTCCTCTGGTTTTTTTCTTCTTTCACGGTCTGCATATTCGGTTATCCCTGATGTGGGTGCGTGACGATTCTCCATCATATAGAAGGAGAAGCTATGAATGGAAACAGGCGTTACCCCGTCGTTATAAAAGTCGGTTGTCTTATTAGGTGTGAGAGTTTCTGTCTCAAAGCCGAGTTCTTCAGTCGAGAATAACTCTGCGGGAGTATCGGCTGCGTCTTCCGCTCTAGGTAGCAGATATGAGCAATTAGGAACATTTACTACCTGCCAGGTATACGGTACGAAGTCGCGAAGAAGAGAATTATTCTTTGTCTTAGGGTTTGACTGATCCGGATTTCTCGCGACCCTGACATTAAAAGTAACCTTGGCGTAGAGGCGTTTGAGAGTGAGTGATTTCTTGCTGATATCATTAGCATCTTCCGCGTTGCCTTGGATATTGACCCCATCAACCTGCCCAGTCATAAGGAAGAAACCGGAGTTGGCGGCAATTTCACTTCGCACCTGAGTAGCAACAACATTCTGAAGCTCTCCGAAGGTCTGAATAGTAGAAAGCAAACCGGCCGATACGTCCAGGTCGTTAGGGTTCATATTGGCTACCGCTACGATGGTGCAACCGGCTTTAGAGGCAGTTTTTATGTGTAAAGTACCATTGGTTGCAGGGCTGTCCTTGGTAGTCATATTAGTGACAGTCCAGTAGTTCGATTCTGAAGTCGCGTTTAAGTTGTCGCCATCGAAATAATGGCCATAAATCTTTTTACTGCTAGAAGTATTGCCTTCAAAGATTAAAAGGTAGATATTGAATACATTGCTTTCGCGAACAATGCCAAGTTCGGCCTTGGTACCGACATCAATCGTCGCACCTTGAGGAGAGCCGAAAGAGATTACACAATCGACAAGATCTCCATCCGAACCCGATCCCGGGTTCTGAAATTCTTCCCTTACGCAGCTCCCGGCAATCAGGACCGCGCAAAGCAAAAACAATAGTTCGAACAGACGTTTTCTCATCGCGTAATCAATTGAAAGTGTGTTTTGAAGTCGTCGCCGTACTCCAAGTCGAGTTATCCACCACAAAGTTCAGTTCTCCAGTCTGATCCGAATAGTAGACATTCAACACGACGTTGATTTCTTCGTTTCGTGCCATATAGGTAAGGGGCACTTCCTTATTGTTGTCTTTAAGTATGCGCTTCATCTTGCCCCCGGACATATACTTGCCGAATAGGGCAAACTGACGGTCTCCATTGACTTGATAACCAGTCAATAGTTTCAGATTGGTCAATTTATTCGGGGTACTTGCCCAAAGTGCGTCGCACTGAATATATTGGTTCGTGTTCTTTTTGAATCTGACCAGATAGTTTGTCATATCCTCAGGATTCTTCCACGAGTTATCCTTCTTGTAAGAGACGCCTTTTTCAATCTCAAAATCAGTGAAGTCCGTTAAGCACTGCCCATTGTTATTGCTGTTGTTCTTTTGCAGGGCAAGTCCGCTGATCGAATAGGTACCATTGGACTTTGTCAAGGTGTGGAAATACCTGTTTCTTGCGCTGGTATAGTTAAAATGAGTTGCTTGCGATCCTGCCGAAGCATTGAGGCCATCCCATCCGGAGTAACCATTTGCATCTGAATATGAATACCGGGGCGAGTAATCATATTCTGTAACTTGGTTCCAGATGGCCAGAGCACGGTTGAGAAAGCCGTTGTAATTCTCATAACCAGCGCTCTCCCACACCATATTGTTCTCGGAACTTACATAGCACAGTATACGACCGGAACGTGGGCTTATCTGAGGATTTGTAACAAGTACATCCACCTGTTCACCTTCATCCATATTGCTAAGAGTCTCATAATCTATAACTCCAAACGGATTGTCTCCTAGGCTTAATTCCAAATTACTCAATGACTCGGCTGAACGATCCAACCCCAGTGTCGCATAAATCTTATAGACGCCTGAATATGCGTTCTCATACATTAAGCGCTGGTAGATAACTTCTTCAGCTTCTGCTGCAACTGAATTATCATCTCCGGCAGAAGTGTCGAATGCGGGCATTGGCCTGTAGGTCACGTCTGCGGGCACTGAAGGAACCCCCGATTCATCAAAGTGATCAAGAAGGTAGGCTTTGTCAGGATTAAATCTGCTGAAGCGGAGTGCGTTGACGCTAACAGGGAACTGAGTGTGGTTACGAACTGTAACCTTGAAACGGACTACAGGACGTAGAAGGTCGAGAGTCTCGGAAACTCTCGCGAGGCCGACCGGAATCTCTTTGTGTCCGGTAAGGAGCATCGAAGTGGAGGGATCCGAAGGAACATCCGTACCCGTAAGAGTAGCAAGTTCGCGGTCGACAAAACTGGAGAATGAGGCTCCAATTGCAAGTCCCTGCTCCTGGGAAGAAATCGAGCCGCTCTGCCAGGCTGTTGCGTCTATATTGGCATAAGCGTAGACGTGATAGGTTCCAGGAAGGAGACTGTCAAAGGAAATGACATCATTTGCGACAGGAGATACTTCATCCTTGTATTCCTTTGCGACGACATTCCCGCTGTTGTTTACCAGAACGACCAGTACATTATCGAACTTAAGTCCCTCTTCAAGGTCTGTTGCTTTAGTCTGAAGAGTGATAGCTTTTTCTGAGTTGAGCCTTAGTTCAATGCTTCCGCTACCAAGCGCAACTTCGGCAGGTTCCACCTCTTTGAGGCAGGACCAGGCGGTAAAGACACCAAGCAGAAGTATTATGGACAAGACCTTTCTCATCATTATTCGAAGTTAAAGTCGTCTGTTGTTACTTGAACCTCATCCCAAGGGATAGCCTGAACGGTGAGGTCAAGGCCACTCTGGTTGAGGGTAATAAAGTAGTTGTAGACCTGGTTCGGCGCCCAGGCAATTCCTGACTCGCTTGTATGGTCAGTAGCGCCGTAGAAGTTGAGCACCGTCTCTACCGGAGCTCCGCCGTTATAGGAAACTGAGAAACGGACGGCAGCTTCTGTTGACAGCGACTGAGGAACCATATAGTACCACCCCATCTGGGTGTATCCGTCCGGGTCGTCGGCATCGGAAGGATGAGTGATAGCCTTACGGTCTTCAATTTGATCCGCTTCCCATTCAAACAACGTAGTATATGAACTGCCTGTTGACCAGTTGGATGAGGTGATGGTAGGTGACCCAGTAACTCTGGTCGCCATCGAAAACTCTCCTACACCGATGATGTTTTCCAGCTGGAATGATGTCAGTGTATACTGATCGCTGTCAGACGATGATGACTTGCCGAACAGGAAACGGACTGCGGAGGTCGCGTGTTTGAATGTAAGATTGACGGGATCTTTGCTTACGGCAGCATCCTGGTGGGTTCTCGCAACCATTACATCGGTATTATCACCGGCAGAGTAGCTGACTTTAAGAGAATAAGTATTGTCAACCGACACTTTGTCTGAACTGTACGGGAAAACACCGGAGAAATAGTAGTCTCCATTGTCTTTCCAATATGCGACAGGCGAATAGCTCCACGCACTGCTGAGCGGGTTCGACGGTGTCGACGGATTAGGTACAGCATCACAGTGAAGAGCCAGGTTGGAAAATACCTGTTCCGGAACATCATTATACTCTCTGGTAGCAAAGATGCTGACCCGGTTGCCGACAGTAAGAAGAACGGTGGGATCGTCCGGCTTTATAGCCTTGGTAATTGTCGATACTCCCGCCGAGAAACTGATCGGTTTGGGACCATTGGGCACATCTATACGCGAGTCCTTTCCGCAACTGAATAGCAGTGCGGAAGCGAAAGCAAGCGATATGATGCACCTGAATTTCATCTTAGCTTGAAAGGTGATAGTTGTGTTCAGCTCCCCAATCATCCCAGCTGACCGTAAACTGAATAGGTCTGTCGGGAGAGATCTGGAGTGTTACCGTGTAGTGTGAATTCTTAGCCCAGGCTGATCCTGCTGTATAGAAGACATCTCTTAAATAAACATTGCGAGACGTGGTATAAGTCAGGACTGCAGAATTAGGATCCAGGGGATCTTCGTGATACGAGACCTCGAATTCTACGTGGAGCCAGCAAGCGTCGTTGGTGAGATCCTGAGGAAGCGGCATTATGCTCGCAAGCGGAGTCGCGGTTCCATGGACCAGCATGACATCATCGCTGTCGTCGTCCGGATCATCTTCCCAAACAGGGAGCTCTTGCCTTGACCCGCTATAATCATCCCAACCCCAAGCAGGGTTAGCCGGGCTAGCTGTGCTATGCCTTAGAATGGCGGTTGCATAGATGCCCTTGAAGCTGACTCCCTTCATGGTTACGCCGTATAGTCCATCCTCGTCTATCTTCTCCGCTTTGAGTTCAACAAGCGCCAGAGCGTGGTTGAAATCAAAATGTACTTCTCCGGAATTGGAAGCAGATGTCTGATCCGCTTCTACATCGGAATAGAGAAGATCAGTATGTCCGTCTGCAGTAAACCTAATATCAGGCAGGCCGACGGAGGTGCTTGCGTAAGCATTGGATGTACCTCTGACCAGCAGGTCAGCGCTCGCGTCATATGGGCTATAGGCCCAGAACGTGAGTGTGTTGACAGCTGCATCCGGCCAATATCTGGTCGGGGAGTATGTATACACGCCGCTGCTGTAATGGACTTCCTGGTTGAACATAAAGTTCGGCTTCCATTTCTTGGAATTCAGCTGTGACCAGGTGCCTCCGCTTTGTTTGAAGGCGAATACTCCGAAACTAGTGTCGTCGTAGTATGCTGCCTTCGTTCGTTTTGCATCATCAAGCAGTAAGGCGGACCCGGCGTCGAAGTTGATCGTAACGCCAGTTTCCTGCGCCATTTCCAGCGCCGGGTCGTCCAGCCTGAGGCTGCACCCTGCCAGAAGCAGGGCGCAACCCGCGGCTGTCGCCATAATGCGTATGATGCGGTTAAGCATTGTTACTGAACGAGGTAGTTGTAGCCGGCTTGAGGGGTCCAAGGAGTGATGGAAGCCGAGAAGTCGATCTTGTTGGCGTCGATGGTGATGGTGAAGGTGTAGTGCTTGCCTGCTTCCCATCCGGCGATGATGGTATCTTCGTTGTCACGGTCGTCGACATCGTCGAAGAGTTTGAGATCGAAGCTCTTCTGGTATGTAGAGACATTGTTCGCCTCGTCCTTGATGGTGTAGGCAATGTTGACGGTCTGCTTGTTTCCTTCAGTACGGAAGGTCTGAGGCATTGCGACAAGATTGTTGATGAGGAACTCAGCACCTGCGGTATTGGCAACATTTGTAGGGAGAGTTGCGACGGAAGTGACACCGCTGGTATTGGTGTACTCACCAAGATTGGCGGGGTCGCTGTTGGTGCAATTCCAGGTTACTACAGGATGATTGCCTGTGTAAGCGTCAGATACGCCGAATGTGCCGATCTTGTCGATGTTGGTGATCGAGAAACTGGTAATGGCAAGAACTGCATTCCCGAGGTTGGCATCCTTGTCGACCTTGAAGTCAACGAGAGAAGCGATGTGGTTGAAGACGATCGCGACCTTTTCACCATAATTAGCCTTGGCAACCTCTTTCTTGTCGGCGACGAGGATGTCGTTGTCGTTTCCGGCGAAAGTGATGCTTGCGCTGGAAATTTCACCTGTCTGAGCATCAACTGTTGCTGCAGTTCCGATAGCGGCGGGAGATACTGCGAAGAACGTGTAGCTGGTAGCAGCCGGGTCCCAATAGCGGGTAGGAGAGTAGGTCCATGTGCTTCCGTCGGTGGTTGAAACCACGACATCATCGAAGACTGTGCTCTTGGTAGGGCCTGCGAGGGTCTTGAATCCATACACAGCAAAAGTGTCACCGTCGGTGAAGGTATTGCTGCCCTGCACCCTGGCTTTGGTCAGCGTCTCGGCCCAGGTGCCGAAACCGATTGCGGAACCTTCCGACTTGCCTGTGTCGAAAGTCTTGCTGCAGGAGGCAAGCGCAAGGGCTGCCACTGCGAAAAGCATTAATTTTTTCATACGCATAAAAAATTAAAAAGTGAATAAAATGTATTGTCAGTTAATAATTGTCGTACTTCCTTCTTCCTGTTCCCAGTCGCCTACGAGGGCGTTGAAGCCGCCTCCGCCGCCGGCGCTTTCGTCGGGCGGGAAGTCGTCAACGTCGATCTCAAGCGTGATGACGCCGCCGGTGGGCAGCGCGCGGATCTCGTCGGTGACAGGGATGCTGATGTTGCGGCTGCTGCCGTTGACGTAGGTGACGTTGATCACCAGGTAGTGCGGTCCGTCGGGTGCAGATGCGACCGATGTTGCATCGTAGGGGTCGCAGCCGGGAATGCCGAAGGTCATCACCCTGGCGCCGAGCATATTCTGGGCCTTGTCCATATACACATCCATCAGGTAGCTCGCCGAGATGTCCCAGGTCTTGCCGGTCATCAGGTTGACGCCCTGCGACATTCCGGTGAGGGCGGCGCCGCCGTTGCTGCCGACCACGCGGTCGTCGTTGTTGGCGAGCTTGATCTGGAACAGATATATGAACGTGGCGGGATGGAGCTCACCTTCAAGCTTGAGGACATATTTGCCGTCTTCGTAGACGTAGTCATCGAGGTTGTCAGTGATGACCTGGTCGGGCTTGTAGAGTGTGAACAGGCCTTCCGGGGTAAGGTTGACGGGGCCTTCGATATCAGTCTGGTCGCCGTCGGCTTTGGTGAGCCCTGCGGTCTTCTGCTGGAGGGTCTGGATCTGGGTCGCCGACTTGAGGCCGTTCGCGATCTTGCGGGTGTAGGATTCGATGTTTGAGAATTCGTTGTCTTGCCTGAACAGCAGCGCTTCGGAGTCGTTGTTGTGGAACAGGATGTTGTGCGTACCCACGAATACGTCCACCTGGGCGTTGTCACCCACGAAATTGTGGACGGTGTGCGAAATGGGCTTGCCGTCTTCGCCCTGGGTGAAGACGTGCATAAGCATACTCGAAGGCAGCCTGTAGCCTACGGGGCCGAGGGCGCTGACGTCCCAGTTGAATTCCCACTGGGTCTGCCAGTCGATCTGCCACATCACGTCTACGTTGACCCTGGTCGAGAGGGCGATCTTGGTAGCTATCGCCTTGCGCAGGTGAAGCACGGGCTCGATGGTGCATCCCGCCATGGCTATGAGGGCCGCGGCGACTGCTATCCTGAGGAGTATGTGCTTCTTTCGCGTCATTTCTTCTTGTTGCGGTAGCGGTTAAACAGGTCTATTCCTATGGAGACGTATGCCCGGGTAGGACCGCCCCAGAGCAGACGCTTGCTGCGAGGGGAGAACTTGTCGGGATCGCCTGAGTAGTCGTAGTAGTACCATCCTGTGGCGTCTCCGCCCCAGACGTAAGGGTCGTAGCCGGAGTAGAATGCGCCGAGTGCGAGGCCGAGGTCGACGTAGATGCGGCGGCCGAGGTGCCACTTCCAGCCGGCGCCGACGGACAGACCGAGGCCCTCACCCTTCCAGCCCTTCTCGTCCCAGCCGAGGCCGTATTGAACACCGTTGAGGTTGGCGAGCACGTATGGTCCGTTGAAGCGGTCTTCCTCCGGGCGGAAGTAGTAGCGGCCCCACAGCGTGACGTTGTGGATCTGGAGGTAGCGGTGCTCGTCGGGATGGGTCCACTGGGGCCATTCGACATCGGCTCCGACGGTGATGTTGCCCTTGGAGGGGTAGTACTCCAGGCTGAGGGAGGGTATCGACGTGAGTCCGTAGTGAGGTACGTAAGCGATGTCGTAGATGAGGTTGGTGCTGAGGCCCAGGATCGGGCGGTAGCGGCTGTCCTGCTGCCCGGTGCTGTCCTGCTGCGAGCGCACGGACTTAGGCTCATTGCGCCTTGCGAAGCTGTCCTGGCCCTGGCGGCAGGCGAGCGGTTCGGGACGGATGCCTTCCAGCCTGTCGATGCACTTGTGGGTGTCGCGGGGATGGTAGAGGCTTACGCCCGGCTCGGGGATCTCGCCGGTAAACTCCGTCGAGTCGAAGAGCTCAGTCGCTTCGGAGGGGGGGGCAATTATTTCGGATGTCGGCTCTTCGGGTACGACGTCGATGCCTGCGGCGTCGAAGGCGACGAGCGCGTCGTGGACGTAGATCTTGACTTCGAGCGAACGCAGGTAGCGGTAGTGGCGGCGGAGCATCCAGCGGTAGAGGTCGCCCTCCTTGCGGGTCGATCCGAGCTTGCCGTGCTCAAGACGCCAGTTCTTGGTGTCGTGGCTGATGGCGTTGTTGTCGAGGAGTTTGATAATGCGTTTCCGGCCCGTATCGGACAGGGTCGGGTCTTCTTCGATACGCTTGTGGAGAAGGTCCCAGGCCTCTCCGCCGGGCCTCACGATAATGTTGACCTCGGCAGAGTCCTTGGATGCGCCGAGGCCTATCTTGTCTTTGACGACCCTGTCGAACTCCTCGGCCCTCTTGCGGCAGAGCATCATATTGTGCTCGTAGGCGCCTTCGGGCGAGGCGTAAGCCGTGACGACTACGGAGTCGATGTGCTCCCGGCCGATGTCGTCGATGAGCTTGCGGAGTTTGTCCGCAGCCTCAGCATTGTTCAGATAATCGTCTTCGTAGTAGTATTTGTTCCAGCGAAAATGCAGGGTGCCGTGTCTGCCGCCCGCGGGAGTCCAAACCGAATTGGCGATGAATTCTTCTGACCAGGGAGAGATGCTTTCCACCTGCACAACGGGATCCTGCGATGGCGTCCATTGGACAGTCACCGGATATCCCGCAGCATCCTGCGCGCTTGTCGCAGACAGCAGAAACAGCGATATGACACTCTCCAGAATCATTCTAACTCTATCTTTGAACTTGTAAAGTTACGTATTTATATTAAAAATGGTGCAAAAAATGCCGCGAATCGGGAGCTACAGGTATTCGTTCACGAACTCTCTCATTCCCTCGGTCGCAACCTTGCGAATGTGACGGAGGCGAGGGTCACGGACGGTGAGTTCGCCGGGGTCGATGATCCAGACCGGGGCTGAAGGGTTGGAGTAGCGATACAGGCCGGCGGCGGGGTAGACCTGGAGCGAGGTGCCGACGATAAGCACGATGTCGGCGGCGGCGACAAGGTCGATGGCGCGCTCCATTTTCGGGACGGCCTCGCCGAAAAAGACGATGTGCGGGCGGTACTGAGCGCCGTTGGGAGCGAGATCGCCAAGTACGACCGGAGAGTAGCCGCAGTCCACCACGTACTTCTCACTGAAGCCGTCGAACTCGTTGCAGGTGTTCTCAGGACGGATTTTGGTGACTTCGCCATGGAGATGCACTACGTGGGTGCTGCCGGCGCGTTCGTGGAGATTGTCCACATTCTGGGTAATCACGTCGACGGTGAAACGCTCTTCGAGCGCGGCGATCAGGCGGTGCGCTTCGTTGGGCTTAACATCGCGCAGCTTTGTGCGCTGCATGTTGTAGAAATTCAGTACGAGCCCGGGGTTGCGCGCCCAGGCCTCGGCCGAGGCGACCTCCATGGGGTCGTAATTGTCCCACAGTCCGCCGTTGTCGCGGTAGGTGGACAATCCGCTTTCTGCGCTCACTCCTGCGCCGGTGAGCACGGCGATTCTTTTCTTCGAAGCCATAATGCTAAGATACTAAACTTTGATGCCATTTCAAGAGAGTCAGCCCCAAAAATTGCTATCTTTGTATGCTATGGTCAAACTGACGACTCCCGTAATACCCGAAAAGACATCTTTCAGCCTCAGGCTTGAAGACAAAGTGGTCGTGCTCGGAAGTTGTCTGTGTGACCACCTGGGCGCGCAGCTAAGGGATGCGGGGTTCGACGTCATGGTCAATCCCTTCGGCACGCTCTATAACCCCAAGTCGATCGAAAACGCCGTAAACCGGCTCGAATCCGGTAGGCCGTTCGGCAAAGAGGACTGCGTGGAGATGGGCGCCGGGGCCGGACTCGTCTGCTCCTTCGAGCACTACACGAAGTTCGCCCGCCCGTCGGCAGACGAGTTCCTCGCCGGCGCCAACGACGCGCTGCAGCACGCCCGCCATTTCTGGAAGGAGGCAAGCCGCGTGATCGTGGTCCTGTCGACCGCAATGGTCTGGGAGCACGGCGGGAGGGTGGTGGCTAACTGCCTTAAGCGCCCGGCCGCCGAGTTCACGCGCCGCATGCTCAACCCCTCCGAGGTAGCCGGCTCGCTCGAAGCGTTGACGGCCGCCCACCCCGAAAAGCAGTTTCTCACGATGGTCTGCCCAATCCGCCAGATGAGCGATCCGCGCGAAAACACGCTCTCGAAGGCGACTCTCCAACTCGGGATTGCCGCCGCCGGTGCGCCCTACTTCCCGGCCTGGGAGATCGTCCACGACGAGCTGCGCGACTACCGCTTCTACGCCGAAGACCTGCTGCATCCCAGTGCGGTAGCGCTTCAGATTTTGTGGGAGCGCCTGCTCGGCGCGGTCGGCGACAGTGCCCAATTCGGGCAGATCGAAGCTAACGAGAAAGAATCAAAAGCCGCAAGGCACCGCAACATACTATGTCAGAAGAACTGAATCTTGTAAGGGACCTCGCCGTCATACTCGTGTCGGCTGGCCTGTTCGCAATAATCTCAAAAGCCCTCAAGCAGCCTCTTATCCTCGGCTACATCATAGCGGGGTTTCTCGTCGGTCCAAACATCGACTTCTTCCCCGGAATCTCCAGCCAGGAAGCCGTGAGTCAGTGGTCGGAGATCGGCGTGATCTTCCTCATGTTCGGCCTGGGCCTCGAGTTCAGTTTCAAGAAACTATTGAAAGTCGGGTCGTCCGCCCTCGTTACTGCCGGGACCAAGTTCCTGGGCGTTTTCATAATAGGCTTCATAGTCGGACAGGCTATGTCATGGACTGTAATGGAGAGCGTTTTCCTCGCAGGTTTGCTCTCCATGTCTTCGACCACCGTGGTCTTGAAATCCTTCGATGAGATGAAACTCAAGGACAAGCCTTATGCGCCGATGGTGTTCGGCACCCTGGTGGTGGAAGACCTTATCGCCATCCTGCTTATGGTGCTACTTTCCACTATGGCCGTGGCGGGCAAGTTCGCAGGCGGAGAGATGCTCTTCAATCTCGGCAAACTGGCCTTCTTCCTGATTCTGTGGTTCCTGGTGGGTATCTATGTGATCCCGACTCTGCTCAAGAAAGCACGTCCCTACATCAACGACGAGATTCTGCTGGTAGTGTGTATCGGCCTCTGTTTCGGCATGGTGACGCTCGCCTCGGCGGTCGGATTCTCCTCCGCGCTTGGAGCCTTCGTGATGGGCTCCATCCTTGCCGAGACTATCGAGAGCGAGCACATCATGAAGATAGTCAGCCCGATAAAAGACCTCTTCGGAGCCATCTTCTTCGTATCGGTGGGTATGATGATCTCGCCGTCGGTGATTGCCCAGTACTGGTATATCATTCTCATCCTCGTGCTGGTGGTCTATCTGACCCATATCGTGTTCTCTGCGGCAGGTATCGTCCTCACTCGCAATGGCCTTGAGAATGGTGTCCATACCGGTTTCAGCCTGGCGCAACTTGGCGAATTCGGCTTTATCATCGCGAGCGTGGGCGTCTCGCTGGGCGTGATGCGCGACTTCATATATCCGATCATCATTGCCGTATCAGTGATTACAACCTTCACGACTCCCTATATGATTCGTCTGGCCTGCCCTGCTTACAAATTCCTTTCAGCCAAGCTGCCTGCAAAGTGGCTTGCACATATGCAGCCGGTCGAGGAGCAGACTTCTGTGGCCGAGCACAGCGAGTGGAAAAAGCTGCTCAAGGCATATGTGCTCAGGATAGTGCTCTACGGCGTAATCATTTTCGCATTGTCAATTCTTTCGCGTTCGGTGCTCGATCCGGCATTGGTCAAGTTCTTCCCGTCTTGGTCGGAGTTTGTACACAACCTTGTGAGCGTAATAATTACGTTGGCGCTTATGGCTCCGTTCCTATATGGGCTGGGAGTCAATTCGGGCTCGATAAGCCAGTCGGCGGGGAAACTCCTCCGGGAGAAAGACAGCAACAAATGGCCTATCCTCGGGCTCATCCTTCTGAGGGCGCTTCTTGCAGTAGGCATCATCGCCGCCGTAATCTCAACGCATTTCCATCTTGCAGGGTGGAGCCTTGTGCTGATTCTTGTGTCCGGCGTTTTATTCCTCGTGGTAGCCCGCTATTTCGTTCGCCGCAACTCTTCGCTTGAGCAGCGTTTCCTTGCGAACCTCAACCAGAAAGAAGCGGAGGAAGCGCGAAAAATGCCGGTCACTTCTTCGGTGCGCAAGAAAATGGGCGCCTACAACGTAAAGATAGAGACTATGCGAATCTCGCAGGATTCGAC
>OCTW013371616.1_pt1 | contig 15071 bp, 9 predicted proteins | sample 1539671 | NCBI WGS metagenome assembly OCTW01 (sample SAMN02144230, study PRJEB22623) | gut metagenome | biome: sheep rumen | host: Ovis aries | place: New Zealand
ATCGGTGTCTTCGGTGAGGGCTTCGACCCCATCAAGGTCAAGGTGAAGCAAAAGCACAAGGAGTAATCCACCCCTCCCCCACCCCAGCAAGCGTAAAAACCTTTCATCCATCATCCATCACCCTTCATCCATAACAGTAAAAAACCTTCATCCTTCATCCACCACCCTTCATCCAGAAAAGTAAAAAACCTTTCATCCTTCATCCACCACCCTTCATCAAATAAAGTAAAAAACCTTCATCCTTCATCCATCACCCTTCATCCAGAATAGTAAAAAACCTTCATCCTTCATCCATCATCCTTCATCCATGCAAATAGTCTTCGCCACCAACAATGCCCACAAGCTCTCCGAAATCAGGCAGATTCTGGGCCACAAGATAGAAGTGTTGTCGCTGAGCGACATCGGCTGCCACGACGACATTCCCGAAACCGGCACCACGCTGGAGGCAAACGCCCTTCAGAAAGCCCGCTACATACGCGACAAATACGGCTACGACTGCTTCGCCGACGATACAGGTCTTGAGGTGGATGCCCTTGGCGGCGAGCCCGGCATCTACTCGGCGCGCTATGCCGGCGGAGAAGGTCACGACAGCGAGGCCAACATGCAGAAGCTGCTGCAAAAGCTCGATGGCGAGGACAACCGTACAGCCCGTTTCCGCACCGTCATCGCCCTGCTGCAGGGCAACGAGCAGAAGCTCTTCGAGGGCATCGTGAACGGAACCATCACCCGCGAGAAGAGCGGCGCCGAAGGTTTCGGCTACGACCCCATCTTCATGCCCGACGGCTACGACCAGACTTTCGCCGAACTGGGCATGGACATCAAGAACCGCATCTCCCACCGGGCAAGGGCTACGGCCCAGCTGGCTGCCTACCTGCTCGAAGCGTAGTCTTCCGGCCAGCCACCACCATCCAACGCCCATCATCCAACAGCCACCACCCATGAGGAAAGAACTGTCCGTACTGCTCCCCGTCTACGAGTGTTCGTGCACCCAACTGGTCAATGCCCTCCATGAGCAGTGCGCCAAGGCAGGCATCGATTTCGAGATTGTGGTGGCCGACGATGGTTCTCCGTGCCGCGACTTCATCGAAGACAACCGCGCCATCGAGCGCCTCGACCATGTGCGCTATGTGGTGAGACCGAATAATGTGGGCCGCGCCGCCATCCGCAACTTCCTGGCCCGTGAGGCCCGCTATGCGTGGCTGCTCTTCTGCGACGGCGATATGGAGCTCCACAACCCCACATTCATTGCCACCTATCTGCAGACCGAGGGCCCGCTCGTCTACGGTGGCTACACCACAGACCAACACCCATCGGAAGAAACCCCGCCCAACCTGCGCCACCGATATGAGCAGGCCCACCGCCTGAACCACAGCGCCGAGGTGCGCAGCCAGCATCCCTACCACGACTTCCACACCAGCAACTTCCTCGTTGAGCGACAGATCATGGCCGCCCATCCCTTCGACGAGCGCTTCCGCCACTATGGCTACGAAGACGTGCTCTGGGGCAAGCAGCTCGAGCAGAAAGCCATTCCCATCGTCCACATCGACAACCCGCTCAGCTTCTGCCACTACGAAGACAACGCGCATTTCATAGACAAGACCGAGGAAGGCCTGCGCACGCTGGCCACTTTCCGCAGCGAACTGGACGGATTCTCGCCCCTGCTCGCACATTTTCGCACACTTTCGCGCGTCCGCGCCGACGTTTTTCTCGCTTTTCTGTACAAAATGACGGGAAAAAAGCTCAGAAATTCACTCATACACAATAATCCGCCACTTTTCCTGTTTAATATATATAAGCTACTCTATTTTGCACATTGTATAAAAAAGACAGACAAATGAAGAGACTCCTCACAACAGCAATCATACTGATGGCCCTGCTGATGACCAGCCTGGCACAGTCAAGCAAGTGGAACTCCTACCGCAGCTACTACGACGTCAGCCACATAGAGCCCGCCGGCAACAAGGTGTTCGTGCTGGCCTCCAACTCCATGTTCTCCTACAATCTGAACGACCAGACCATCGACGAATACATGCAGAGCAACGGGCTGAGCAGCAACATCATCAGCCGCATCGCATGGAGCAGCGCCGCCAAGCAGCTGTTCATCGTCTACGACGACTACAACTTCGACTTCCTCGACACCGAAGGCAACATCGTCAACATTGCCAGCTACAAGACCAAATACACCACCGAGGACAAGACCATCAACGACATCTACATCGACGGTGTGTACGCCTATCTGGCCACAGCCTTCGGCGTGATGAAGATCAACCTGCGCAACAAGGTCATCGACAACACGTTCCGACTGAACTGCAACATCAGCACAGTGCTGGTGAAAGACAACATCATCTACGCCATGAGCAAGGAAAAGGAGACGCTCTTCGTGGGAAAGCAGACCGACAACCTGCTCGACAGCAACAGCTGGTCGCAGCAACCGGCGCCCAAGTGCGACCATCTCTACATCAGCAAAGGACTCATCATCGGATTCGAGGTGACAGACGAAGTGGAGACCGTCATGGGACTGAGCTACAAAACGAAGGTGTATACCATGAACCAATACGACATCAAGCCCAACGGCATCACCAGCACCAAGCTGCTGGAGACGAAAAGCGAGCGGCAGCGAAACAACAAGAACTACGTGGAACCCGTGTACAACATCAACTGCCAGAACGAGCATATCATCTTCACAAAAGACAACAACGTCTATGAGGTGTATGGCAACAGCGTGGATAACTATGCACTGCCCGACATGGAATGCCTCACCTACGACAATGCCAACCGCTGCTACTGGGTGTGCTCGTCTGAAGACAAGAGCATCGTACAGCTCAAGAAGCAGGGCGAGACAACGGAGTCTTCCGCCTCGGCCTCGCCGTTCACCGTCACCGCCAGCGGCATCCGCGTGAACAACCTGAAGTACAACTGGTGGTTCTCGCTGCGCTATCGCGACGGCTATCTGATAGGCACCGACGGCGGACTGTCGGGCGACAACCAGCTATGGCTATCGGAAAAGGAAAACCGAAAGGCCGCCATACAGATGCTCAAGCCCGACGGCACGTGGGTGGTGTTTGAAGACGACATCAAGCAATACACCAACATCAACTACAGCGACATCTGCTGTTCCGACATCGATCCGCTCGACTCCACCCACGTGGTGGTGGGTTCGCGCTCGGGCGTCTACGAGTTCAAGGACGGCAAGTTCCTCAAGCACTGGACCTATACCAACAGTCCGCTCACCACATCTGCGGGCAACAGTTTCCTCTATGTGGAGGTTCCGGGCGTGCTCTTCGAAGACAATGGCGATCTGTGGGTGCTCAACGGCTACTCCAACAACTGCATCCTGAAGCTCAGACACGACGGCGAATGGGAGAACCACACACCGAAGGAACTCGTGGAAACCAACATGGGAAACGTGCGCAACACGCGACATCCGCACTTCGACAGTAAGGGAAGGCTCTGGTTCTGCGTCGATCATGGCTTCCTGCCGGCGGTGTATTGCTTCAACCCCACCAACGGCGACCTGCTCTCATTCTGCAAGCCTTTCGCCAACCAGGACGGCAACGTGGTGAATGTAGTGGACGGCGTTCATGCCCTCGACATAGACAAAGACGACAACGTTTGGGTAGGCACCGACGTCGGCTTGTTCATGATTCCGGCCGGCAGCACGCCCACCTCATCGCCCACACAGCTCACACAGCTGAAGATAGCGCGCAACGACGGCACCAACTTCGCCGACTATCTGCTGGCCGACACCGACATCTCGGCCATCGCCGTAGACGGGGCCAACCGCAAATGGATTGGAACCTTCAACAACGGCGTCTACCTCATCAGCAGCGACAACCAGCAGGTGCTCCTCCACTTCACCATGGAAAACAGTCCGCTGCTCGCCGACTACATCGAGTCAATCGCCATCAACAGCAACACGGGCGTGGTGTTCTTCGGCACCAAAAACGGCCTCTGCTCCTACCAGAGCGACGCTACGCAGACCTACGACGAGATGACGAAGGACAACGTGCACGCCTATCCCAACCCCGTACATCCCGACTATACCGGCCCCATCACCATCACTGGCCTCACCATGAATGCCGACGTGAAGATTCTTTCTTCGAGCGGTTACCTCGTGGCAGAGGGGCGCAGCAGCGGCGGCAGCTTCGAATGGGACGGCCGCGACCTCAACGGCCGTCGCGTCGCCTCGGGAGTCTACATGGTGCACACCGCCACCAGCGAGGGCAAAAAAGGCATTGTCTGCAAGGTGGCCATCGTGAACTAAAAGGAGGGAGGGACCCACCCCGGCCCTCCCGAAGAAGGAATACAGAGGCGGAAATAACCCACCCCAGCCCTCCCAAAGGGAGGGAGTTCAGAGGCGGAAGGACCCACCCCGGCCCTCCCAAAGAAGGAATACAGAGGCGGAAATAACCCACCCCAGCCCTCCCAAAGGGAGGGAGTTCAGAGGCGCAGGAAGGAAAAAAGGGGGGTCTTTTCTGTGGAAGGTTCTGTAGGCTGCGGTATTTCCGCAGCCCCTTATCACCACCTCCGCAGCCCCTGACTACAACCACGGCAGCCCAAGCTTGGTGAATGGCCGCAGGCAGATTGACAAAACGTCGCAGACGGATTGTCGGTTTCAGAAAGTCAAACTGGCGCTTTTGGGAAACGAAGGCATTGGTTTTGTTGAACAATTCCATTGATTTTGTTCAACAATTCCATTGACATTGTTGAACGAATCCAATGGATTTGTTCCGCTAATTTGGCACTTTTGCTGGTTCCAACTGTCGTTTTCACCGCTTCTTTTTGTCGGTTTTGCATGGAAGAGTGGCCATTTGGCTGGCGACAAAATGGCTGTCAAGCTGCCAATAAAAAAAAGCATTTGCAAGGCGATAGACAAATCTTTGCCTTGCAAATGCTTTGTTTATTCACGTCGCTGAACCCACCACAGGGCGCGAAATATGGTAAGCTGCGTCTTCGAAAGCGATGTCAGCGACAGCCCAACATGGTGAGAATCCAGGGTGCGATGGCCGTCTGACGGATGGTGTCCTGTCGTTGTGGCGTGATGCCTGCGCCCCATGCGATGAGCGTGGTAGCGTCTTGTCCGCTGATGAATCCATGCGTGCCGCCCTTGCGTTGGGAAACCACGGCGCCTGTTCTGTTGTTTGTCATGGCCACGCCCACCACAGGCTCGAGGGCAAGCACGGCTGCTGGGTCGGCACCCTTGGCAGTGAGCTCGTCTTTCTCCACCACACGGAACAGGCTGCGCTGGTCGGCAGGCAGACGGTCGATGAGCTGACGGATGCGACGGAGTGTCTTCTTGTCGCCGCCACGTTTCAGATAGAGGAAGCTGGTGTTGCCGCCGGCATAGAAGCAGGCTTTCCATTCGCCGCCAGGCTCCCTACTGAGCAACCCGCCTTCGGTGAGCCACACGTTGGGACTGAGCGTCTGCGAATAGTCGCAGAAGCCGTGGTCGCCCGTCACGATGACTACGGTGCTGTCCAGCCGGTGCGTCAGCCGCAGGTTCTCAATAATGGTTCCCACGGCATGGTCGGCACTGCCTACGTCCTCCAGGAGCTGCTGACTCTGCGTGCCCAGGGCGTGCTGGCTGTAGTCGGTGGTGATGAGATGGATGGTCATCAGCTGCGGCTGGTAGTGGTTCATCAGGTAGTTGGCCATGGCGGCGGTGCGGCCGTCGCGCTGCAAGGAACCCGCCTGATAGGTGATGGTGTCGAGTTTTCCGCAGGCGTTCTGCTCCAGTTCGTCGAGGATGCCCAGTGGTGTACACGAGGGCTTGATGTATTCCATCTGGTCGCAACTGTAGTCGAGCGACCAGAACTCCGGCACGTTGTAGTCGATATAGGGGCTTCCCGTGGACACGGGCCAGAAGAGCGAGGCGGTCTTCAGTCCTGCTTCGTGAGCGCGTTGCCAGATGGTTGGCACGGCAATGCTGTCGGCATACCAGTAGCTGATGCGCGCGGTGTCCTTGTTCCAGAGGAAAGGCCGGTTGTAGAACACGCGGTGACGCGCCGGCACTTCTCCCGTCACCAGTGTGGTGTGCGAGGGATATGTGGCGGCTGGCGGAACGCCTATGACGCGGTCCACACGCAGTCCTTCGCGACTCATCCGCTTCAGGAAGGGCGACGGCATGTCTGGGTCGTCAATCATTTCTGCACGCATGCCGTCGATGGTGATGAGGATGACGTAGCGGGGAGAAGTAAGAGAGTTAGCCCCCTGTGCGGAAAGGGTGCAAGCCTCTACGGAAAAGGGGTTAGCCCCCCCTACTGCCCCCGAGGGGGCTTCTATACTAAATAAGGAGGTTAAAAGGAATATAAAACTTAACATCTTTTCTGCGGCGCTACGCGCCTAAATGATAAATGATAAATGATAAATGATAAAGAAACTGCGACACAACGTGCCTTAATTATAAAGACGGAGTGCTCCTTAGCGCCTATGCACTCCCTCCCTTGGGGAGGGTTGGGGTGGGTTTGACTGGTTTTTCACTCAAACGGCGCGACGTCTTTCTCCTTCGCATGCTCCGCAATGATGCGGTTCATGTTGTAGCGGATGGTGACTGTGCGGGCTGCAGCGTCCATGGTGAAGTCGTCGAGTCCGTAGTTCTGGGGCACGAACGAGGGAATCCACGCCTCTGTGTAGGCTTGTGGGTTGGACTGATTTGCCGCTTCCACCTCGCAGAGAGGCAGACGGATGCCGAGGTCGGCTACGCGACGGCCTTCGGCGAAGAACACCTCCTGGCGCATCAGATAGACCAGTTCCAGGGCGCTGTCGTGGTCTGTGAGACCGTCAATCATCGCTTCGGTCACGGAAGTGCCGGAGATGTAAGGCACCGAAATGAGGAACGGCGGACGACGGTCGATGATAAGTCCGGCGCGAAGGGAGTCGTTTGGCGAGGCCTGAACAAGCAGGTCGGGCTCGTTGGGGAACGATTTCAGACCGCCATTGTAGCGTCCTTCCAGCTGGTCGTTGATGCCTTTCTGCACGGGACGCGACTTCACCAGCCGCAGCAGGTTGCGCAGGTGGGTCTTGGCCTCATCGAGCCTGCCCATGGAGAGTGCAGCCTCAGCCAGGATCAGGTGGTTTTCCTCGGCCTTTGCAATGGTGATAGGACACTGGTCAGTGCTGCTCATCTGGAAGTATTTCGGGTCAAGGAAGTCGAGCCTTGGCAGCGGTTGGAACCAGTCACTCCAGATGGCTTCCTGGGCAGTGTTCAACACACCGTTCTTGCTGTCGAACTGCACTTGGCGACAGAGTATAGCCGATTCTTTGAGCGCCTGCTGCGCATGGCTGACGGACTTGTCGCGCTCACCCAGCCTGTAGGCGGCCCTGGCAGCCAGCGTGTGCACAAAGGCACGGTCGTCGGCCGACTGCGCCAGCGGCAGTGCTTCGTCGAGTATGGTGAGCGCCTGCGCCATCTGCGCGTTCCATTCCTGTGCCTCTCCCCTGTTCTCCATGGGCAATGCGCGGAAGAAATCGCCGGCGAGCACAAACGAATAGGCCTTGACGCAGAGCAGGCGGAAGCGGTCGGCAGAGGTGGTATTCTTGTCGGCGGCGGCCACGGTTGTCAGTCCGTAGTCGGCCATCTCGCGCAATTCACCCACGTGGCGCTGCAGTTTGGTCACGTCGGCATCGGTGTAGAGCAGCTGCGGAATGTCGAACACCTTGCTCGAACGTGTATAGTTGTTGAAATAGTTGTCCGAGAGTATCTCCATGAGTTCCACGAAGTCCGACATGTCGAGTGCCAGCTGTTTCTCGGTTCCGTTCAGCCATGTCTCCATGGGATTGTCAGAATCGAGAAACGTTTTTTCGTCTACGTTGGGGTTGACAATCTCATCCGGCTCCACCAGATCGCAACCTGTCAGCACGCCAACCGTCATTCCTATGATGATATTCCTGAATGTCTTCATTTCTTTTCCTTTCTAAAATAAACTATAAATCCTTCATCTTTCATCACTCATCCCTCATCTTTCATCCTTCATCCCTCATCTTTCATCCATTTAAAACGTCAGTTTCGCCGTGAGCACATACTGTCGTGGCAGACTGTAGCTGCTGTAACTGAGTCCGCCCGTTGCCACGGCTCCCTGGGTGCGGGCGCCACTGAGCACGGCCTCGGGGTCCACGCTGCTGCTGGTAATCGACAGCGGATTGTAGACGTTGAAGGCAAGACTGAGCTCGCGAAGCTTCAGGTGGCTGAACATGAACGTATAGTCGAGTCCGATGTTGCGGATTTTCAGGAAGTCGGCTTTCTCCACAAAGAAGTTGGTGAAGTTGAGCCACGACTTGGCCTGCGTGGTGCCCTGAAGGGCTGCATCGGGTATGGCATCGTCGTGAATTCCCTTGGCAAAGCGGAACTGTCTGTCGAAAGAGTGCACGTAGGCTCCCGTCTGGTAGTCGCCAGTCAGCGTAAGATTCAGGCGCTGCCAGCGGGCTGAGAGGGTGAAGTTGCCATAGAGGGTGGGCACGGTGCGTCCCAAATCCTGGTTATAAAGCGTCTCGTTGACGGTGCCGTCGGCATTGAGCGACGTGCTGGTTCCACGAAGGAATCCCACCGACTTGCCTTCTTCCACCACAGTGATGATGGTTCTCGACGAGAAACCGCCGATGGCGAAGGGCACGATGCCGCCCGTTGAGAGCACCTTGTTGTCGTTGGTGTTGAGCGATCCCTTCACATTGAGTCCCCAGTCTTTGGTGTTGATGATGTTCACACCGAGGAACATCTCGATGCCACGGTTGCGGATTTTACCGATGTTGGCAAGATAGGTGCTGCTCTGTCCCGACGACGGCAGCGTGGGAACGCTGAACAAAGCGTCGCGCGTGAGTGCATAATAATAGGTGAGACCAATGTTCAGAATGTTGTTGAAGAAGGTTCCCTGGAAGCCGAATTCGTAGGAGTGCTTCTTCTCAGGTCCCAGATTGGGGTTGCCGTTCTTTCCGAAGGTGTTGGCCTGTTTGTCCAGATAGGAGCTCACGTCTATGGTGCGCTGGTATTCAAAGGCGGGCGGATAGCTGCCGGCCACGCCGTAGTTGGCCATCAGTCGCACCAGGTTCACCCATCGACTGTCCACCAAAGGCTGCATCCAAGGCTCATCTGAGAGGATGTAGGACATACCTATCTTGGGATAGAACTGCCATCCCACCTGGTCACCGAAAGCGGTGTTGTAGTCCACGCGTGCCCCGAGGTCGAGGTAATAGCGGTTCCACAGGCCCACATTGTCTTGAATATAGGCGCCGTAGCTGTGCAGATTGCTCATCCATTCGTCGGCATAAATGGTGCCGGCTCCGCTCATGATGCGGGCTCCGTCGCGCAGGTTCTGACCCTTGTAGAGACTCTGGTGGTCGTGCGTACTGAAGTACTGGAAACCGCCAGTCAGTATATTGCTCAGCCATTCGCCCTTGTAAAGCTTCCACTGGCCGTTGAGTTCGCCGGTGATGCCGTAGTAGTTGCGGTCGTAGTTGCCCACGCTACCGGCGTCGGTGGTGCCTTCTGGCTTCATCTGGGTGTGGATAATGTAGCGGTTGGTCTCCACCAGCTTGTCGGTGTTGTAGCGATAGTCCAGACCGAGGGTGGCGTGGATGGTGAGGTCTTTTATCGGGGTCAGCTCCAGCTGCTGCGAGGTCTGGAAGCGCTTCACGTCTTCCTTATGGTCCTGGAGTTCCTCTGCCTTCGACACAAACTGCTTCATCATGGCATATTCGTAGTCGCTGGCGGCATCGATGTCGGCCATGAAGTTGCGCTGTGTTCCGTCCTGAGCGGTGTAGGTGAAGTTGGCTGCGGCAGCGCCTTCCGTAAACCAAAGGCCGGTGTAGTAGCCCTGGTTGCCGTTGCGGTTGCGGCGATAGCTCTCGGCAACGAAGCCAAAGGAGCTGGTGTACTTCAGGATGGAGTTCATGCGGATGGAAGAACCGAAGCGGATGTCATATTTCTTCTGCTCGTTGCCCCGGTGGATAATGGTTCCGGTATTCTGACTCATACTGGCACCGAGTGAGTAACCCATGCGCTCTGTTCCGCCGCTGAAGGCCACGCCATAGCGCTGTTGGAAGCCCGTTTCATGGAGCAGGTCCTTGGTGCGGTCGAAGTGATAGAACTGACTGTTGGCCACATCCAGTCCCAGCTGTGTGGTGAATGTAGCGTTGAAACGGCCAGAGCCGTGGTTCTTTGTGAATATCTGAATGACGCCGTTGGCGGCATCTGAGCCATAGAGCGTGGTGGCGGCACCGCCTGGAACATACTCTATATGGTCGATGTTCTCCATGGGAATGTCACCGATGGCGCTCGATGCGGCCGTCTGGCCGTTAATATTTCCGTAGGCATTATTGAGCACGTTGAACAGCGACGAGCCAGTGTTGAGGTTGTCAACACGCACACCGTCGACGTAGATCACGGGCGTTGAGTTGGTGAAAGCCGACGATAGGCCGCGGCTCTTGATCATCGACGTGGTGCCAGGCTGTCCGTTGGTGAGCGTCACCTGAACATTGGGCAGCGCGTTCTGAAGCATCTGGTCGATGCGGTTCGTGGGGAAGAGGCTCAGCTCTTCAGCACTTAGCTTGGTGATGTTCGACGACAACCGTCGCTTGGCAATGGCGCCTCCTTGTCCGGTCACCACCACCTCGTCGAGGTTTTTGTTCCACACAAACTGCGAATCAACGGGAACATCGTTTTCCACAACAACTCCATTGTCAGCCTTAGCTTCCCAAGCGAGAAGGCCAAAGGCCGCCACCAGAATCATCTGTTTTTTCATCCTGTTTCTTTTTACTTTAAAAAACTAAAACCATAGATAGCCGTAGCTATTGCATATCGCGTGCAAATGTCGGTATTTTAAATGAACTACACAAACTTTTTCCTTTGTTTTTATACATTTATAAAAAAAACGGTATAAAAAATGTATCTTAACGCACTAAAAGTCAGCGAAATGCAATAAAAACCCGTTCATCGCATAATTACATCATCTTATTCTTATGTTATGAAGATGCAGGAGTTCAGGAGTACAGAAGCTGATTATACAAACGTCGGCAGCTCTATATAGAAGAATCAAGCGCTAAATAGTATCGTCTGCAACTCCTGTAAATCCTAATCTCCTGCAACTCCTTAAAAAATTATAGACAAAACGTAAGCGCTATAGTCTTTCAACATCTGCAAAATTGGGGATGAAACCTATAATCCGCGTCAACATATCACTGCAACCTAACTAACCAGTTTTGGTGGTGGGAGAAGTGTGTAAGGTGGTTCTTGGGAGTGGTTTTAGCAGGATTATTGACAAAATCCACCACTCTTGATGACAAAAACTGCATCTTTCAAAGAAAAACTGTTTTTTTTTATTAAATCGATACTTATTTTGGTTTTTTTTTTATAATTTTGTACCCAATTCCTGAAGTCATGAACTATTGGCATCTATGGATGTACTCCGTTATCGAACACATTGTAAATGACAATCCACGCCGAGCAGAGGGGAGTTAATACTATAAGGAATAACCGACCGAAGCGGTCAATTCTATCAAGCTGACAAACAGATTGGAATGAGGTGGGAATGGGAAGAGACATATTAAATGACGTCTTCAAGCGTCTTATCTTTGGCTTGTCTGAATCCTGCAACTCCAAACTTAGTCAAGGTTTAGGCAACTGTTGATAACCTAAGGAATGGATGTGTATATACGAATTCCCTTTTTCGATTTAGTGCACAAAAAGGCTATATTTCGACAACAAGGGTACTTAATTACATATCAGCGTGGGTTTTCAGAGTTGCCTGTTTACTACAGAGGGCAAATGCTGGAACTAAGACAGACGGGATGAGTGGCGAGAACTGTTCCCTACGTTTTTTGTATGTCAGGAAATTAGAGTTTACTATTGCAGTTAGGGGGAGCCTGCAACAATTTTCATTGGGATGAAGCAGATAGAACGAGCTAGTATAATGCGTATTGTGTCGGATATGGTTAAAGCCGATGCAATTATTGACATGCAGGAAATAGAGTTCTTGAATAGTATCCGGCAAAAGTATAACATCAAAAGAGAGGATGAGGTTTTAGCTGATACTCTTACGTTAGCGTATGCATTCCAGACAATAAAAGAGTCTCCAGAAAGCTTGAAACAAGACATTTGGGGTGATTTCATGGGTATGGCTATTTCCGACAACACTTGTTCAAGAGAAGAGGCCATGTATCTTTTGAGTATAGTCGCATGTCTTTCTGATAAGTTATCGAATATTTCAAATGTGTATTCTGTTGAGCTATCAAGCAATATCAAATTAGACAATTCACAAGTCCTTTATATAGAAGGGGAATATTATAAAGAAGCAAACCGCGAGATAACTATACACTATCGAGAAATAATAAATGAATTGCGCCTTATCGGTTTTAATTTTGTCTATCTGCCGAAAGTGGGTGAACATTATCGATCTCTATCAAAAAAAGAATTGCACACACTGATATCATTCCTATACCCCTCCGTAACAAATCTTCAGATGGAACAGGTGGCAAAGCAATTAACAACTTTGAGTACATCTGATTTCTGTAAAACAGAAATAGTTGGGCGTATGAAAGTTGGGGGGTTAGCACACTCTCTTCCTTCCCTGATGTTCCGTATAGGAGTTACTTCTATTAACGGTAAAAACTATGATAACTTTCTAGTGGTGACAATTGAAGAAGATGCACTTGTGGCAGTTCGTCGTATAGTTGATACTTTTGTGTCATTGTTTAAGCCACGTCTTCTAAACCCAATCTATGAGGAGAAACTGCGATTTGTATATCATGGTTTCTACAAACAGATTTTTGACTCTTTTATATACAAGAAAGGCGTAAGGAGCAGCGTAGTTGTTGACCTCGTTCATGGTGATATTCTTTTACCAGAAGCAGAGTGTAAGATTACTGGATTACACCGTCGTGAAAAGGCTTTATACGCACTCTTTTTGCTAGAATCGTCAAGTGGAGGCATTAACTTCAACAAGCCAAATGGCATAAAATCGCTGGACAAGTATAATCATCGGATGGCCGCTATTCAGCGGAAGTACGAGATCCTATATGAGAATTTTGGTGGTGAAAGGTCAAAGGCTCCACAAATTGAATTGCCTGAGAACAGGCTTCCGATGATAAGCCTTATAAAAAGGCAATTTCGCCAATTAGGCGATTTGTTAAATCAGCCTGATGACTATTTGGTACAACGAAATATGTTTGGCAACTATTGTGTCACGATTCCACCAGAACTGTGTTTGTGCTTTGATACAGCAACAGCTAGTTTTCGACCTTTTGAAGAGTCGGACTTTTGGGGTAAGTTGCTTGCCATGTAACCTTACAAAGTATATCCCGTACATCTTATACAGATATAATTGCAAGGTTGCAACTTTCTAATGACATATTTTTTTTTAGCTAATTTTGCATTAGATTTTCATTTATAATAAATATTGAGCAATATGGCAATATCATTGGAAAAAGGACAGCGTATAGGAATTGGTCTGTCAAAAGTGAGTGTAGGACTGGGATGGGATCCAAATAAAGGCACAGGATTTGACTTTGATCTTGATGCTTCTGCTTTTATGCTTGGAAGTAATAAACTTATTCCCAATGACAACTTCTTTGTTTTTTATAACAATCAGACATCGCCAGACGGAGCTGTAGAGTCTACTGGTGACGACCTCACTGGAGGTAATAGTGACGGAGGAGATGACGAAACCTTGAATGTTGACTTAACAAAGGTCGACCCACAAATTCAGGAGATAATCTTTACTGCTACAATCTATAAGGCAGAGGAAAGAAGACAGAACTTTGGTCAAGTTCGCAATTCATACATTCGCATATACAATTCTATTACGAACGAAGAAATTGCGCGTTACGATCTTGATGAAGATTTCTCTATTGAGACCGCAGTAGAATTCGGCAGGCTCTATCGTCGTAACGGCGAATGGAAGTTTGAGGCCATGGGCATTGGCAATAAGGGTGGATTGCAAGCATTAGTAAACAAATACCAGTAAATTATGGCTATCAATCTCATAAAAGGACAACGGGTTGAGTTAGACAATGGTTTAACCCGATTAAAGGTGGAAATGGGTTGGAAGGTAAACTCAAATGCAAAACCTCCTTACGACTTAGATGCGTCAACATTTTTGCTTGGTTTAAACGGAACAATTGAAAACGAATATGATTTTGTTTTCTATGGTTCACCAAATAAGGCTGAAGCAAAAGACGAGAATGGGAATACCATACGTGACAAAGATGGTAATATAGTTTACCGTCCAATCTCAATGGATAGAAGCGTACTTGGTTCCATTGATGACCTCGGTGATGACGAAGATGACACAGGTGAAGGAAGCGAAGAAATTGAAGTTGATTTGACAAAAACATCTTCTAAAATAAAGGAAATCCTTTTCACCGCAAGTATCTATTGGACTTCATCGGATGAGTATACATTCTATGAAGAAGAAAAATATGGAAGAAAATATCCCAACAAACCTCGAATGAATTACAATTTCGGACAGGTTCGTGATGCATTCATTCAGATAAAGAATGCAGTTAACGGTGAAGTAATATGTCGTTATGATTTAGACGAAGATTTTTCTACTGGTAAAGGGGGTTGAGTTTGGCAGATTATATCGTCGTGGCAATGAATGGAAATTCCAAGCAGTTGGCGAAGCACATAAGGATGGATTAGAACCCATTTGCAGAAAATATGCATCAAAATTCATGTAATTATGGCTATCGTTCTTGAAAAAAGTGGTGACCAGCATCGAATTAACCTTGAAAAAGGCGGATCATCTTTCTCTGGCGAAATTGTTATTAATCTCGACTGGAGTAAGGGAGGCTTTATGAAACAGATGTTTGGAAAGCCGGTTGATCTTGACCTTGGTTGTTTCTACGAATTGAGAGACGGCACAAAAATGCTCATAGATGGCTTGCAATTCTCACATGGTCGTGGAGGCAATCGCCATCAAGTGACTCGTCAAGGTTGTTATGACCAAAAACCCTATATATGGCATCAAGGTGATGACCGTGGAGGTGGAGCATCTTCAGGAGAAACAATCCTTGTCAATCCCAAAGGAGTGAACGACATCAAGCGAATCATTGTCTATACTTTCATTTTCGAGGGAGTGGCC
>OCTW011216289.1_pt1 | contig 15065 bp, 11 predicted proteins | sample 1539671 | NCBI WGS metagenome assembly OCTW01 (sample SAMN02144230, study PRJEB22623) | gut metagenome | biome: sheep rumen | host: Ovis aries | place: New Zealand
TAGAAGTAATTATAGATATTTGTATAAATAATAAGAATATAAAATAAAATAGTTCTCTAGTAGGAATTATATTTGAATAATACTATTATTTCAAGTAAATATTTCTACAGAGTTTTGTTGAATTTATATATAATTATATAAATACGGAGTGAAATTATGGAATTTACAGATGATAATCACGTACTTGTAGCATATTTTACTACTAAATCACAATTAGATATTAATCGTAGAATAAGTGAAACTGAAATAGGTAATACTGCTAAAATTGCAAATTTAATTAAAGAAAATGTATTTTGTGATTTATATGAAATAGAAACTATTGAAGAATATCCTAAGGATATGGATACATTATTAGAAGTAGCAAAAAAAGAATTTGATGAAGAAGCATATCCTGAATTATTATTACATATTGTAAACATGAATGAATATGATATAATATTCTTAGGTTACCCTAATTGGTATAATACTATGCCTAGAGCTGTTTTCACATTCCTAAATGAGTATGATTTTAGTGGTAAAACAATTATACCATTCTGTACCCATGGAGGGGGCGGTTTAGGACAATCTGTTGAAGATATTAAAAAAATATTACCTGAAAATGAGATTCTTGAAGCAATTGACATTCAAGATAAAGAAGTTGAAAGTTCATCTGAAAAAATTTCAACATGGATAAAAAATTTATAATATCCACATTATTCTTTTTTTAAATTATTTTCTAAAAAAAAGGTTAAAAAATAGATTTATTCTATTTTTGTTGCACCAAATACGGCATTACCATAATATTTCCAAATTACATCAATATGTGAGAATCCTGACTCTTCTAATAAATTAAAATGTTTGAGTAAAGTTATTGGTGAGTCATTATCATTTCGTCTGTTTTTAAAATCTTCTATTTCTTTATTAGTTGCATTTTTTAATTTCATGTACTCCACATATTTACGTTCATTAAGTTCATTATTATATGGACTATCTGATTTAACCACATCTGCATTATAGAATACTCCACCATCATTTAATGCATTAAATATGTATTTATACATTTCGAGCTTTTCTTCGTCGGTTTCTATGTGATGGAGCGCTAAAGAAGATATAATAACATCATAATTATCAATTATATCTATAATTGTGAAATCACCTAATACATATTCTATTTCATAATCAGATAATTTTTCTTTAGATATTTCTATCATTTTATCAGATATATCTAAACAGGTTATTTTAGCATTTGGAAAAACTTCAAGTACTTTTTTTGTTATATTTCCTGTTCCACATCCTAAATCAAGTACTCTTGGTGAATCCATATCAGTAGGTATGGCATTTACCAATGCTTCTATCATTTCATCATATCTTGGAAATGTTTTTAAAATTTCTTGATCATAATTCTCTGCAACTCTATCAAAATGCTGTTTTAAGTTGGACATTTTATACCTCTATATTAATTTATATTCAAATCTTGTTTCTACAACTATTACTATTATTACACCTATTACTCCAATTATCAAACATATAGGTAGCAAAGTAGTTCCTACGCCTACTACATGTCCCATTGGTACTCTAAGTGATCCCAACATTATACCTATTAAAGCAGCTACAGTTATTTGTTTATGATGTTCAAGAAGATATTTAATTACCCTACTCATTATCATAAATCCTAACCCTGCACCTACAACAAATACAATAATTTCTATTATTGATAACTTATGCAATGCAGCTATCATATATTCATATTGACCTAAAAGTAATAATATTGAAGAACCTGAAATTCCCGGCAATAACATTGCACATATTGCTATAAAACCAGATATAAATAATATTGGTAATGAATGTGATGCCTGCATAGGATTTAAGCCTACAAATATATAACTTAATATTGCAAAGATTATTGAAACACTTATTGCTTTGATGTTAAGTGCATCTAATTGTTTATATAATATAAATATTGATGCTAGAATTAATCCTGCAAAGAAGGAATAAGTAAAAGCAGCATAATCTTTCAATAAATAATTTATTATACCTGCCATTGTAACCATAGCTATTGCCATACCTAAAATTAATGGTATGAAAAACTCAAAATCTACTTCTTCTAACAATTGTTTTTTGAATTCATGGATATTACCCTTTAACAGGGGTTTTAAGAATTTTAATTTTATGTTACTAATTGATCCAATTAACTTATCATATATACCTGTTATAAGAGCAATTGTTCCACCAGATATCCCCGGCATTATATCAGACATACCCATTAAGAGTCCTCGTAGGAATATCTTGAACATATCTAAAAAGTTTATCATAAAAAATTCTCACCGTATTCATAAATAAATTATACATATTAATTTGTTATTCAAAAGTTATAATATTTAATAAAATAATAATATTATTATAATATATTTTGAGGATGAAATAAAATGATGGGTGAAGAAGAATTATTACAATTATTTCCAGAATACAAAGAAGACATTCAACCATCAGGAATTGATTTGAGAATAGATAAACTTTTTAAACAAAGTACGGGAGGATCATTAATTGATAACAATAAAAATCTTCCAAAACTCGAAGAAATTGAACCTGAAGATAATATATATACATTAGAACCACATACTAGTTATAGTGTTACTATACAAGGTAAAATAAAAATACCTGTGGGTTATACTATGCTTTATTTGCCCAGATCAACATTATTACGTTCATTCATATCTGTCCATACTGCTGTGGGTGATCCAGGATTTTATGGTACATTACAATTCCTTATAGTCAATAATGGAAATTATCCATTCCAACTTAAAAAAGGTGAAAGAATCGCTCAAGCAGTTGTATTTGAAGTAAAAGGATCCGGTAAATATGAAGGTAGTTATCAAGAAAAAGAGGTGAATTAAATGAGTGAAGATAATATTGCAAATTATATCGTTAAAAGACTCGAAGACTATGGTGTCAAATATATATTTGGATACCCCGGAGAACAAGTTATACCACTTTATGAAGCACTTAGAAAATCAAAAATCAAACACATTTTAATGAGACATGAACAAGCAGCTGTACATGCAGCTGACGCATATGCACGTATTACAGGTAACTATGGTGTTTGTTTAGCTACAGCAGGTCCTGGAGCAATGAATCTTATTATGGGTGTTTCTACAGCCTACAAAGATAATGTTCCACTAATTGTGATAACAGGAGATGTCCCTACAACAGTCAAAGGTCAGGACACTTTCCAAGATATTGATTTAAATGAGGTTTTTAAACCGGTTACAATAAGATCATATAATGCCAATACACCTGAGAGAGTACAAAACAATCTTGAAGAAATATTATCACTTAAAAGACAAGGAGTAACAGGACCATTCCATATTTCAATACCTAAAGATATTCAAACTAGATTAGTCAATCCAGACCATAAAGTAATTAAAAAACCAAAAATCAAAGAAATTCCGCCTTCTTATATTCAAGAAGTTGTTAAATTAATTGAAAACGCTCAACGACCTGTGATTCTTGCAGGTGCGGGAATAATTTACTCCCATGCAGAAGAAGATTTAAAAGAGTTTATTACAAAAAGTAAAATACCTTTAACAACTTCATTTAGTGGAAGGGGTGTTATTTCAGAAAAAGATTCTAAAAATCTGGGTATGACAGGAACTAGAGGAAATCCTATAGCTAATTATGCTATAAATAATGCAGATTTAATAATAGCTCTTGGTACAAGATTATCTTCCAGAACAGTTAAATATTTCAGCACTGATGAAATTATACAAGTAAACACTAAAGAAGAACACCGAAATGCCAAATATTTCTACCAATATGGCGTACATGAATTTTTAAGAAAAATAAATCAAGTTAACATCAATCCAACTAAAAAAGAATGGATAAATGATATTCGAAAACAAAAATTTAATACAGACAGAATTATCGAAGAAACAGAAAAAATTCATCCAGAACTAGTTGTTAATACAATTCTTGAAAAAATGGATGAAAATAAAACATTAGTTTATGATGCAGGTTCAACTCCAACCTACTTTACTGAAAATTCTGTTATCCTAAAACCATACCAAAGACTATTCTCTGGAGGATTTGGTCCTATGGGGTATTCATTACCTGCTGCAATTGGTGCTAGCTTTGCATGTGATGATGATGTTATATTAGTTGGTGTTGGTGATGGTTCAATACAAATGACAATAGAAGAACTTGCAGTTATTGATAGATATCAACTGCCTGTTGTGATTGTAATTATTGATAATAGTTTATTAGGTATTATAAAACAATGGCAGGATATGGCTAATTTCCCAAATTATGAAGTTAAACTTGATAATCCGGATTTTATTAAAATAGCTCAAGCATATAACATTGAAGCAAGAAAAGTTAATTCTATTGAAGAATTAAGTAATACGTTAGATACTGCAATAGCTAATAAAAAACCTTATGTTATCCATATCGAAGTAGAAGATATTCCTATTCCTATAAATGATTAGGATATTTCATTTTTTTCTAAAAATTATATATTTAATAACCACATATATCAAAATATAAGAATTATTGATAAAAAGACTTAGGGGAATTTTTTTATGTATAAAAAAATTAAAGATTCATTCTATAAAATAAAAACAGAGAGACCTAGTTGCACAAGTTATCTGATTTTAGATGACCAGAAAAATGTATTAATTGACCCTGGGTTATATCAAAAATTTCATTTACTTAAAGAAGATTTGGAAAACATTGGGGTTAAAGTAGAAGATATTGATATAATAATTAATACACATGAACATGGAGATCATATTGGTGCTAATAAATACTTCCAAAAAACAGCAATTATTATGGCACATAGATATGCTGCTACTAAAATAATTTATTCTGATTCTGAAATTCTGCGAGGTCGTGGAAAAGAACATGATCCTCGAGGATATGAGGTACATGTATGGCTAGAAAATAATAATATAATACAACTTAATGATAAAGTATTGAAGATTATTTACACACCAGGTCATACTTCAGGATCTATATGTATCTATGAAACAAGACAAAAATTATTATTTACTGGAGATACAATTTTTTCAAAAGGTACTATATCTGCCATTAGTAACTCAGGAAGTTATGGTGAATATATCAATAGTCTTAGAATTTTAAAAACATATAAAATTGATACAATATTACCTGGACATGGCTCTCTATCCAACAATGTTGATATGGATCTTGATACTGGAATTAAAAATGCTCAAAAAAGACATGACGATTATCTTGAGTATTATAATTAACCACCATTTATTATACTTTTTTTAAAACATATTTATAACTTAAAAAGAAATTTAAGATATTTAAAAATCTTTTCATATTACACTAAAAAATTACTTATTCAAATAAAAATATAATATTTTTATTGTATGACTATATTTTATGGATGTTATTTTAATGGAAAATATTGAACAAGATCAAGTAATTTTAGATAAAAATAATTTACAGGGAAGTTTACTTAATTTACGTAAAAGTTTACTCGATATTAGTTTACGAAACAATTTAATAAATTTTAAAGATCGAAGAGATACTATTAATATTTTCAAAGAAGACATTGGACAAATATTCAAAATATTAACTATTGATGAAAAAGACATGAGTTTCAAAAGTTCAAAAGAAGGAGAAAATATTGAAACACAAGAACAAAAATGGACCAGACCAACAGAAACAACAGTAGAAACAAAAAACAATGTTTTACAAACTAAATTTGAAAAAAATGAATTACAAAGCAGATTAACCAGATTATATAGAAGATGTAGAACCAATATAGAAGAACAAGGATATAATAATTTATTTTTAGCTTTAGGTTTTCTTAAATGGAAAGAATCTGATAATGATTCAACATATCGTTATGCTCCATTAATTCTTGTTCCGGTGATTCTTTACCAAAAAAGTTTATCAAAACCATTTAAAATTACATATGAAGGAGAAGATGTCCGTTTAAATTTATCACTTAAAAATAAATTACTTGAACAATCAATAGAATTACCAATTAATGATGAAGAATTTGAAAGCCCTGAAGATATTTATGATTACTTTGAACAAGTAGAGGATGCAATTAAACCAAAAAAAGATTGGGAAATTATTGATAATATTTGTTTAGAAAATTTCAGTTTTAAAAAATTTGTAATGTATCAAGATTTGGATTTGAAAAACTGGTCTGATACAATAACACAAAAAGCCTTGAAAGATTTATTTGATCCTGATGTAACAGATAATCAAGCAGCTAATTATGAAGAGAAAGATATTGATACTTTACTTCATGTTGATGAAATATATCATGTATTAGATGCGGATTCTTCACAAATTCTTGTTATTGAAGAAGCTAAAAGTGGACACAACCTTGTTGTTGAAGGTCCACCAGGTACTGGTAAAAGTCAAACAATCGTTAATTTAATTGCAGAACTTATGGCTAATGATAAGACAATTCTTTTTGTTAGTGAAAAAAAAGCTGCTCTCGAAGTTGTACGTAGTCGTTTAGATTCTCTGGGATTAGCTGATGGATGTTTAGAACTTCATAGTAATAAAGCAAATAAAAAAGAAGTTCTACACAACATAGATATCATTTTAAACAAAGATAAAACTAAATTCCATAGTCAAAATGAATTCGAAGAACTTGAAAACGTTAGAAATAGTTTAAATGAATACATGAATGATATTTACGCATTATATGCCAATACATCACTTAGTACATACAAATTATATGGATTATGGGAATTAAATCAGCAAAAATTAGAAAAACAAAATCAGGAAATTTATAATTTCCCAATGGGTGACCTAAGTAATTGTACAGATAATGAAATTACAAGTAATATCAACCATATACGTGAAGTTATGGAAATTTACGAATATATTAGTCCTCTCAAAGATAATTTCTGGACAAATACTAATCCTGGTGAAATGAATATAGCAGACTCTGATGACTTAATCAGAATTATTCCTGAAAACAATAATCTGATTATAGACTGTATGAATGCCAGTAAAAAATTATCAAACTTAGTTGGTTCCAAATTATTTACCAATCTAAATGATATAATGATGAATCTTCACAAGTTTAATTCACTTGAAAAAAATATTAAATTAATAAAAAATGCTGAAACTATTGAAAAGTTAAATGATACAATTATTGAATTTAATGAAAATAAACAAGAAGTTAACTTGGATATTTTCAATACTCTTGACTTAAAATCATTACTTGATGAAGCAATAGCTATTGAAAATAAAATATCTCAATTAAATATTAAAGAAGAACTTGCACTTGATTCATATAAAAATGATATGTATAATTTCAGAAGATTATATGATACCATTAGATCTTCAGGATTGAAGGATTCTTTGAAAGATAAACATCTTAAAAATAAACTTAACATATTCATAAACGGTAAAAAAAGTTTCTTCAATAAAATTTTAAGTTCAGAATTTAAAAGTGCAAGAGATTCATTAAGAAGTTATCATCCAGATTTTAATGCAAGTGATGATCAAATAATAAATGATTTCACAGAACTAATTAATTGTAATGAAGAATTAAAAACAATACGCTTTAAGATTTCAAACTGTTGTAAATTCGATATCAGCGATACTAGATTAATTAATGAATATGTACAATTATCACAAGCATATGAAAGATTAAGAGAAATTAATAATCAAATATCTGAATATAATTTTGATAATGATGTGAGTTTAAACAGCCATAATCTTAAAATTAAACTAAGACGCTTGAATAATCTTAAAGAAAAATATGATTTTATTAAAGAAAATGAATATCTTGGTAAACAATACTTCGAAGGAGACTGGAAAGGTTTAGATACTGATTTCGATAAAGTAAATTCTCAGCTCAAAATAATGGAAGAATTTACAGAATATTATAATGAAGGTTTATTTACTGATAAAACAATTAAATATTTGACAGATAATGATGATTTAAGTACTTTAAAAGAATATATTGATGATGTACAAAATGCATATACTGATTTATCCAATAATATGAGCTACTTAAATGATTTATTAAATTTCAGAGTATTAAGTGAATTATCTAATTACGTTACCTTAAATTTTGATAGATTATATGAACTAAATAATCAGCTAAACACTAATTTATCATCCTTTAATGATTACAGATTATATAATAATAAAATCAATGAATACACCAATGATGCTACACGAGAATTATTCAAATTAATCAATGAAGATAAAATAACAAAAGAAATTGCTGAACCATTATTCTTATATAATTTAGCAGATAACTGTCTAAAAGACATACTTACAAATCATCCAGATTTATATAATTTCAACACATTACTTCATAACAACAAAGTAGATAGATTTAAGAAACTTGAATCAGACATACTTAAAGCAAATAAATACAGAGTAATAGAAAAACTTGCACAGAGAGTACCTGAAGTATCCAGTACAGTTAATCCCAATACAGAACTCGGAATATTATTACATGAAATTAGTAAAAAACGTAAAATTCACCCACTTCGTCAAATTCTAAAAGAATGTAAAAATGTTATACAGGATATAAAACCATGTTTCATGATGAGTCCTATGAGTATTGCTCAATATTTAGATCCTAAATATTATGAAGATTCATTTGATTATGTAATTTTTGATGAAGCAAGTCAAGTAAAGGTTGAAGATGGACTTGGAGCATTAATGAGAGCTAAAAATGCAATTATTATGGGTGATAGTAAACAACTACCACCAACAACATTCTTTGAAAATGATATCGAATTAAATGATGAAGAAGAAGTCTTTACTGAAATGGAAAGTATTTTAAACTTATGTAAAAATGTTTATCCAAATAAAATATTAAAATGGCATTACAGAAGCAGACATGAATCATTAATTGCTGTATCTAATGAAGAATTTTATGATAATAAACTGTATATTTATCCATCACCTAAAAAGAATTCTGATCAATTAGGTCTTAAATTAGAATATCATCCAGATACCATATATGAACGAGGAACTAGTGGTAAAAATCCTAAAGAAGCAGAATATGTGATAGATTACGCAATGGAACATTTCAGCAAATATCCAAATAAAAGTTTAGGAATTGGTACATTTAGTATTAAACAACAACAGGCCATATATGATACACTTGAAGAAAAAATTAAAGAACATCCAGAACTAGAAAAATATTTCAGTACAGAAGGTGAAGACGGATTTTTCATTAAAAACCTCGAAAACATACAAGGTGATGAACGGGATGTTATATTAGTAAGTGTAGGATATGGTTTCACAGCCGAGCCAGAACATAAAATATATAATAACTTCGGACCATTAAATCGAGACGGAGGATACAGAAGATTAAATGTACTTATGACAAGATCACGGGAAAAATGTGTTATATTTTCAAATTTCAAATCAGGAGAATTACCAACAGATGAATCAACACCTTATGGACTCAAATCACTTAAAACATTCCTTTATTATGCAGAACACAAAGAATTCCCAGCAAACTATTCATTAGATAACACAGAATATTCACCATTTGAAGAATCAGTTTATAACTTTTTAACTGATGAAGGATATATTGTTGAAAAACAAGTAGGGTGTGCAGGATATAAAATAGATCTAGCAATAGTTGATCCTGATGATGAAGACAGATATCTTCTTGCAATAGAATGTGATGGAGCACCATATCACAGTTCTCATGTAGCACGAGACAGAGAACGGCTCCGTCAAAGACAACTCGAAAGTCTTGGTTGGACATTTTATAGAATATGGTCCGCTGATTGGTATAACAATAGAAAAAATGCTAAACGAACACTACTAAATAAAATAAAAACCATCATGGAACACAAAGATGATGAAATAATCTCTGAAAAAATACTTGAACCAGAACCAGAAGAAAACTATGAACCAAACGTAGAAATAATTAAAAAAGAACCTGTAAAAGAAAGTTCAAACGAAGAATATTCAGAATTTGATTACGAAATACAGACAAAATCCCTGTACGATACTGATGTAACATTTACAGAAGAATTACTAAAAAATATGATTGAACAGGAATCACCTATTCATATATTAGAAATATATGATAGAACTAAAAAAATATTCAACAATCAAAAAAGCACACAGAAATTTAAAAATACCCTCAATTCAATATTAGATAAATTAGTTAATGAGAATTTAATATTTGATGAAAATGATTTCTATTACTCAAAAGATACGTTTGAAAACCGTGAATTAATTAAAGCCAGAAAAAGAAACAAACCACAGATTGATCGTATAAGTGAAGAAGAAATAAAAGATGGAATACAACAAGTATCACAATCCAACCATTACTTATCAGAAGAAAATCTTGCAAAAGAAGTCAGCAAAATTTTAGGATTCAGACAATTACAGAAAAAGACTAAAACCCGGTTATTAGAAGTAATTCATCAAATACAAGAAGAAAATACTAATGAAGAAGAATAATTCTTTTTCAAACTAATTTTTTAAATAAAAAAATGAACAATTAATTTAAAAACTCAACTAGCATATACCTAGAAAAATATGAGCTAATGTTAACAATACACTTTGTGAATGATGAAAATGAAATCTGAATTAAAAAAAGAAAGAAAGAATAAAATCATAATTTCTAGTGCAAAAATTTTCAGTGAAAATGGTTACAATAATACTAAAACTTCAGATATTTCAAAAGATGCTAAAATAGCTTCAGGAACTCTATTTAATTATTTTCCAACTAAAATAGATTTACTTAATAAAACTTATGAAGCAGCTATGTTTGAGTTACTTGAAATATTAAAATCTAATAAAGAAACAACTATGAAAAATAAACTAAGATATTTCTGGAACGAAACAATAGATTATTATATCAAGAAACCTTACTTCATTAATTTTATTATAATTTTCGAGAATTCCCCGCTTATAACAGAAGAAATACATAAAAAAATTAATTTAAATAATAAATATCTCTCTGAGATACTTTATAACATTAAAGAAAAGGACGAAGATACCTTTGAGTTAATTCCAAATATCATTCTATCAACACTTTTTTCCACATTTAAATATATTGAAAAAAATCCGGAAAAAGATATAGATAAAATTAAGAAAAATTCATTTAACTATCTGTGGAACGGAATTAATAATTCAACGTGACAAATTTTTTTGAGATTAAAACATTCCTAGAAAAATAAAATGATTGGTTTCTAGTTTTTAAAAAATTACTATAAAGAAAAAAATGTAAATCTTTTAATATTTAAGGTTATGAAAATGAAAGATAAAGAAAAACGCATAATTGATATTAGTCTAAAATTATTTAGTACTAAAGGTTATGGATCAACTACAACAGCAGAAATTGCTAAAAAAGCAAATATTGGAGCTGGAACTTTATTTACTTATTATCCTTCAAAACAAGATTTGATTAATGAATTATATCTATATGCAAATCAAGATTTTGTTGATTATTCAAAGGAATTAAAAGAAAAAAAAGATTTTAAAAAAGGGATGATTGAATTATGGGGTAGAAATATTGATTATGCTCTAAAAAATCCTGATACTTTTAGATTTTTATTTATGTTCAGAAATTCACCCGCAATAACAGAAGAAACAAAACAAAAAGCTGAAGAACAAGGAATCTTCTTCGAGAAAGTTTATAATAAATTTAGAAAATTAAATGAAGTGAAAGAACCATATGATTTATTTTCATATATTATGTTTGGATGTTTAGTTGCTACCTTAGAATTTATTGAAAAACATCCTGAAGAAGATATTGAACATATAAAAGAAATTTCATTTGATTATTTATGGGATGGAGTAAGTCCATAAATTAATTTTTACAAAATCGTTTAAATTAAATAAAATTAACTGTTTAACCACCAATAATACTTTCTTTTTTTAAAAAACATAAGTGTTTTAAATAAATATTATCACTATTAAAATTATATAAAAATAAATGATAATAAGTTATAACTTATAACTTATAAAACATAAGTAATGATAAGATGATAAAAAACAAAAAGTAATATTATGAAAAATTATGGAAAAAAAAGTTAATAAAATAGATATTTTTCTATTTTAGAGCTACGTCCATAACTGTGAATTTTTTATTAACATCTTTATTATTAACTGGATTCATATCAAAACCAAAGGATAAACTCAAATCATCATTCATTCTTCTATCAATTTCGTCAAAAATCATTTTATATGATTCACAGTCAGGGTCTACGCAACCAAGCTCATGATTATTTGCAACAAGTGCATTATATGGACATCCACCACGACAATAATTTATATGTTTACAGTCTTTGCAATCTTCATCAACAAAGTCTTTATAGTCCAATAAAATTTTTTCCGCCTTTGAATCCATTAATTCATCATAAGTCGGTTTGTCTTTTACATGACCTATTACATAATCAGGCATATCAACAAATCTATAACAAGGATATATTGAACCATCAGGACCTACAGCAAAAGTGCTTCCCATACAATCCACATAAGTACATACACAACCCCGTTTCATGAATACTCCTTTACATAAATGATCTAAATTCTTTATTTCTATTTTATCAGCTAAATCAAGATATTGGTCTAATAAATAAAGAAGTAATTCACCATAATCCTTAGGATCTAATGCAAAATCATCACTTTTATGACTTTTTATTGAAGGGAGTGCTGGATGAATTTTCATATTAAATCTGTTTTCAAGGAAATAATTAAAAATTTCTTCTTTTATTTCAAAAGAGTGTTTTGTAAAAGTACTTATGAAACTTACTCTTAATCCATGTTTTTTAGCAATTTCATAACCTTTTAGAGTATTTTCATGATAACCTACACCTCTTTGTAAGTCATTTAACTCTTTAGGTCCATCTAAACTACTGCCGATAGGTATGTCATATTGTTTAAATAATTTAGCTAGATCATCATCCATTTTCCATAAATTTGTTTGAATAGCATAAGCGGGATATAAAAAATCCAATTGTGTGGAAATTTCTTTAAGTGCATGATCATAAAAATCATATCCTGCAAGTAATGGTTCACCACCATGAAATGTAAATGTAACTGGTTCTTTCTTAAAATCTTTTAACCATTCAACAATTTGATCCATAGTTTTTGTATCCATTACTAACGAAGTTGTTTCAGAACTCCAGCAATAACTACAATTAGCAGGACAACCCATTGTTGGTATTATCATTACATGCATTTTTATCACCTAATCTTCTAAGTAGTAGTATTCACCTTTTTCTTTTTGTTCTCTGTCAAGATAACTGTCTTTTTTATTTACACGAGGCCTATTAGTTTCTTTATCACGCCTGAATGATATTTCCACATCGGATAAAAATTTATTCATAGCATCTCTTAAATTAATTGGTGCAGTTGCATGACCTTTTTCTCCAGATTTTCCATAGAATACCATTGCTCTATCAGATATATAATCAATAAACACGATATCATGGTCAATTATTATTGCTGAAGTATCATCACGAGCTATAATATGTTTGATTGCTTTAGCTATTTTTAATCTTTGTTCTACATCTAAAAATGCAGTTGGTTCATCAAGAACATACACATCTGCATCTTGAGATAAAGATACTGCTGTTGCTAATCTTTGTAATTCTCCTCCAGATAATTTACTGACTTGTTTATCTAATATTTTTTCAAGATCAAATGGTTTTGAAATATCTGTGTTAAATACGTTAGTTCCATATCCCTTAGCATGCATATATAAAAAGTCCTGTACAGAACCATCATAATCTGATTGAATATACTGTGGTTTATAAGATATTTTAATTTCTTCTTCAACTTCACCATTATCAGGTTTTGTGACACCAGCTAACATTTTAGCATATGTTGTTTTACCTATACCATTTGGTCCAAATGCTGTGATAACTTGGCTTTGGTAGATTTCTCCTTCATCTACTTCTAATTCAAAATTATCATATTTTTTATTGAAGTTGGTGTAATTAGTAATTACTTCTGAATCAATTAGATCACTTGGAGGTCTAATTTCAAATTCTATTGGTTGTTTTCTGATTCTTATGTTTTCTTCATTTAAAAATCCATTTATATATGCATTTATTCCTACACGTACTCCTCTTAATTTTGAAACAACACCATATCCTCCTTCTTCACCATACATTACATGCACATAATCACTCATAGCATCAAGAGTAGCTAAATCGTGTTCAATAAGCAATACTGTTCTTTTTTCATCTGCTAATTGTCTGATAGCTTCAACAGTATTTAACCTTTGTTTTACATCAAGCCAAGAAGTAGGTTCATCTATGTAATAAAAGTCAGCATCTCTTAATATAGCTGCAGCTATAGCTATCCTTTGTAATTCACCACCAGATAACTTATCTAACTTTCTATTAAGTGTCGTTTCAAGTTCTAGTGTTTCTACAATTTCATCCATTTTATTTCTTTCATCAACACTTTTAAGTAAATCTTGAACTTCACCTTTAACTATTTTAGGTAATAAATCTACCATTTGTGGTTTATAAGCAAATCTTATTTCTTGATTACTTAATTGTTTAAAATAACTTTGTAGTTTTGAACCTTTGAAATAATCAATTACTGTATCCCAAGATCCTTCCTTGGTATAATCACCAAAATTAGGTATTATTTGTCCGGACAATATATTTAGGATTGTTGATTTACCTATACCATTGGGTCCTAATAAACCAACAACGGATCCTTCTTCTATTGTAGGCATACCAAATAATTCAAAACTATTGGCCCCATATCTATGTATTGGTTCTTCTGTGAGTATTTCAGGTAAATTAATTATATTTATTGCATCAAATACACATCTATTTACACAAATACCACATCCAGAACATAATTCTTCAGAAATTACAGGTTTATTATCATCCTCACTAATTACAATAGTATCTTCATCCATTCTTACGCCAGGACAATAATTAATACAAGCATAATTACATTTTTTTGGTTGACATTTATCTTTTTCTAATATTGCTATCCTATTCAAAGATACACTCCCTAAAATTTAAAAAAATCATGAATTAATAAAATAATGAAAAATAAGTTTATTTTATAATGATTTAATAATTATATATATTTTTATTTTTTAAGATATATTAATCTAATTTAAACTG
>OCTW013386021.1_pt1 | contig 15061 bp, 12 predicted proteins | sample 1539671 | NCBI WGS metagenome assembly OCTW01 (sample SAMN02144230, study PRJEB22623) | gut metagenome | biome: sheep rumen | host: Ovis aries | place: New Zealand
TCCGCTAGGTCGGATTTGTAATCCGACCTCACTGAATATAAGCATTTCCAATGCACAAAACATATCTTTCCCGGATTATAAATCCTGATATTCCAGGCGGTCGGATTGCAAATCCGACCGAGCAGATTTACTGGTTAAGACTGTCATTTCGAAATCCACATTTCGGCATCATCATCGGCTTTCAACGACAAATGTAAGTGCTGCGAAAGCTTCGTCGCCTTCGTGAAATTCGTTGTCGTAAAAAAGAAGGCAATTAGTTCATGGCGGTCTTGGAGTTGCAGGCGTTCTTCTGCAACTCCCGTAACTCCTCAAGCAAGGCGAAAGCGAGACCTGAAAAACTCATTCGTTGTTCAGCAGCGACACCATGAGCCGGGCGGCGTTGTCGGGTGCACTGGTGGTGCCAAGGGCGTCGGCTACCTTGCGGTATCCTTCGAGTTGGTCGTTGCGGGCTGAGCCACCTGGGAGGATGGAGCGGAGGGATGTGCGGATGCTTTCCACAGAGAAGCGGTCGGCCATCAGTTCGGGCACCACCTCGCGGTCGGCAATAAGGTTGACGAGGGATATGAAGCGGCACTTGACAATGAGGTTGAAGGCGATGCGCGCAATATGGGGGAGGGCCACCTTGTAGCACACTACCTGCGGCACGCCAAAGAGGGCTGTCTCGAGCGTTGCGGTGCCGCTGGTGACGAGGGCCGCGGTGGACTGTGCCAGCAAGGCGTATGTGTCGTTGTGCACAATGTGCACGTTGGAACCGCGCAGGAAACGCTCATAATAGTCGTCTTCGATGGACGGTGCACCGGCCAGCACCAGCTGGTAGTCACCGATGTCGCGCGTGGCCTCGATCATGGCGGGGAGGTTGTCCTTGATTTCCTGCCGCCGGCTGCCGGCGAGCAGGGCAATGATGGGCCGGCGGTCGCCTGTTGTGCGCGCGGTAAACTGCTCGAAGGTCTCAGCGTTCTGAGCCTTAAAGGTGCGCACCTCGTCGGCCGTGGGGTTGCCCACATAGTGGATGGGATAGTGGTGTTTCTGTTCGAAGAAAGGCACTTCAAACGGCAGGATGGAGAACAGCTCGTCTACATCGCGACGGATGTTGCGGATGCGATACTCCTTCCATGCCCATATCTTCGGAGAGATGTAGTAGTAGACGCGGGGACGGGCGGGAGATGGGTCGTTTGGGAGATTGGTCGTTTGGTCGTTTGGGGGATTGGTCGTTTGGTCGTTTGGGGGATTGGGAGATTGGTCGTTTTGGGGGGTGGGAGGTGCTGTACGCACTGCCTCGCGGGTCTCATGCACATACTCGGCGATGCTAAGATTGAAACCTGGATAGTCCACAAGGATGACTGCATCGGGCTGCCACTGCGCGATGTCGCTCTTGCATAGCCGCATGTTGCGAAAGATGGTGGGCAGATGGAGCAGCACGGGAATGAAGCCCATGTAGGCCAGCTCCTTGAAATGGCGCACTCGCGTGCCGCCGACGTCGGTCATCAGGTCCCCTCCGAAGAAGCGGAACTCAGCCTCGGGGTCTTCCTTTCTGAGCGACCTCATCAGGTGGGAGGCGTGCAGGTCGCCGCTGGCCTCGCCTACTATCAGATAGTATTTCATGTTCCTTTGTCTTTTAGTATCGCTTGTATCTCTTTGTTCTGCGTTCAGAGGTGAGAAGAAAGAAGTAAGAGGTGAGAGGTGAGTGGTGAGAGGATACTCTCCAAGAGCCCCTCACCAACCCTCCCCGTTCAGGTAGGGAGTCTAAGAAAGGAGTTTAGGGAGATGTCACCTCTCTGCAGAACCCCTCCCTTGGGGAGGGGCAGGGGTGGGTCTCACTTCTTCTTCTGCATCCCTGAATCTGCAGAAGCCCCGGGGGTACAGCAGCTACTCCTGCCAGTCGGCGAGGCCGTGTAGGGCGTCGTAGTCGGTGACATCGATGCGCGTAGGCGTTATGGCCACATAGCCGTGGGTCAAAGCCCAGTTGTCGGTGTCGTCGGCCTCGGGCTCATCGTTTGAGTAGCTGCCCACCATCCAGAAGTAGTCGTAGCCGCGCGGATGATGGCATTTCACGCACTCGTTGCCCCAGGTGCCGTGGGCCATGCGACAGACGCGCACGCCGCGGAACTCGCTGAGCAGCGGGAAATTGATGTTCAGGCAGACGCCGGTGGGCAGTCCCTCGGTGAGCACGCGCTGGGTCATCTTGCGAATATAAGGGCGCAGGGGCTCGAAATCTGCATCGTCGCTATGGTCGCAGAGCGAGAAGGCCACGCTGGGAATGTATTTCATGCATCCCTCCATGGTCACGCCCATGGTGCCGCTGTAGTGGGTGTTGACGGAGGCGTTGTCGCCGTGGTTGATGCCGCCTATCACCATGTCGGGACGGCGCTGCTGGCAATACTGGTTGAGAGCGAGCTTCACGCAGTCTACGGGTGTTCCGTTCGACGAGAGGACGAGCAGTCCCGGTTCGTCGCGGCGCACATTGAGGCGCAGCGGCTCTGTGGCCGAGAAGGCGCAGGCAAAGCCCGAACGCGGGCCCTCGGGGGCACACACGATGAGGTCGGCCAGGTCGCGCAGGTAGCTGATGAGACAGTTGATGCCCTTCGACTGGTAGCCGTCGTCGTTGGAAATCAGTATGAGTGGTCTTTTGTTTTCTGTCATGATAAAAAAACTTTTGGGCTGCAAAAGTACGAAAAAAAGCCCGAATCGCAGGCCTCTGAGCAGGAAAAGTTGCACTTTGGGCGTGGATTTCGTCCCAGGGAATTCGGTTCCCGGGTGGTTCTCGGGCTCTTTCCGTCCGTCTCATGTAAAGAACTGTTAGGGGGGAGAGGTGAGAAGTGAGACCCACCCCTGCCCCTCCCCAAGGGAGGGGTTCTGCTGAGAGGTGACTTCTCCCTCCCTAAACTCCCTCCCTAAACAGGGAGGGCCAGGGTGGGTCACACCTCTCACCGCTAACCTTCACCACTAAAAAACTGAAGCAAGCAAAGCTTGGGAAAGTTGAGTCTGTTGGTTAAACGTCTGTAAATCTCGTTAAAAACAGACGGGAATATGGTTATTCCGAAAAAAAGTTGTATCTTTGCACAAATTTTCTTATGTAAAAAGCGTCGCCTGACATTGCAAAGCCAATGGGCAGGTGATGACAAGGTATATATATTAAGGTAAGATATGGGAAAAATCATTGCATTAGCAAACCAGAAGGGCGGCGTGGGCAAGACCACCACGACCATCAACCTTGCAGCCTCGCTGGCCACGCTGGAGAAGACGGTGCTCGTCATTGATGCCGACCCTCAGGCCAACGCCTCGAGCGGTCTGGGTGTAAACATCAGCGACATCGACTGCAGTATCTACGAATGCATCATAGACCACGCCGACGTTCGCGACGCGATGTACACCACCGATATTGAGGGTCTGGACATCATTCCGAGCCACGTGAACCTCGTGGGAGCAGAGATTGAAATGCTCGAAATGGAACAACGCGAACTGGTACTGAAGAACCTGCTGGAACCGATAAAGAACGAATACGACTACATACTGATTGACTGCTCGCCGTCGCTGGGCCTCATCACGGTGAACGCGCTGTCGGCTGCCGACTCGGTCATCATTCCCGTCCAGTGCGAATATTTCGCATTGGAAGGCATCAGCAAACTGCTGAACACCATCAAGATCATCAAGAGCCGGCTCAATCCGAAGCTCGAAATAGAAGGTTTCCTGCTGACCATGTACGACCAGCGCCTTCGTCTGGCCAACCAGATTTACGACGAGGTGAAGCGCCACTTCCAGGAACTGGTGTTCAAGACGGTCATCCAGCGCAACGTGAAGCTCTCCGAGAGTCCGTCGCACGGACTGCCCGTCATTCTCTACGACGCCGACTCCACAGGTGCCAAGAACCACTTGTCGCTGGCCAAGGAAATCATCAACAAGAACAAATAGCACGGGAAGGCTCCAAGAGAACGCCTACCCCACTTCCAGAAAACAGCTTATGGCAGTAAAGAAGAAATACAATGCACTCGGCCGCGGCCTTGACGCCCTCATCTCGACTAACGACGTGAAGACGCAGGGGTCGTCGACCATCAACGAGATACCGCTCAGTCAGATTGAGCCCAACCCGAACCAGCCGCGCCGGGAGTTCGACGAAGCAGCCCTGCAAGAACTGGCACAGAGCATCGGCGAGATTGGCATCGTGGTGCCGCTGACACTGCGCCAGACAGGCGAGAACCGGTTCCAGATAGTGGCGGGAGAACGCCGTTGGCGCGCCTCCCAGATAGCCGGTCTGAAGTCGGTGCCTGCCTACATACGCACCATCAAAGACGAAGAAGTGATGGAGATGGCGCTGGTGGAAAACATCCAGCGCGAAGACCTCAACGCCATAGAGATAGCACTGGCCTACCAGCATCTGATGGAAACCACCGACAAGACTCAGGACAAGGTGGCAGAGCGCGTGGGAAAGAGCCGCACCGCCATCACCAACTACCTGCGACTGCTGAAGCTGCCCGCACAGGTGCAGATGGCCCTGCAGAAGAAGGAAATAGACATGGGACACGCACGTGCGCTGCTGTCGCTCGACAGTCCGGCACAGCAAATCGCCCTCTTCCGCGAAATTCAGAAGAACGCCTATTCGGTGAGAAAGGTGGAGGAACTGGTGAGAATGGCACGAAACGGCGAAGACGTGCAGGCAGGAAAAAAGAAACTGGCAGCCAAGAAACAGCTGCCCGACAGCGTGTCGGCCGCAAGGACCAGACTGGCCAATGTGCTGGGGGCACGCGTCGAGATGACCTGCAACGCCAAGGGTAAAGGTAAAATCAGCATCCCTTTCGATAGCGAAGAGGACCTGGAACGCATCATGAACGTGCTCGGCAAACAGTAGTGAAGACGGTTAGAATCATCCTTCTGACGATGGCGTGCCTGCTGTCTGCGACGGCAGGGGCGCAGGAAAATGCCGACTCCATCTGGACGTTGCCAGCCGACACGATAGCTCCGCCGGTCTATGAAGACGTGACACCCATATTCATAGACGACGACTACGGACTCGAGGAAGGAACGTTTCTGGTAGACACCATCAGCATGGAGAAGCCCCGACGCGACTGGAGCAAGTGGCGGCCCAACGCAAACAGGGCCATGTGGCTGGCCATCGTCCTGCCTGGTGCCGGACAGATTTACAACCGCAAATACTGGAAACTGCCCATCATCTACGGAGGATTCGTGGGCTGCATCTACGCCATGAGATGGAACAACATGATGTATCGCGACTACTCGCAGGCCTATATGGACATCATGGACGACAACCCTGAGACGCAGAGCTACAACCAATTCCTGCACCTGGGCCGCACCATCACCGATGCAAACAAGGAAACCTACCAGAACAAGTTCCGCAAGCGCAAGGACTACTATCGGCGCTATCGCGACTTGAGCGCCTTCATCCTTATCGGTGTCTATGCCCTGTCGGTCATCGATGCCTACGTGGATGCCTCTCTCTCGGAGTTCGACATCTCCGACGATCTCAGCCTGCGCGTGGCCCCAGCTGTCATTCCCAACGGCAACAATAGTACAAACCCGTTCCATTCGTCGGCTGTGGGACTGAGCTGCGCGCTGAACTTCTGACAACCAGAAAAGATTACAAACGACAACCCCAATAAGAACATGAAAATGAAGAAATACCTGATCGCTGCCGCCATGTTGCTTGGCATCAACAGTGCCACGAACGCACAGACTGTGGACAACGACGAGATCACCTTTACGGCCGAAGACGGTTCGCAGGAGACAATCGACGTTCCTGAAGGCATGCTCGTGGAGATTGACAGCCTGCTCAACCTCTATAACTCGCGCACTTACCTCAACGAGCAGGACTGCAACTTCGACAATACGAACCCCGAATACAGCAAGGAAACCTACGTGGAGCGCCTTCGCCGCCTGCCGACGGTGATGGAAATGCCCTACAACGAAGTCGTGCGCAAGTTCATCGACCGCTATGCTGTCACCCTGAGACGGTCGGTTGCCTACATGCTGGGCGCCTCAAATTTCTACATGCCTATATTCGAACAGGCACTCGAAGCCAACAACCTGCCGCTCGAGCTTCGCTATCTTCCGGTCATCGAGTCGGGACTTCATCCGACGGTAAGCTCTCCGGCAGGAGCCTCGGGACTGTGGCAGTTCATGGTGGAATCGGGAAAGCAGTACGGACTGGAGATCAACTCGCTCGTCGACGAGCGCCGCGACCCCATCAAGTCGTCGTATGCCGCTGCCCAGCTACTCAAGGACCTTTACAAGATCTATGGCGACTGGAACACGGTGATTGCAGCCTACAACTGCGGCCCGGGCACCATCAACAAGGCCATGCACCGTGCAGGTGGGTCCACCGATTACTGGACCATCTACAAGTATCTGCCCAAGGAAACACAGGGATACGTGCCGGCCTTCATCGCCGCCAACTACATCATGAACTACTACTGCGAGCACAACATCTGCCCCATGCGGACGGAACTGCCGCTCAAGTCGGACACCATCATGGTGACACGCGACGTGCATTTCAAGCAGATTGCAGGCGTTACGGGCATCAGCATCGACGAACTGCGCACGCTCAACCCCCAATACCGCCGCGACATCGTGAACGGCAGCAGCAAGCCATCCGTCATTCGCCTGCCGCAGGAATATGTGGCACAGTTCATCGACAAGGAAGACAGCATCTATGCCTTCGACGCCAACCGCCTGCTCACCAAGCGCTCTGAGGTGGCCATCACACAGGCCGACACCCAGCCGCAGGCCACACCGCACACAGCCTATACCCAGCCTCGCACCGGCTACACGCAGAGCCGCACCAGCCGTGCCGCCGCCACGCGATCCTATCAGCGCACAACGGCAGCCCAGGCCCGGCAGGGAAGGCAGGCCGCACAGACAACCAGACAACACGGAAGAGGCTCGCGGAGACAGCAAGTCGCCCAACAACAGCAGCAGCGCGGAAGGGGTCAGAGAGGCAAGGCTGCCCGCCAGCAGTCACAGAGCGTGACAATTGAGAAGGGACAGACCCTTTCCAGTCTGGCACGCAAGCACGGAACCACCGTCGACAAACTGCGCAAGCTGAACGGCATCAAGGGCGACAACATACGCGCCGGCAAGCAGATTCGCGTGAAATAGGCACCAACAAAAAGCCTTTTCAGCGCTTCTTCCCGGATGACAGCCATCCATTTTCATACATTTTAGCAACAAGGCCTATGGATGAAACGATTAAGAAAACGGCCAGAGAATCGGCCGAGGAACAAATGGTGAACAACGCCTTCCAACACTTGCTGGAAAGCTATCTGGCCTCGCGCCATCGCAAAAAGGTCGACATCATCACCAAGGCCTTCAACTTTGCCCGACAGGCTCACAAGGGTGTGAAGCGACTTTCAGGCGAGCCATACATCATGCACCCCATCGCCGTGGCCCAGATTGCGTGTTCGGAAATCGGCCTCGGCTCCACCAGCATCAGCTCTGCTCTGCTCCACGACGTAGTGGAAGACACCGACTACACCGTTGAGGACATCAAGAACATCTTCGGACCTAAGATAGCACAGATTGTAGACGGACTGACCAAAATCTCTGGCGGCATCTTCGGAGAACAGGCTTCGGCCCAGGCCGAGAACTTCAAGAAGCTGCTGCTAACCATGAGCGACGACATCCGAGTCATCCTCATCAAGATTGCCGACCGCCTGCACAACATGCGCACACTTGAAAGCCAGCCTGCCAACAAGCAGTACAAGATAGCCGGCGAGACGCTCTACATCTACGCCCCGCTGGCCAATCGCCTGGGCCTCAACAAGATAAAGACGGAGCTTGAGAACCTCAGTTTCCGCTTTGAACATCCCGAGGAATACAAGGCCATCACCAAGAAACTGGAAATCACACAGGAACAACGCGACGAACTGTTCAGCAACTTCACAGCCCCCATTCGCGAGGCGCTCGACCAGATGGGCGTGAACTATGAGATTAAGGCACGTGTGAAAAGCCCCTACTCCATCTGGAACAAGATGCAGAACAAGAACATCACGTTCAACGAAATCTACGACATTCTCGCCGTGCGCATCATCTTCACGCCCAAGAAACGCGAAGAGGAAATCAACGAATGCTTCAATATCTACGTGCGCATCAGCAAGATATACAAGAGCCATCCCGACCGTTTGCGCGACTGGCTGAGCCATCCGAAGGCCAACGGCTACCAAGCGCTCCACGTGACCTTGATGTCGCACCAGGGCCGTTGGATAGAGGTGCAGATTCGTTCCGACAGAATGAACGAGATAGCTGAGCAGGGTTTCGCCGCCCACTGGAAATACAAGGACGGCGAGACCACCGGCGAATACACCGAGGACGAAGGCGAACTGAACAACTGGCTGCGCACCATCAAGGAGATTCTGGACGACCCACAGCCCGACGCCATGGATTTCCTCGACGCCATCAAGCTCAATCTCTTTGCCAGTGAGATATTCGTGTTCACGCCAAAAGGCGAAATCAAGACCATGCCCGCCGGATGCACCGCCCTCGACTTTGCATTCCAGATTCACACTTTCCTCGGAAGCCATTGCATAGGTGCCAAGGTGAACCACAAGCTGGTGCCGCTGAGCCACAAGCTGCAGAGCGGCGACCAGGTGGAAATACTCACCAGCAACTCGCAGCATGTGTCGCCCGAGTGGATCAACTTTGTCTACACGGCCAAGGCCAAGAACAAAATTCAGGCCGTGCTCAGGCGCGAAGGCCGCGAGATACAGAAGAAGGGAGAGAAGATACTCATGGACTGGCTCGAGCGCAACTCGATGGAAATGACCACGTCGGTGCTCGACAAGCTCTGCGAGTTCCACGAGGTGAAGAAGCATGAGACCCTGTTCCTCCACCTCGGAGACAAGCGAATCATCCTCGGCGACAAGGACCTCGACGAGCTGCTCAACAAGAACAAGGGCGACCATGCGAAGAAGGGCTGGCGCCGCTATGTGCCGTTCATCGGCAAGGACAAGGAAAAGACGCAGCAGTCGCTCGTGGAGAGCCACGACTACTTCATCGTACCCAAGGACTTCAACCGCAAGAAACCCCTCTTCATCACCGAGACCAACATCCCGCAGTTCATCTTCCCCAGCTGCTGTGCGCCCATTCCTGGAGACGACGCACTGGGATTCATCGACAACAAGAACCGCATCGAGATACACAAGCGCAACTGTCCTGTGGCCAACAAGCTGAAGTCGAGTTTCGGCAACCGCATTCTCGACGTGAAGTGGGACATGCACAAGCAGCTCTTCTTCAATGCCACTATCAAGCTCAGGGGCATCGACCGCATCGGCCTGCTCAACGAGGTCACGCAGATCATCTCGCGACAGCTCAACGTCAACATCCGCAAGGTGGTGTTCACCTGCGAGGAAAGCATCTTCGACGGTCTGATAGAAATGCGCGTTCACGACCGTGAAGACGTGCAGAAAATCATAGACGAACTGAAGGACATCAACGGAATTCAGGAGATTCAGCACGTCAAATGACCACGCTCAGCCGTCTCTCCTTGCCCCGGAAAGCTAACATCCATCTATCACTAAAACCCATCAAAAAGTCATGAGATCAATCACTTACATCCCGCGAAACCGGGAATCAATGATAGCCGCGCTGTCATTGGTTCTCGGTTTTTTCTTTGTCTGTCCCGCAGCAGCCAAGAGCTACGACAACCCCGACACCATTTTCGTGGCTCGCGACGGCACAGGCGAGTTCCGAACCATCGGCCAGGCCATCGAGGTGTGCCGCGCATTCATGGAGTACCACAAGGTCATCTTTGTGAAGCGAGGCGTCTACAAGGAAAAGCTCATCATTCCATCCTGGCTCACGCACATTGAGATTTGTGGCGAAGACCCACAGACAACCGTCATCACCTACGACGACCATGCCAACATACAGATTCCAAAAGTAGGCGCCGACCCCTCGGACACCCAGCAGCCCGGACCCAGCACCCAGTCGATGGGCACCTTCCGCACCTACACGGTGAAGGTGGAAGGCACAGACATCACTTTTAAGAACATCACCATCGAGAACAACGCAGCACGCCTGGGGCAGGCCGTGGCCTTGCATACCGAGGGCGACCGACTGGTGTTCCAAGGCTGTCGTCTGCTGGGCAACCAAGACACGGTCTACACCGGGACAGGCGGCACACGCATCTATTTCCTTAACTGCTATATCGAAGGCACCACGGACTTTATCTTCGGCCCATCGACGGCCTGGTTCGAGCACTGCACCATCCTGAGCAAGGTCAATTCCTACGTCACCGCCGCCTCCACGCCAAAGGAAGTGAGCTACGGCTACGTGTTCAACAACTGTGACCTGCAGGCTGCCGACGGAGCGACGCAGGTCTACCTGGGGCGTCCGTGGCGTCCCTACGCCCACACCTTGTTCATGAACTGCCGTCTGGGCGCACACATCCGTCCCGAGGGCTGGCACAACTGGGGTAAGACAACCAACGAGCAGACCACGCGCTACGAGGAATACAACAACACCGGAGAGGGAGCCAACACCTCGCAACGCGCCTCCTGGAGCCGACAGCTCACCAAGAAGGAAGCACAGAAAATAACGCCACGCGAAGTGTTCGGCGGCGACGACTCGTGGCTACCCTAACCGCTTCTCACGCAGAGTATCTTAACCTCAAACAAAAAACTCTGCGAGACTCGGCTAACTCAGCGAGAGACACATCACGCAGAGTAGCAGAGTCGCGCAGAGTATCACAGCGAGACTCAGCGAGCAAAGAGCCGCTTATGTCAGGTAGTCGAGCTGTTTCTTGAGAGCCTGCAGCTCATCGCGCACATGGAGAAGCGTCTCCATGAGCCGCGCATTGCTGTCTACTCCGCGTTTGTTCTGGTAGAGCATCTTGCGCGCCGCAGCCAGTTTGAAGCCGCGCACTTTCACCAGATTATACACCGTGCGCACGTTTTCAATGTCCTGCTCGGTGTACTGTCGCAGACCATTGGCAGTGGTTTTCGGGCGCAGCTGCGGTATCTCCCTTTCCCAGAAACGCAGGTTGCTCTCTGACACGCCCACCATTTCGGCCACTTCTTTGATGCTATAATAAAGCTTCAGATTCTTGTTCGTATTCAGTGCCATATCGACTTTTGCTTGTTTGTGCTGCAAAAATAAAGAAAAAAAACGACATGCCCAATTTTTGCTCAGGTAAATTTGGCTCTTGTTGTTTTTTTCCTGTTTTTATTCAACTTTCGGGAGTTGCGGAGTTCTCTGCAAGCAGAGCGTCCAGACAAAGCACGACGGCACCCCAGAGCACCCCCAAAAGCGCTCCTTTCCAATGGAAAGAAAACCTTTTCAGAAAGAAATGCTCAGTTTTTTTTTCTTCAGTTTGCTCATGTCACGGATAATGACTACCTTTGCAGCTTATTAAGAGTAATAAGAAACATACAGATAGAATCATGATGACAGCCAATGAGATTCGCGACTCGTTCAAGAAATTCTTCGAGTCGAAACAACACGCCATTGTGCCCTCGGCACCGATGGTTATCAAAGACGACCCTACACTGATGTTCACCAACGCTGGCATGAACCAGTGGAAAGACATTATACTGGGCACGCGCAATCCTGACCCACGCCGCCGCGCAGACTCGCAGAAATGCCTGCGCGTGAGTGGAAAACACAACGACCTGGAAGAGGTGGGCCACGACACATACCACCACACCATGTTCGAGATGCTGGGAAACTGGTCGTTTGGCGACTACTTCAAGGAGGGCGCCATCGACATGGCTTGGGAGTATCTGGTGGACGTATTGAAGCTCGAGCCCAAGGACTTGTACGTGACAGTCTTCGAGGGCGACGCCTCCGAAGGACTGGAACGCGACGACGAGGCCGCCGGATTCTGGCTGAAGCACGTGCCGTCCGACCACATCATCAACGGCAACAAGCACGACAACTTCTGGGAGATGGGCGACACCGGACCATGTGGCCCGTGCTCCGAAATCCATCTGGACAGCCGCACGCCCGAGGAGAAAGCGAAGGTGCCCGGACGAGAACTCGTCAACAAGGACGACCCACAGGTCATCGAAATCTGGAACCTGGTGTTCATGCAGTTCAACCGCAAGGCCGACGGCTCTCTGGAGAAGCTCTCCATGAATGTCATCGACACGGGCATGGGCTTTGAGCGACTGGTGCGCGCCATTCAGGGCAAGCACTCCAACTACGACACAGACGTGTTCCAGCCAATGATTCATGAGATAGAGCGTCTGAGCGAGAAGACCTACGGCAAAGCCGAGGACACCGACGTCGCCATGCGCGTCATTGCCGACCACATACGCGCCGTTTCGTTCTCCATTGCCGACGGACAGCTGCCTGGCAACGCCAAGGCGGGCTACGTCATCCGCCGAATCCTGCGCCGCGCCGTGCGCTATGCCTACACGTTCCTCGGACAGAAGGACGCCTTCATGTTCCGACTGGTGCCCATGCTGGTGCACGAGATGGGCGACGCCTATCCCGAACTGAAGGCCCAGCAGGAGCTCATCACTCGCGTCATCAAGGAAGAAGAGGACGCCTTCCTGCGCACACTCGACCGCGGCATCCGCCTGCTCGACGACAGCATGTCATCGATGAAGGCCGAGGGAAAGACCGTTCTCGACGGCACACATGCCTTCCGTCTGTTCGACACCTATGGATTCCCGCTCGACCTGACGGAGCTCATCTGCCGCGAAAACGGCTTCACCGTGGACGAAGAGCAGTTCCAGGTGGAGATGCAGAAGCAGAAGGAGCGCGCCCGCAATGCCGCTGCCGTGGAGAACGGCGACTGGATTGAGCTGCAGGCCGGCGAGCAGGAGTTCGTGGGCTACGACTATACCGAATACGAATGCCGCATTCTCCGCTATCGCCAGGTGACGCAGAAGAAGAACACCTACTACGAACTGGTGCTCGACGCCACGCCGTTCTATGGCGAGATGGGTGGACAGGTAGGCGACCAGGGTGTGCTGGTCAGCGAGTTCGAGACGGTGGAAATCGTCGACACCAAGCGCGAAAACAACCAGAGCATCCACATCGTGAAGAAGCTGCCCGAGCATCCCGAGGCGCCCTTCATGGCCTGTGTTGACACCGACAAGCGCGAGGCCAGCGCCGCCAATCACTCGGCCACCCACCTGATGCACTACGCTCTGAAGCAGGTTCTGGGCGACCACGTGGAGCAGAAAGGCTCGTTTGTAAGCCCCGACACCCTGCGCTTCGACTTCAGCCACTTCCAGAAAGTCACCGACGAAGAGATACGCCAGGTGGAGCGAATCGTCAACGACGCTATCCGCAGGAACCTGCCCTTGCAGGAGTTCCGCGACACACCCATCGAGGAAGCTCGCAAACTTGGCGCCGTGGCACTCTTCGGCGAGAAGTACGGCGACAAGGTGCGCGTGGTGAAATTCGGGCAGAGCGTCGAGTTCTGCGGTGGTATCCACGCCCACAGCACCGGCAATATAGGCATGTTCAAGATCGTGGCCGAGAGCAGCGTCGCTGCTGGCATACGCCGCATAGAAGCCAAGACAGGCCGCGAGTGTGAGGAGCTTCTCTACAGCCTGGAAGACGCAATGAGGGGCATCAAGGCTTTGTTCAACAACTCAAAGGACCTGCAGGCCACCATCATTAAATACATCGGTGAGCACGACCAGCTCAGAAAACAGGTGGAGCACTTCCAGGCCGAGGCCGTGGAGCGCACCAAGGAGAAGCTGCTCGCACAGGGACGCGAGGTGAACGGCGTGAAGGTTTTCTCAGCCGTACTTCCCGTCAGGCCCGACGTTGCCAAGGACCTTGTGTTCAAGATTCGTGCCGCCGAGCCTCAGCATTCGCTCTGCGTCATCGGCAGCGTTTACGAAGGAAAGCCCATGCTCAACGTCTGCATCTCTGAGGACCTCGTGAAAGACCACGGCCTGAATGCGGGCAAGCTGGTGCGCGAGGCTGCTAAGCTCATCCAGGGCGGCGGCGGCGGTCAGCCTCACTTCGCTTCGGCCGGTGGTAAGAATGCCGATGGCATCAGCGCCGCTGTCGACAAGGTGATAGAACTTGCAAATCTCTAAACGTATCATATAGAAAATGGGTGTCGGTAATGATCCGACACCCATTTTCATTTCCCCTCGAAACTTCGCCGATAAGCCATGGGCGACATTCCCGAGCGTGTCTTGAAGAAATTGGTGAGAGCCGACTGGTCGTTGAAGAAGAGCATTTCCGATATTTCGCTCATATTGTAGGAGGAAGAGCGAAGCAGTTTGCATATCTCATTATATAAATAGGTGTTGAGATAACTGTTCACGGTCTGGCCCGACATCTCTTTCACCGTGCGCGAAAGATAGGTGGTGGTGATGTTCAGGCGGTCGGCATAGAACTTGATCTGGCGTTCTTTCCTGAAATTGCGCGAAGCCAGATGAAGAAAAATCTTAAAAATATTCTGTTTGTTGGGCAAGTCGTGTGAAGGCTGCATATTGCTGCCATAGAGCAACTCGCTGAAGAGCAGCTGCACCACATGCACCAGATGGTCAATCATTTCCTGGCGGTAAAGATGCGGAACGGAATAGGTATTGTGAATCTGTCTGCTCATAACGGAGAACAACTCGGCCTTGCCTTCACTCAGATGGAACACCGGCAGCAGATCGTAGGCATAGCTGTATTCCATGCCCTTCAGATTCTCGTCGAATGCCAATACCTTATTATAATAGTCTTCCTCTATCATCAGGTTGATGGCCTGAATGTCCTCTGTATAAGAATCATAGCTGACGGGATAGTTGGGCGGCACCAGCACGAGGTCGTTCTCTCCCAGTTCAATTAGGTTTCCCTTCAGCTGATAGCTCATCCGCCCTTTCTGCACCAATACCAGCGTATAGAAATTCACGCATATCTGCCCCTTCTCTATCTTCTCCAGCACGGAATCATCCAGCCTGGCCACCGACACACTGGCACCGGCGGAGTAATCATTGTGCATCATGTTGGACACTTCTGCCAACGTAAAGATTCTCGATATCAAAAGGCTAATATGGTTTGATTGACTTTGCAAAAATAACGAATTGTTTCGGATTTTACAAATATTCTCCATTTTTTTGCAAAGATTCTATAGAAAAAAATATCTATCTTTGCC
>OCTW011609554.1_pt1 | contig 15051 bp, 10 predicted proteins | sample 1539671 | NCBI WGS metagenome assembly OCTW01 (sample SAMN02144230, study PRJEB22623) | gut metagenome | biome: sheep rumen | host: Ovis aries | place: New Zealand
AGATTCTTCACTTCGTTCAGAATGACAGTCTCATGTCATTCTGAGGCAGGTTCACCTGCCGAAGAATCTACTTTTTAGTCACCTCCTTTTACAAAACTATTTAGGTATGAAAGAGTTTAATTCCACTCGTACCCGGTGTAGGTAACGGTGAAGGAAGACAAGCGGAAGGTCGTGTTTCTTCGCGTAAAGCTCACGTCCAGCGATGTGACAGGTGCAGTTCCGGACTTGGTCCAGGTAGATGTCGTGGCCCAATCCCAGGTTCCGTTGGAGGCAGTACCGCCGGTAGGGCGATAAGAGTCGCCGGTGAACGTAAAGGTTGCTCCCGTCAGATCATATATCTTCGTATTGTCTGTTGTAAAATGCAGCCCTGTTCCGCTGCCGAAGCGCAGATGATTAGTACTGCTAGTTGAATTAAGCGTTCCTTCAAATGTGGCAGTAATTCCGTTCCTTGTATCCGTCAGTACAGTGTTGTTATACGTACGGCCGCTGCCGCAAGGGAACGTTACCGTCTGTTCCGTCCGCAGGGTTACGCCGCGGTGGGTGACGGTGACAGAACTCGTCATGGATGCGTTCTCACCGGTACCCTGGGCCGTAATCGTGAATTGGGCGGCAGCGGTGCTGTAGTTCACCGGCATCGTCAAATTGATTGTCTGCGCAGTACCGGAAGTAGCCGTTCCGCTGTAGGTGCTCAGCGTGGCTCCGCCAGTGACAGTGAGCTCCCAATCCACATCGGAGACGATGGAAAGGGTCGTGTTATCGTCGCCCTTTACGGAGGTAGAGGCAGCCGTTATCAAGATGGAAGGCTTCTGGACGAAGGTGATGCTGTTTCCGATGCGTTCAGACAAGTCTGAGCGCCAGATTTCCACCCGGTAGGTTGTGGCAGAACCGCTGTTCGCAACGATAGTGACGTTACGCAAGACCGCAGTGACGCTCTTGGCGAATTCTTCAGAGGTGGACACCAGTTCGTTGGTATCGTTGTTATAGACTCTCAGCTTGACGGGGAAACTGTTGCGCAGATACACCGGAGCCGTGACAGCACTCATCGGTACTTCGCTGGCTCTTACGGTGAGCGAAGCAAATGCAGCCTCCTGGGTAATGGTGACATCCTTCCAGATCGTGCTGAGGAGATTGCGGACGCGGATGGTGAGCTGCCGTTCGCTGAAGGTCTGGTTCTGCGGAATCAGCACCGTGCGGTTGACCGTCGTCAGGGTCGGATCGTACTCGGCCGATGTCGAGAGGACGTTGTTGTTCTCGTCAAGGAGCTCGATTACGTATCTGACACCAGACTGGACGGCAACGTTCACGGAGGTCGAGGCGTTGTCAATCCGGGTCACGGTCGTGCTCAGGCTCATCTCCGTGCCTTCCTGGGTCATCAGGGCCGTGCGGGTGAAGGGAGGATTGGCGGAGGTGTTGGTCAGCGTGACACGGTAGCGGATGGCGTTTTCCGTCACGTTCTCGGGGAGGGTGACCAAGACGTCCTGTCCGGTGGTCGCGCTTCCGCTGGAAGGGGTAAGCGTGGCGCCTGAGGCGACGCTGCCGTTGAGAAGGGCGATGGAAAGCTCCCAGTTGCCGGCGCACTTGACCCGCACGTTGGCCGTCGTCCCGGAGATGGTCTGGCGGTTCGGCGTGATGTTGTTGTCCGGGTCGCCGATGAGGGTGGCCTGGGCGGTCGTTATGCCGGCGGAATCCGTGACGAAGTACTTGTTATAGACATACACCGTCGTGCTTGTGAAGGCCTTGGTGGTCTCGAATTCGCAGGTGAGGACAATGTCGTCGGTTCCGGAGAGCTCCGCGTTGGTCTTGAGCCGCTGGTATTCGGACCAGTTCAAGGTACGGACGAAGCAGTACGAGGAGGAGCCGTCGCCGGAGAGCGAGGTGAATACGGCGCTCGGATCGTTGATGCCGGTCGTCTTGACGGGCATGTTTTCGTTCGCCGCCGGGTTCAGCACCTTGGCACTGTCCTCGATGAGGATTTCCATCGGGAACATGGACGCCTGGAGGTCAAAGGGCAGAGGAATGTTCAGGATGGTACGCTGCGCCGCCTCATTGGCCACGGCGAAAGGCGTGAAGTAAGGCTGAACCGTCTTGGCGTTGAATACGCGGATGGTAATCAGGCGGACCAGCCGATAGGAAGTCCCGCCGTCGGAGTAAAGCCCCTCCAGCTGGACGGTGGAGGAGAGCGTGGACGTTCCGTCGGGCTGGTTCATCTTGTAGTGGACATAACGGAAGTCCTCTGCGTCATCCGAAGAGTCAACCGTCAGGGAGTTGATGGCGTTGCCTTCCTTGTGGGTGACGGTGACATAGTCGTTCAGCGTGCCGCTGGAGGAACCGTTCAGGGTAAAGCGGAATCCGAACTGCTGCTCGTCGGTATTGTACACCCAGTCATAGTTGGCATGCTGTACGAAGAGACGCACGATACCGTTGGAAACTTCGGGCAGCGAACGGGTGTCCAGCGAGACGGAGAAGTTGGCGCCGCTGTTGTGGGCGGCGGCGTCTGCGGGATTGTCATATCCTTCCGCCGTTACGCCGGAAACATTCACGAGATAGCTGAAATTCCGGTAGATGGGGAAATAGCCGCTGTCCATGGCAAGGTCCAGGCGGTAGTAGCGGATTGGCGTTGAGCTGTCGGGTTCGCCGCTTTCCTTATAGCGTGCCGCCATGAGGATGAAGGGCGGATTCTCCGAAGTCACGGCGCGTTCGTACACATAAAACGGCTCTCCCGGTCCGACGGTTACGCCGGGGGCATTGTAGGCATCCTCCGTCGTGGGAATATCGGTGTTGATATCCGGATTGGCCGGGAAGCCGAGATAGGTCTTGACCGTGTTGTCATCCGGGTCCATGTAGTTGTACAGGCGGCCGGTCAGGGCGAGGTCGGGATCGGTATAATCGGAGACCCAGTCCCCGTGGTTGGTGCTGTACATGGCGATGGCGCCACTGCGGGGCATGTTGCAGAGCGTGTAGGAGACAATCTGGAAATTGTCGGCAGTCTCGTTCAGGGTGATGCTGGCGAAGTTCCGGATGAGGGAGATGCCGCTCACGGATGCCGTGAGGGCATCGGAGGGAATGTAGTCTCCGTTGGGTTTCTGCATGGGGACGCCGTCGGTCTCCTTGATAGTGATTCCACTGTTCAGCTCGATTCTCTGCCAATAGGCACCGTTCCCTTCGGACACCGTCAGGTTCTGCATGATGTCGTTCTCGTAGGCGTTGAAAGGAAGGGTGGCCGGTCCGTTGGCAATGACGTGTATCACACGGGGCTTGGAGGAAACCGGAAGCCGGACCATGAAATAGGCCGTGGTCCCGTTCTCCGAGACATAACCGCTGGAAAGGGGATTTCCGTTCGCGTCGCAGGGGTAGGCGCTCACATAGTCCTTGAGGTAGCGGTCCGTTCCGAAGATGGCGACGTGGATATCGGTGATGGCCGGCTTCAGTCCCATCTCCATGCCGGGCTCGGCTTTGGTAGAAGCCTGAAGGACAACGGGCTGGGAGAAGGACAAGATGACGGGGACGGTCGCCTCCTCCATTATCGGTTCCTCAATCAAGGTTTCCCGCGTGCAGGAGAGGGCCAGAATCCCAAGCAAAAACGCTGATATGCAATATAATTTTTTCATCTTTCTCAAAAGCTATCGGTCAGACTGGTTTTATATCCAAGCCACTCACCGCTTGTCTTGGTGGAATGGGCCTCGCCCCAGTACCAGGTATCGTAAACGCAGCGGACGTAACCCAAGTAATTCGTACCGTTCTGGTTAGAGCGGATACTTTCATTGTAATATGAAGTCGTGGCTCCGTTCATATCTAAAAAACGATCGGCACCGCCGGAAGTCTTCAGATAGAGAATCTTCCCGGCAGCCCAATAGCCATTCGTTGTGGAAGGATTGAAAAGCGTTGGAATCTTGCCGTCGGAGTTAAGTTTCTGAAGGAACAGAATCTCCGCCTGGGTGGGAAGACGCCAGCGGCCGGCCGGATAGCCGTACTCCTGGTAGGAGGCGCAGCGCTTTCTGGCCCCCTCGTAGGAAACGGCGTAGGTCTTTCCGTAGGAAGAAGCCGAGATGAACTTCGGGGAAATCACATTCTTCATATTGTCGTCCGTGGGGCGGTATTGGACCAGGTCGTCGCCTGACTTCGCGGTCTCGCCGGTCAGAATGCCGCTGTACTCGTTGGTGGCGGCGGCGCGGGGGTCGCCGAGAACTGTCTCGAAGGTCTCTCCGCCCACTACCGGAGCGAATTTAAGAATGGTGGTGGTGACCGAGTAGATATTCGGGTTCACATTGTTGGTGCCGTCCATTGCATCCGAATTGGCATTGACGGAACCCAGGAAATGCGGAATGTCGGAGTCGCTGATGGTACCGGATGAATAAGGGGTGACGGTGTCGTCCCAGGCTCTGTCGCTGCCGTTGGTTTCGGAATAACCGTTTACAAACATGTTGGGATAGTTGTCGTCGTCGTTGCTCGTATCGGTATTCGTGATGTACAGCGGCGGATACTGGGTCACGACAAGGGTCTTGTCATATTGGCCGGTGCCGTCGCTGGCCAGCTGCAGGACAATCGTGAAGGTGTAGGGCGAAACGTCGTAATCGCCGGACGAGAAGTCGTATTTCAGCGTGTTGGAGATGTGGATGTAATCGCCGTCCGTGGCGATGGCGACAGAGGAGGTGTTGGGCTCTGTCTTGTGGTCGCCGGTCGAGAAATCGTCCCATTCTTTGATACGGCTCTTGATGGCCACCTTGCCGCTGGCGAAGTAGGGGATGTCGACCGTATTGCCGTAGAAACGGATGTTCTTCATGTCGGGGACATTCACGTCCAGATAATAACCGGGAGCGATCGAGGAGGAAATCTCGCCGAGCGTCCTCCAGTCGAGGACCTCGTAGCCGCAGGTGACATTGACGGCGTCGTCGTCCGTGTCGCCGCCGAGCTGGGTGACGTCGAGGATAAGATGGTACCAGTTGTTGCTTTCGAATTTGTTGGTCGGAAGCATGACCTTATAATAGAACTCCTTCTGGGACTCCTGGACGATGCCGCCCGAGGTACGCCGGAGCTTCCAGGGGACGATGAGCTTGATGTAAGGCTCGTTGGCCGCCCCGTAGTTCCAGGACACCGGATAGGAATAGAAGGAGGTGCTGGAGAAGGCCGTCGAGAAATCCGTCTTGCCGGTGATGGCGGTGTTGTCCAGATTGGGCAGATAGTCGAAAATCTGCGTGGATGCGTTCGCTCCGCCGACAAAGGCGTCGGAAGCGGCGCCGCAGAGATAGACGCGGATATTGCTGCCTTCCGTCAGGGGCGTCCAAGACTCGGTGACGTCACCTTTGACTTCGACGACTTCATCCTTGAGGTAGAAGTCCATGGTCACCTTCGCCGGAAGCCGTTTCAGCTCGACTTCGGCCTTGCCGACGAGCGTCTGGCCGGGAACGACCTGGACGGTGATGTTCTCCGCGAGGCCGGTCATGACAAGGGCGAGGTCATCCTTGGCGGCCGTCGTGAAGGAAGAACCAGCTGCAGCCGTGAAGCTGTGGTAGGAAGACTCGCTCAGGGCAAGTGCGTTCAGCTGGTCTATCGTGGCCTCGACCCCGCTGACCAGAAAGTCGCTCTCGGGACCGGGATAGTTGACGATGGCATATACTTTATAGGTATCGTTGGTGATTACCGCCGCCTGGATGAAGCAGGTGAAACTGTCTTCAATTTCGGGGGTGAAGCGCCAATGGTGACGGTATTCCTGATAGGAGTCGCTGAAAAGGAAGATATCCAAGGTCTTGATCAGGTTTTCGTTGCCGACGCCGGGCTTGTCGGCCTTGGTGCCGAGATCGCTGCAGGTAAATGTCAGGCTGAGTCCTTCTCCGGGATACTCCTCAACGTTTTCCCGCTGGCACGCGGCCGAGAGCAGAAGTGCGGCAAAAACGGATGCTATGGTTACGTACTTTTTCATATCGGACTACATGCTGGGGATGATGATGTTATAGGCTCCGTCTCGCTGAAGCTCGCTGTCGAGGGAGAAATCGCGGCCACCGGAGGCCTGGACGGAGAAGGTGAGCCCGGCGGTGATGGACGGCTGTCCGGCCGCCGGACGGTCGTCGTCATCGGCGTAGATATAGAAGTCGATGGTGATGCCGGGCAGGATGTCGCCGGTAGCCGAGCCGATGGTACCGGAGCCCGTGTGGATGTGGGTGCCGTCGTTCGGGGTCAGGGTGTAGTACTCGGCATTCTGGGTCATGTCGATGTGGAAGGTGCACTGGGTCGGCGAGTAGATCTTGAACATGCCGTGGATGGGCTTGAGACGGCCCTGGTCGTCGGTTTTGAAGCTGACGTTCTGGCCGCTGACCGTGCAGGATTCGGAATCCCAGCCAATCCAGCTGGCCATCGCGGACTGGTTCTCAGCCGAGGCGACGAGCTCGGTATAGTTCCAGTCCAGCACCGTGTTCTCCACCTTGAAGATACCGCCCATGTAGGTGACGGTGTAGGAATACTTGTGGCCGCCGAGCCATTTCGTGCCCTTGGGGAAGGACAGGCGGGAAGTACGGACGAGCGGGTCCCCGGTGACGGGGTCGGTCTCGCCTTCAATCTGGTACACGACGTCGATAACCTCGGAGAGTTCGCTTTCTTCGGCCGGCCAGAAATAGTAGAAATCCTTGGTCGTGCTCTGACGCTGGGAGAGCACGTCGATGGGCGTGGCGCCCCTTGGGTATTTCCCAGGCGTCCCACCCGGGTTAAGGATAATACTGCTCCAATCCTTTCTTTCTGAAAACGCGCCCGCATGCGTGGGATTGGTAAAGGTGACTTCGGCCGTTCCTTCCTGATTGAAGGTAATGGCGGTTTCCTTGCTGTTGATGAAGTTGTCGTTAAGGTAAACCCCGTGCAGGATGATAGGCTGCTCGCCGTCCGGAGTCTGGTCGGAAATCTTGAAGGAGATGGCGACCTGGGCGAAGAGGTGGTTGAACACCAGGGGAACGTCCGAGTAGTCCTGTCCGGCGGTCGAGCGGCAGACGGGATTGGAGTACATGAAATCGTACTGGGCCGTGCTGGTGGTCAGGGCTTTGGCCGGAAGGTTGAGCGTATTGGCGCTGGTGCCCAGGCCGGTGCCGAAGAAGGCCGTGGTACTGTAGCTGTCGCTGTGGTCCAGCCAGCTGAAGAAAAGATGGGTACCGCCGCTCCACTCGTAGGTCCCGGCGGTGCCGTAGGTCCACTTGGTGGCGCTGTTGTTCCAGACCAGGGTGTTGTCGATATGGTACCTTTCGTTGTTGTACCAGTCACGGATCTGATAAACGTCGGTGTTGCTCACTGCGTCGGTCGCCTTGGTCTTCAGCGGTGCCGCAAAGCGGATGCCGGAAGACGTCCCCGGGACCCTCTCTTCCTGCTTGCAGGCGGAAAGGACGGAGAGCGTTGCCAGGGCGGAGAGAAATATGGTATTGTGTCTCATCATCTTCATCGTTTTTATTCTACGCCGATTTCAATGTCAGAATGGACTTGCCACTGTTCCTGACGGGGATAATCGAAATAGATGTACCAGACGTTGCCGGGCACCAGAAGGCCGGAGATATTGATTTTCGCCGCGGCGGGGAAGGTAATCCAGTTGCCGGACTGTTTCAGCCGCAGGGAACGGTGCGTGCCGTCGCTGAGGTTGAAGGTGATCCGGATGCCGGTCAGATCCTGCGGAAGGGCGAACACCTTGAAATTCATCGAGGTGGAGGTGGTGATAATCGGGTTGTAGGCGGCCGCTTCGTCGTTGTGGAAAACGAGGGAGATGGAGTTCGACGTGGTGCCGGTGGTCGCAAAGCTGTAGGCCATGCCACCGAGCGGGTCGAAGGAGGCCACTACATCGCCCGCCAGGGGCATGGAGGCGGAAGTCTCCGTCTCGTAGGTCGAGGTCTCCATCTCGAAGCTCGTAATGGTGATGTTGTCGTTGGCGCCGACGGTGAAATCGAAGGTTGTGAAGGCCGGATAGAAGTCCAGGTTGATGCCGTTTGAGGCGGGAGCGCTCTGGAGGGAGGCGACCATGAAGGCATTCGACATATCCGGGTTGAAGAGGACTACGTTGCCGCTCTTCCGGTTGTACGTGGCGACCTGGGAGGCAGGGATGGTGGCCGTGAGGGTATGGTCCCCGACCGTGACCTTGGAAGCGGGATAGCCCGACCAGAAGTCGTGGGTGCCCTCACCCCAGGTGAGACCGTTCTCTGCACCGCTGGGCGCCAGGTCCGTGCGGCTGTTCACGCCGGCGGTGGAGATGGTGTTCACGGAATAGTTCTGGGTGGTCATGGCCGTCTCGTTGTTCTTCATGGCGAGGACGATGAGATCGCCGCTGGACCAGTCGATGCGCTCATAGGTCTTGCCGCCGGTACCCTCATAGTTTTCGCCGCTGAACGCGGTCTTGGTCACAGGGGCGGTAGGGCTGGTCTTGGCGCGGAAACGGATTTCCAGACCGGAGAGGTTCTTGGTGCAGCCGGAAAAACCCAGCAGACAGACTGCTGCGGCCGCTATGCTGATGATGGCGCTTGGTGTTCTCATGGCTCTGAAACTATTTTTCCCACTCCTGGTTGAAGGAGGATTGTGAAAAATCCATCGTGACCACTTCCTGTCCCGTCGTTTTCACTTGGGAGTCGGGCTGGACGGTGGATGCAGCGAGAAGGTCAACTTCAAGGGCGACCGCGACCTGTTTGATCACGGCTGGAGCAAAGTATCTTTTACGAGACTCCATAAAACGTGCTTAAAACTAACTAACTTTTACAAGAATTAACTTGCGAAGGTAGCCATAATCCGACAAAAAAACCAGACTTCGTCCGGCCCGGTTTGCGATTTTTGCAAATTCTGAAACTTTCTTTGTAAATTCCGAAAACGAAAAGGCGGGGAAATTACTCCTTCTTCTCGCTTATCCATGTCGTGACGGTCTTTCCCATCTTCTGTTTGAAGGCGGCGCTGAAGGTGCTGTAGCTGTGGAATCCGCTTTCTGCGGCGAGTTGATTTGCCGTAAAGACACGGTGTTGGGCGACGGCTTCATCATACAGGCGGACGAAGTGTTCTACGCGCAGGCCGTTGATGTAGGCATTGTAGGTGAGCTCCTGCTGGGAGAAGTATTGGCTCAGGTAGGAACGGTTCGTACCGATGGCCTGGGCGAGTTGGGCAAGGGTGAGGTCGTATTGCAGGAAGAGGAGCGTGTCTTCGCAATACTTTTTCAGCTGCGGGCCGATGACGTCGGAAGAGATGCGTGACGCCGGAGTCTTCATCGCGTCTTCCGACGGCTCCTCCGCTGCCGTATCGCCGCTGTCCAGGCACCGGAGCGTTTCCACGCGCCACATCATCAGTCCCACCACCAAGAGATTGACGGCCTGGATGGCATAAATGTAAACTTTGTTGTCCCTGATCGCGCCATAGAACAACAGCGACAGCAAGAATACGGCCAGCACCAGGATGCTTTGCCAGAACTCTTTGTGCTCCAGGTCCGCATAATTGTCTCTGAGCCAGCGTCCGTATTTATGGATGGCAAATACCATATACGCCGACAGCAGGACAATCAGAATGACAATATACAAGTGGATCGGTGTCAGCACGCCGATGTCTCCCCGGACGATGCCCAGGACCGCCCATACGATGGCCGGGACCAGTGCCAGCAGGACCGGCCAGAGATGCCGTTTCCGGTCCTGTAACATGCTCAGCATAATCCCTGAGACCGTAATGATGATCAACAGGATGTCCAGCAGGCTCGCGGCCAGATACATGGCGGTGGAAGGGTGGAAAACGGGATACATCCAATACAGATGACCCAGGGCCAAAGAGGCCAGGAAGGCCGCCGTCCATCGGCGCAGCTTGACGGGAGACTCCAGGCCGCTGACAAAGGCATTGCCGTTACGAAGCAGCAGATAAAGGGCTGACAGCATCTCTACTGCCATGACACCTCCATACAGGAGGAGGAAAAATATGTCCTGGGTCATCGACCGTATTTCCATCTTGCGAATAGTCTTTCGCTACAAATTTACAAATTTCCACAAAAAAGTTCTCTAAAAAGCGGGATAATTTCGCGGGGTGCGTAACGAAGGGAAAAGGGAAGATGGGAAAGAATCCGCCGGAAAGTGTCCATTTTTCTCCGGAGAGTTGACTGCTTCCGGATGGTTTGGAGACGATGGTCCCGAAAGTGACCGAAATTCCCGCCGCCGGACACGATGCGGAAAAGAGCGGCGGGATCCCGGTACGAGGGCGGTGCGACGTCCGGGTCGATGTAATCCTGGATGAAAGACAGCAGCAGGTCGTTCCAACGGGAGAGGCCACAGCGGCGGAAGAGTCCCCGAAGCTCCTCGTAATCACCGGGATAGGCTTTGTATGCGAGGGCGAAATCGATGATCTGCCGAAGCCCGACCCCGACCCCGCAGGCGTGCTTGAGGATGTGGGAGGAGAGCATCAGGAGCTCGGCTTCCGGCGTCCCGACCTCCGGCAGGAGCGAAGGGCGCACATGGAGGTCGAAGTAGCGCCGGTGCAGCTCGATCTCGCATCCCCGCAGGATGAAATCCAGGCTGGCGTCCGGCTTCCCGCTTCCCTGAAGTCCGGCGTCCCGGAGAAGGGCTTCGGCGCGCGGAAAGTCCGCTTCGGGGACGTAGAGGTCGATGTCGCCGCCGGTGCGGAGTTCCGGGGCGGGGTAGCGGGCGGCGCAGCGGCTGCCCTTCATCACCACCGGCTCCAGTCCGCCGGCGCGGATGATGCCGACGACCTCCTTCTCCGCCTCGCCGAGTTTCAGGTTCCGGTTCACGATTTTGTTCACCTCCGTCAGCAGGGTAAACAAGACGTTCTCGGAGAGGCTGTACTCCTCCGGAAAACGCTCCAGCGCCCGGTACAGGAGGCCTGTGACCGTCTGCTCCCGGGCCGTCCGGATGAGCTCCGTCCATTCGGTCTCGTCCAAGGGACGGGGCGGAAGTCCGCCCCGCAGAATCAGCAGGAGAAGCTCCAACGCGGAATCGCGGGTCATCGGCCGAACAGCCTTCTCAGGAAGGAACGTTTGTGGTGGTGATGGTGGTGGGAATGGCGCCGGGTGCCGTTCACGATTTCATAGATTTCCCCCCAGTCCGGCAGGCCGCCCAGGTTGCGGTCGTCGATGTAAACGTCGGCGACGAGCTTCGTGGACGTGGTCTTGTCCGAGAAATCCAGGCTTCCCGCCGGGGTGTCGCTGTTGATGGCGTAAAAGGTGAGACCCCGGTCCTTGCAGAAGAGGACGGCGTCTTCCAGCAGCTCGCCTTCGCGCGAGGTCCAGAGGACCAGCTTGTGTCCCTCGGCCTGCAGGCGGCGCAGGGTGTCGATGGCAAAGGGTTTTTCCCTGCCGATTTTCGGGTACTTGTGTTCTACGATGGTCCCGTCAAAATCTACTGCGATAATCATTTGTCGTCTTTTTCTCCATAACCGTAACCATAGCCATAGCCGTAGCCATAGCCGTAACCATAACCGTAGCCGTAACCATAGCCGTAGCCATATCCCGTGCGGAAGTCACCGCCGTTGAGGATGATGCTGGGATGGTTCAGGCGGCCGCTCTGATAGACCGTTTCCAGTTCCGGAAGGGCCCTGCGGTCCACCTTTCCGCTGCGGAGGATGAACAGGTTCATGTCCACCAGGCGCTGGACGACCATCATGTCGGCCACGGCATTGACCGGCACGCCGTCCAGCAGGATGAAGTCGTACTCTTCGCGCAGCTCCTTGATCAGCTCGTCGAAGCGGGCGCGGCCCAGCAGTTCGGCCGGGTTCGGCGGGATGTGTCCGCCGGGAATGAAGTCAACCCCGGGCAGGACGTCCTTGTGGAGGATTTCCGCCAGGCGCACATGGTCGTCGAAAATGTAGTTCGACAAGCCCGGGACGCCGTGTTTGAGCGAGAAGAAGTTCGACGCGGTCCGTTTCCTCAGGTCCATGTCCACGAGCACGACCTTCTTCTTCGCGTCGGCCAGGCACGCGGCCATGTTCGTTGTGAGGAAGGTCTTTCCGGCCGATGCCGAGAAGGAAGTGGTGGCGATCACCGGATGGGCGCAGCCTTCCGGCCTCATGTAATCCAGGTTCGTGCACATCAGGCGCATCGCCTCGGTGAACACCTTGGAGCGGGAGTTCTTGTAGGCCGTCGTGAGCGTGGTGTCGCCTTTTTCCCGCTTCTTCTCCCGGGCGTAGGGGATGTCGGCGAGGAAGGGCATGGTCGTACCCTCCTCGATGTCCTTGCGGGAATAGACGCGGTTGTCGATGATGATCCGGAGAATCAGCACCAGCGCCGGCAGCAGGAGACCGACCAGGAAGGCCACCAGGAGCATCTTGTTGCGGGAAGGATAGACGGGACGCCAGCTGGAGGTGGCCGAATCGATCATGCGGGCATTGTTGTCGGCCATGGCCTGGGTGAGGGAGTTCTCCTCGCGCTTGTTCAGCAGGAACATGTACAGCGTTTCCTTGATTTTCTGCTGCCGCTCGATGGACAGGAACCGGCGCGCCTTGGTCGGCATGGAGGTAAACTTGCGCAGGGAGTGCTGCTCCTGCTCGGCGAGGGCCTGCCGCTGGGAAATGATCATCGAGATGCGGCTCTCGATGAAGCCGTTGACGTCGGCTTTCAGGTCCTTGATGCCGTCTTCGACCCCGCTCACGGCGAGGCTGTACTCACCGCCGCTCTTGAGGAGGCTCTCGCGCTTGCGGACGGCGGCGTTGTATTTCTGGATGGCCTCTTCGATGTAGCTGTCTTCCGTGACCAGGTTGGCCGGAATGATTTCATAGCCCTGGAAGGCCGAACGGACGTAGTCCTTGAGGTAGCGCATGGTGCTGAGCTTGGTTTCCAGCTCCACGATCTGCTTGTTCAGGGCGTTGTTCTGGTTGAGGTAGTCGGCGGCCGTCGCCTCGACGTCCAGAATCCGTTCGCTGGTCTTGAGCCGCGACAGGTCCTCCTCCACCGAGCCCAGTTCGTCCTGGATGATGGCCAGGCGCTCGTTGATGAAGGCGGCGGTGTTGACGGCGATGCGGTTCTTCTCCCGCACGGCGTCCTCGTTGTACTTCTGGACCAGCATGTTCAGCACGTCATTGGCCCGCAAGTGGGAATAATCATTCAGGGAGAGCTGCAGGATGGAACCGTCGGTCTCGGCCTGGACCACCTTGAGCCCGGAGACAAACTGCGAGGCCCTGGCGGGAACGGCGACCTTCCGAACCTTGATTTCCTTGTCCATGTAGGATTTGAAGCTGGCGTTCGGGGAGAAGACGACCTTGTGGCCCCGCACCTGGAGCGTATCGCCGAGCTGGACCTCCTGCCTGTCCAATCCGGAGCCTTCCACGGTGATCTGGGTCTCACCGGAAGGGGTCACCTTGAGCAGGCATTCGAAGTCTCCGTCCTTGCGGGCGATGAACATCCTCACCGGAGCGTTGCGGTAGAGCTCGACGCTTCGCAGCCGGTCCTTTTCGATATAGTCGATGTCGGCGTCCAGCGTCGTCACGACCATCTGCATCAGCTCGCGGGACTGGAGCTGGAGGATTTCGTTGGACATGCTCACATGGTTGATGAGGCTGCTGTAGGTGCCCATCTGCACGGTGCTCTGGGTGTTGGACGGGTCCTTGATGATGATGGTCGCGTCGCTCCGGAAAACGTGCTGCATCTTGGAATAGCGGTAGTAGGCGAAGCCCACGCACACCGCGACGCAGATGACGAACAGGTACCAGTGGCTCAGCAGGTAGAAGAACAGATCTACCAGATTGACGCTGCCGTTGTTTCTTTTCTCGTTCATATACTTACTTTCTGGTGGTCCAAAGAATGGTGTTGACGATAATGGAGACAAGGGAAAGACCCGCGGAGATGAATGTCATGGTGGTCTGGCCGCTGGCGCTGAGACTCACGCCCTTGGGCTTGATATAGACCACGTCATTCTGCTTCAGGTAGAAGACCGGGGAGTCGAAGAGATCCTTGCTCTGAAGGTTCACGGAATAGGAACGGCGGATCCCGTTCTCGGTCCGGATGACCATGACGTCGGTGATGTCGGAGCGGTTCGTAAGGCCTCCTCTGCTCGTGGACAGCACCTCGAAGATGTTGATGCTGTTCCCCTTGACCGGAATCACGGAATTACCCGCGCTGCCGATCACCGTGACACTGAAATTCTCCAGCGTCACATGCACGATCGGATCCTTGATGAACCCGTTCGCCCGGATGCCGTCCGCGATGCCGTTTCGGATCTGACTGAGGGTCGCCCCCCAGACATTGATGGTCCCCAGCACCGGAAATTCGATATTGCCTTTCCGGTCCACGACGTATGTCAGGTTGGTTTTTCCGTCGGTGAAAAGATTGAACGGGGCGGCCAGTTCGGGGGTGGAACTGGTGACGGTGATGCCCAGGCAGTCGTCCGGCTGGATGATGAGTTCAGGGGCCGGCGTAACCGGATAATCCGTGTTGTACGCCATGTCCATCAAGTAGCTCATCTGCTTGGCCGTGGTGCAGGAGGCCATCGTCAGCAGGATGATCCATGCCGGGAAAGAATTAAACAAGCGCTTCATATAGCTTAAATATTGATTGAATCATGGTTTGTTCGCGGAACAGCTTCTCGTAGCGGGCACGCGCTCCGGCCGAGAAACTTCCGTAATGGTCGATGACTTCTTCGACGGCGGCTGCGAGCTCGGCAGGGTCGCCGGGCGTCACATTCCTTCCGGAAACACCGTCCTCGTTGACCCAGGGCACGCCCGAGCCGGGAATCTTCGTCGCTACGACCGGTTTCCCCGCAGACATGGCCTCGATCTGGACGATGCCGAACGCCTCCGTCTTCATGACGCTGGACAGCACGAAAACCTCGCAGGCCCCGTACCAGGCGGGCAGCTCCTCCTCGGCGAGATAACCCACCAGGGAAATCCGTTCCCGAAGGTTCTCGCTGCCGATGAGCGCCTCCAGTTCGTCCCGCAGGGGACCGTTTCCGCCGATGATGAGATGGTAGTTTTCCGGCAGGTGTTTCATGGCCCGGATCAGGACCGGATAGCCCTTGTAGGGTACCAGGCGGCCGATGGAGAGGAGGAGGGTCTTCCCGGGGAAACGCGCCCGGAGGGCCGCTGCGCCCTCGGGGTCGTCGGCAACGGGGCGGATGCCGATGGGCACGTAGG
>OCTW011475924.1_pt1 | contig 15043 bp, 11 predicted proteins | sample 1539671 | NCBI WGS metagenome assembly OCTW01 (sample SAMN02144230, study PRJEB22623) | gut metagenome | biome: sheep rumen | host: Ovis aries | place: New Zealand
TAATACTAAAAATACATATTTTAAAGCTATTATTTGAATATTTATAATTTGAAATATAATTTCCATAATGTACGTTATGTTAACTAAAGCTAAAAACAAATAAAAAAGCTAATCAATAGTTAGCTTCTTTACTTTATCATTTTTAACATCTAAACTCATAAGATAATTAGTCATAATGTTTCTAAACTTATAATAGTCATCAGATCTCTCATAATTAAAATAATCTTTGTAATTATTTATAATTCCTAAATCAACTAAATCTATACCTTTAAAGTTTCCATATTCATTTATAATAAAATCTATAATGTAATTAATTTGCTCATCACTAGATAAATCTAACACACCAAATTTACTAGATACAACTTCATTTAAGAAATTTATAACTCCCCCATTTAAATTAATAATTCCAGAAAGACTCTTTTTCTTTCTTTTTTTATTTACTAATTCCATAAACTTACTATTCTCATATAAATCATTTACAGAATCTAAAGTTACATACTGATTAGTTTTAACAATTTCATTAAAACCAAATACATTATATAACCCAGTAGCATAGTAGTATCCTTCCCTACTCTTTCTCCTAGATACGCCCTTTTCTAATTCACTTATTTCAAAACTCTTTATATAAGAATAATTTTCTAATTCCATAAGTAAAGTTCTCATCTTTGTATAGTAAGATAATTCTCTTTTAACATTGTTAATATTAGCTCTAATTTCATCTTCTTTATTAATTTCAAGATTATTATAATTTAATTTAATTCTATTAATCTTTTCATCAAAGCTTGAATTATCATTTGTTACATCATAATAATAGTTAGGTTGATTATCAGGATTATTCTTAGAAAGAATCATATTTCTAAGTTTCTTCTTAGATAATCCGTGTCTTATATAACTAACTTTCTCACTTGAAATAAATGTAGAAAAAATATTAAATAAAACATTCTTATCTTTATATCCTAATAAGGATTCATCTCTTAATAAATACTCTAATAATCTAGGTAAATGTAATACGCCTTCATACAAAGGACTACCACTATATTTTATAAATGCATCATCATATAGTATTTTAAGTAACATATTATTTATTGAATATATTACATTTGTCTCTGAAAAACTTACTGTACCATAATTAATATATTCATTATTTCTATTAATAATATAATTTCTAAAATCATCAATAGGTTTATCTAAATTTAATTCCTCTGATCTATCAAATATTAGATCTATTGGAGTAGAAGTAATTGTAGATTTATGTTCATTTTTATTAATTTTTAATATAAAGAAATCATCCCCATCTTTATATCTATACTTATTAAATACTTCTAAATATACTCCTAATTTATGCATATCACTAGAATTATTATTTATTTTTAAAAGATCTTCAATCACTTCAGAAGATATAGGTATATTTAAATTACCATTTAAAATATTATCATGTAATCTATCTATAGGCGTTTTACCATTACTATCTTTATAATTTAAATTAAATGTTAGATTATCTATATCAGATATATCATAGTAGTAATCACTTTCCATAGCATTTTCGTTATAACTTAAAAGCATTGGAAAAGCGTATGTTTGATATCTTTTAATATTTTTATTATAAACACTTCTAGCCATCATTAAATAATATATAGTAGATATATTTCTCTTATTAGGGTTTTGTTTTCTTGCTGATTCAAAAATTTCCATACTATCACCTCATAATAAGTACATTATAATATATAAAAATATTAAAAAAGAAGTGATAAATATCACTTCCTATAATGATTATTAACTCTTCTTAAGGTTTTTGCATTAACTATAGCCTTGATTTCATTTTTCATATCAATTTTATTTGCAAACTGACTAAATGACTCATCATAACTAGGTTCAGTGCTAAATACTCCAGGTAAGTATTTTGCTTCTTCATCACTACTAGATTTACTAAACTTCCAGTTAGATACCTTACTAGTATTTTTAATACTATCATAAGAATAATCATATAATTTATTATCTTCGGAATATTCTTGTTTTCTAGTTTTTAAAAGTACTTGAATCATCTTTTCAGCTGGAATTATATTCTTATATTTATTAAAAATATACTCAAAATCATCTATAAAAACTTCACCATTAAAATACAATTTACCATCATTAATAGAAGACAAAACACTACTATTAATAATTGATCTACTACCAGTATACCAGCACATATTATTTATAGTTTTTCTATAATCTCCTAATAAAGAAATATTACCATTTCTAATGATTTCAGTAATATCGTCATTCATATTTGAAGTATAACTAGATAAATCATCATAAATATAACAATTACCATCTTCTTTATCTATCTTAACCATTTCATCTCTAGTTTTAGCAAAGTATCTATAATAATTAATATAATTATCATCTTGGCCAAACGACTTACTATCAAATGCTGGATCAAAATAATAATATCCATCTATACTGTATTTATAGTCTCTTATATAAACAGAATTTCTTACATGAGTTATTTCTGGTTCATCTTTTTCATGTAATAAAATAGTTCTGCTGCTAAAACATAAATTTCTTAATATAGCATTAAAAATATTAGCTTGGTTAACGCATGTATTAAAATCATTATATCCACATTCTGGAGTATAAACATTGCTTCTTACTTTGTCATAAACATACATTACAGTTTCAGTTGGACTTAATCCAAGATTTAAATATTCTTTTAAAGATTGTTCTATTTCAAACATAGATTCAAAACAATTCTTCAAACTAACATATCCATTATTATTTAAATTAATATAAACTTTATCATGAAATCCATCATATTTTTTTAATATATTTTTTAAAGATCTAAAATCACTAAAATCGATAGATTTATTAACTACTATTTTTTTATCTAAAACAAACGGATTATTTTTAATATATTCTTTTGGATTAGTATCTGTAAAATCAAAACTAATATAATCTGAATCATTAAATAAATTATCAAAATTAGAAGAAAAATATTCTATCTTTTCAATTTCTAAATCTCTAAATTCAGGTTCAGCACTATCTAATTCTTTTCTATATAAATCCATATTTAAATCAAACATTAATCTGTTCTTTAATTGTAAATCTAGAGTTAAATCATCATCTACATATATAGATAAAGCACTACTATCTGCTGTTCCAGCAATTTTAAATAATTCTTTTGATGAATAAGCTTTATCTACTAAAATAATTCCACTTTTCTTCATATAATCCCTCTTTAAAAATATGCAAATATTCTAACATTCATAAAATACTTAGTCAATTTAAAAAAGAAGTGGTTTATCACTTCTTCTAATTACTTTTATCTCTTTTAAATTTCTTAGCATTTACTACTTCATTAATACTATTATTTAAATCTATTTCTCTTGCATAAGCATCAAAATAATCATCATAAGTAACAGTATGTTCTCCTTCAAATATACTCCTTAGTAATCTATCTTCAGGTGTTAAATGTATATCCTTAAATTTCCAATTTGATAATTTAAAAATTTTTTTAATATTTTGATAAGAATAATTACATAGATTATTATCAATTTGATATTCTACTTTTCTTACATTATTTAATAATCTAATCATAACTTCAGCTGGAATTTGTTTATCATACTTAGAGAAAATATAATTAAACTTATTCATAAATTCTTTACCATCAAATAACATATGATTATCTTTAATTGAAAGCATAATTGAAAAATCTATTAAACTAGGTATTCCTAAATTACCACATACTCTATTAATAGCAGTTCTATAATAATCTAAATTAGAAATAGATCCTTTTTTAATTATTCTTCTTATATTATCAGCCATTTCAAAAGAAAAACCTGGAATATCTTTATAAACAAATTCATATCCATCATCTTCATCTAATGAAAGCATTTCTCTAAGGCTCTTAGCAAAATAACTATAATTATCTATAAAATCAAAATCTTCTTCAGAAGCTTTACTATCAAAAGTGGTATCAAAATAATAATATCCATCTATATTATATTTAGTATCTTTTACATAAACAGCATTTCTAGCATGAGATAAAGCTGGATTATTTATTTCATCTAAATAAACCACATGACTATTCATAAATCCTAATTTACGTAAGTAAGCATCAAATTTATTAGCAAATCCAACACATACAATACTTTCATTATTTTTCTTAGTAATACTAGTTATATCTCTAGATTTTAAAGGATTTTCACCTTCACCCTCAGGAGTATATATGTTACTCTTTACAACGTCATACACACACATTATAGTTTCCATAGGAGATAGTCCTAAATTTTTAATATCTTCAGTATTCTTTTCTATTTCATATAAAGTTTCATAGCAATCTTTTAAAGTAACATAATCAGAATTATTAGTTAAATAGATATATAACTTATCGTGTAGACCTTCATATTTTCTCATAATGCCTTTAAGCTTATCAAAATCATTAATATCTAAAGGATCATCTATAACAACTTTATTATTTAAAATATAAGGATTATTTTTAATAAACTCTAAAGGATCTATTTTAGAAAAATTTAATCTAATATAATCAACTTCATTAAGTAAATTATCAAATATAGAAGAAAAATAATTAATCTTTTCTACTTCACTTTCATACGTATCAGGAAAAGATTCACTTTCTTTCTTAGCTTCTTTCATGCATTTTGTAAACTCAGTTCTATTCTTTAATTGATATTCTAAAGGCATTTTATTGCTAACTAACATAGATAAAGCATATCCAAATGGTGTAGGATCTATTTCAAAAGTTTTATCAGGTACAATAACTATATCAATTAAAACTAACTCTTTCTTATTCATAACATACTCCTTTACAAATTGTAGTTATTCTAACATTTGAAATATAACTAGTCAAATTAAAGGAAGTAATAGTATTACTTCCTAATTATTATTTCTCGTATTATTACTCTAACTTCTTGGATGAGTATCATTATACTCACTTCTTAAATGGCTATCTGTAACATGAGTATATACTTGAGTAGTAGATATTGAAGAATGTCCTAAAAGTTCTTGTATAACCCTTAAATCAGCTCCATTATTAAGTAAGTGTGTAGCAAATGAATGTCTAAGTACATGAGGACTTACATCTTTCTTTATATTAGCTCTTATAGCTTCACTTTTAATTAGTTTAAACACTCCAACTCTAGATATCTTAGTGCCTAAATTATTTAAGAATATATAATCATTAATCTTATTAGGTTTAATAAGTAAGTTTCTATAATCATTTAAATATAATAATAAATATTTCTTACTAGTTTCATTAATAGGAACTATTCTTTCCTTAGAACCTTTACCTTCAACTCTTATAATGTCATTATTAAGATCTAAATTACTAAATCTTAGATTAATTAACTCGGATATTCTAATACCAGTTGCATATAATAGTTCAAACATAGCTTTAGTTCTATAGTCGTAAGGAGTATTAAGTGGCACATCAAGTAATCTATCTACTTCTTCATAAGTTAAAAACTTAGGTATATTAGTACTTACCTTAGGCATATAAAGACTCTCACAAGGATTTTCTTTTAAATAGTTATTCTCTACTAAGAATCTATAATAATTATGTATAGCAGTAAAATAATGAGCTATAGTAGTGTCTTTCATAACATACTCACTTTTTAAAAACTTTAAGACATCATCACTTGTAGCGTTTATTGGATCTTTAGCTATAAAACTTACATATTTCTTTAAATTGGAAGTATAACTATCTATTGTATTTGTAGATAGTTTTCTCTCATACTTTAAACTATTTAAATACTTAGTAATACTATCAGGTAATTCTATATTTTCTTTCATATAATCACTTCTATTTAAGTATATATACCCTTTATTTATTTGTCAAAATATGGTTAAATCTTGATGTATAAGAGGTGATTATATGGAAGTACTTGCAAACATCTTAAGACCTGAAAAACTATCTGATATAATTGGTCAAACTCATTTAATAGGAAAAGGTAAAGTAATAACAAACTTAGTAGAAAATAAACACCTTGTATCAATGATACTTTATGGTAAACCTGGAACAGGTAAAACCTCAATAGCAAACGCTATAGTAAAAGAACTAAATACAATGAATAGATTTTTAAATGCTACTACAAGTTCTAAAAAAGATTTTGATATAGTTATAGAAGAAGCTAAAATGGAAGGATCTATGGTACTTGTAATAGATGAAATACATAGAATGAATAAAGATAAACAAGACTTATTACTTCCCTATATAGAAAGCGGACTAATAACTTTAATTGGACTTACCACTGCTAACCCTTATCACTCAATTAATCCTGCAATACGTTCAAGAGTTCAACTATTTGAACTACATGAATTAACTAAAGAAGATATTATAAATGCAATAGATAAAGGTATAAAAAAACTCGAAGGTAAAATAGATAAAGATGCTAAAGAACTAATTGCTACTCTTGCAAATGGAGACGCAAGATTTGCACTTAATCTTTTAGAAGCTACATTCTACTCTATTAATAATAAACATATAACTATAGATAATGTTAAAAATATAAATAGTAAAAAGGCTTTATTAAATGATAAAGATGGAGATGGACACTACGACTTATTATCAGCCTTACAAAAATCCATAAGAGGGTCAGATGTAGATGCATCCCTTCACTACCTAGCAAGATTACTTCTAGAAGAAGATATAGATTCTATTGCAAGACGCCTATCTGTAATAGCTTATGAAGACATAGGCCTTGCTAATCCTGCAATAGGGCCTAAAGTCATGGCAGCAATATCTGCAGCAGAAAGAGTTGGTTTTCCAGAAGCAAGAATACCTCTAGGTGAAATAGTATGTGAAATGGCACTATCCCCTAAATCTAACTCAGCATACTTAGCCCTAAATAAAGCTATTGTAGATATAGAAACCGTCTCTTTTGGAAATGTTCCAGATAATATTAAAACAAACTCTAAAACCTATAAATATGCCCATGATTATAAAAATGACTGGGTAGAACAAAACTATATGCCAAAAGGACTTGTTGGTAAAAAATACTATAATCCAAAAGATAACTTATATGAAACTAACCTATATAAAAATTATTTAAAAATGAAAGGTATAATTAAATGAAAAAGATATTAATACTAGGAAATGGAGTATATGCTAATGCTATAGCTAAAAATATTAAAACTGATAACACTATAATTAAAATATTTGATCCTGTAACTGATGACTATGAAGAGATTAAAGAATATAACATAATATTCATATTAGTAGGTTCTAAATACATGGAAGATGTATTATATAGGCTTTCTTTATATAATCTTAATAATAAGACTATTTATACAGGCTCTAAGGGCTTAATAGATAAAGATACTATAACTTATAGTTCTTACATAAAAAATAACTTAAAAGTCAAAAAACACGGTTATTTTGCAGGGCCTAGTTTTGCAAAAGACTTAGAAACTAATTGTTATACAAGTTTTACTATAGCTTCTAAAAATATAAAAGTAAGAAAACTATTTAAAGAATTATTTAAAGAAAACATTCATGTAAATGAATATAAATATGAAGATGTATTAGAATTACAATCTACCCTAAAAAATATCTATGCTATAGGTTCAGGAATAATTTACTCAATGTATCCTAATTCTTCTACTCTAGCTTCCTTTATATCCATGGCATACTCTGAAGAAATAATGCTTTTAAAAGATTTATTTCATTCAAAAGAATATTCTTATCAAAAAGATCACCTAGGAGATTTTTATATGACTTCAGCAGCAATGCAAAGTAGAAACTTTACTCTAGGAAGTTTAATATCAAAGAATAAAGAAAAAGCATTAAAATACTTAGAAGAAAACACATGTGAAGGATATGAAAATCTTACTATAATAGCTAAGTATCTAGATAAAGAATTAAAAAATTATAAAATATTAAATTTAATATATGAAATAACTTTTAAAAATAAAGAACCAAAAGAAATACTAAATATCTATAAGAATTAAAAAAAATGGTAGTTAACTACCATTTTTATTTATCTAATATTTTATTAAATACGTAAGAAGCTATAATAGCACCTGCAGCCATAGGAACAGTAGCAACTGTACCAACATTAGGTAAATGCATTGGTACTTCACTAGATATTAATACTTTAATATTTAATGCTTTCATATTTTTCTTAAGTTCATGTCTTATTTTCTTAGCTAAAGGATCATTTGTAGTATCCTTTAGTTTTTTTATATCTAATAATTCAGGATGAAATCTATTTCCTGTTCCCATTGAACTAATAAAATTTATATTATTAGAACTTGTTAATTTAAATAGCTCTACTTTAACCTTAACATCATCACAGGCATCAATTATAAAGTCATAGACTGATATTTTATCCATTGTTATATCATCAACAGTTAATATCTTATTTATTCCTGTAATCTTAATATTTGGGTTTATAGACTTTGCTCTAGTAATTAAAGCATCAGTTTTATAAATACCTAAAGTATCTCTAGTTGAACCGATTTGTCTATTTAGATTACTTTCTTCATATTTATCTTTATCTATAATAGTTATATTTGAAAAACCCATTCTAACTAATGATTCTAGAATATATCCTCCAACCCCACCTACTCCAATTAGTAATATTTTCTTATTTTGAATAGTAGATAATTCTTCTTCACTAATTAATCTTAAAGTTCTTTCAAACATAATATCAACTCCATTAAAAAAACTAGAAATAAGTTGTGTGATAAAACTCCCGCTCTAGGCAGGTGGGCATCCCCTCTATGCTTTAGGATCCTCGCTAATTATCAGACGAGTCTTCGACACCACAATAGATTTCTGATTCCCGTATATCACTTTCGTTCGGTTTTATGAAATCAACTTATATCTAGTAATTAAATTATAACATAGATACTTCTACATTCAAGTGAAATTAAAATGAAGTTTACAAATAAAAAAAGTACGAATATAATTCGTACTTACATTACTTTAAATACAAAGAAACCTATACCTAAAGATAAACCCAAGATAATTATAGAAAGAAAAGCTATAACAAAAGGATTTTCTTTTGATTTCTCTTCTTCCTTTAACTTTTCAATTACTTTACTTGCTTTATCTTCTACTACTTCATCATTTGTAGTAATTATTTCATCATTATCTTCACTTTCTTCTAATTCTTTAATTCTTTTATCCATTAAAGATTTAGCAAAGTGACTCATTTCACTTTTAAATCTTTCATAACTCATATTGTAATATTTTCCATCACTATCTAAAAAATTATGATTTAAAAAAGCTATTTGTTTTTTAGATACTATATTAGGAAATTTATTATTTAAATAAGTTACTACTCTTTCTATATATTCTTTCTTTTCCTCTATCATAATTCACATCCTAATTTTGTTCTACTGGAATTGGAGCCTTAGCAACAACATCTCCACTACTTTCAACTTTTCTATAGGTATTCCATCTATTAATAACATCGCAGCTTGATGAGTATGGTGTTGGATTTGGCATATCCATTTTAATAATCATTGGTATTTTAAATGCTGAACCAAATGCTACACAGTTTCCTGGTTGTAAAGTCTTTTGCTTTTCAATAACGTCTTGTGAGATATTTGGAAGCATTTCTTCAATGTACTTTAAATCCTTAGGATGTGTCATCTTAAAGATTAAGAAATTAGATATTTGAGCTATAACTGTATCAGATATTTCTACAGGTCTTTGTGAGATAATACCAAGTATTGCACCATACTTTCTACCTTCTTTAGCTATACGGTCAAATATGTTATATCCAAGTAAGAATGTATCATTATCTCTTTGAATATATCTATGTGCTTCTTCTAATACCATGTGTACAGGAAAAGACGCTCTATCTTTTAAACTCTTAGAGTATTCAAATAATAGTCTGCAGAATATCTTAACTATTACCTTAGCATATACATCATCTACATCTTCTAAGTTAATATTAATAATTTGAGCTTTCTTATTATCTACTTTAACTAATGATTTAATAAAATCTTCTAATTTAATATGTCCAGGATTTATAAAGAATGTACCTACTTTAGTATTAATTATAGTAGAAAGTCTAACTCTTAAGATAATAGCATCATCGTAAACTTTTGCATTGTTTTGGAATCCCTCAGATATTAAAGTAAATTCCATAGCTTTTTGAAAATCTTTAATTGAATAATCGTATTCAACTGGTTCTGGAATACTTTCTAATTCTTCATCTATAAAGCCTAAGATATAATTAGTAATTAATACTGATTCTCCAAATTGTCCTTTAGAATCCATTTCAAAGCATTCAGAGAAAGTTCTTGAGTAACCTAAACCATTTACTTGAGTATCAAAATTAAACTCATTAGTATGACACACTTGAATAATTTGGAATACTTCATTTTTCTTATGTGCAGTAGTTTGGTTACTAAATAAAATACTTCTTAAAGCTTTTGCTATTAAGTGATTTTTAAGTCTATTTGATTCTTCAGTATTCTGAGAAAAAATCTTAGCATATCTTATAGTTCTTTCAATTATTGGTAATTGAGAGTGACTAGAAGCTTGTAATAGTAATGCCCAGTCATCAAGTTTTAAAAGTGATACAGGTATTTGTAATAACTTATCACTAGCTTCAGTTGGATTAGAAGTAATAAATTTATAATGATATTCATTACTATATTCATTTAAATTTCTAAATGCATTTTTATATTCACCAAAAGAATCAAATAAGAAAATATTAGCATTAGTGTCTAATACAGTTTTATCTTGGAATACATTTTGAATAATTCTACATATACCATGAGTTTTACCTGAACCTGAGTTACCAGAAATAAAGAAATGATTAGCAAAGAAATCATTAATTCTTGGATTAACTGTATAATTCTTATAAATAGCAGATTTACCTAACTCAAAAGAATTACTATCTTTAAATCCTATTAATTCTTTTAATTCATTACCATTTATAATTCTTATTTTAGATGATAGTAAAGGTTTTCTAATAACACCATTAACATATCTTCCAGATTCATTAAATTCACCTAAGAAATTAATAATAATTTCTTTTTCATTAACTTCTGAAATTTCACCAAGTATTCTTTGATTCTTAGCTTCAAAAATAACATGAACATTCATTAAGTCCATATCGCCATAGTTTTTAAAAGTATTTTCAACATGAGCTGTAGACTCAGATATAAATATTATTCTTCCAAACATATACAAACCTTCTATTCTTTTAACATAAATTAATTATAACATAATATAAATAATTTAATACATAAAAATAGATAGCTAATTTTAGCTATCTATTTCTACTTAATTATTTAAACATATTACTTGAATAGAATAATATTGATTGATATATTCTTCTAATTCTTTTCCTTTAACACAATCTAATTGTATAACAAGAGAATCTGTTTGAGAAAAATGAGAAAATATGTTATTTGAAAATCCATAAACTATTTCATGAAAATCAACTTTGCTAGTATCAAAACTTGATAAATCTAAATATTGCAAAGAATAACAATATTGAAACATTCTAGCCATCCTAGTTACATTACTAGTGTCAAAGGAAGTAACATTTAAATTAACTAATGAATCACAGTCACTAAACATACCATACATACTTGTAACTTTACTAGTATTAAAATTAGATAAATCTAATGACTCAAGTGAACTACAATCATAAAACATATCACCCATATTTATTACATTATTAGTAACAAAATTAATTAAAGTAAGAGATGATAATCCACGACAGCCTTCAAACATTGAACCCATATCTGTTACAAAAGATGTATTAAAATTAGAAACATCTAAGTTAACTAAAGAACTACAATGCAAAAACATACCAGACATATCAGTTACATTAATTGTAATGAAATGATTTACATCTAAAAAAGTTAAACTATTGCAATAATAAAACATATTATGCATATTATTAACTTTACTTGTATTAAAATTTGATAAATCAATATTAGAAAGATTGTAACAGCAATAAAACATATCTCTCATACTTGTTACATTAGAAGTATCAAATGAAGATATATCAAGATTGGATAGATATCTTAAACCATGAAACATACTATCCATACTAGTCATCATGCTTGTATCAATCAAGGATAAATCAATGTTTTCAACATTACTAAAAGGATTCCACATATCATCAGAACCTAAACCACCAAATCTATCCTCAACCATATAAATCTTTTTAGCATCCGAATAATAATAAAGAGTTTCCCCATTATCATCAAACCATGCATATGCATTTATACCTGTACCATCAGAGATAACTTTGGCATTACTAATTATTTCAGGAGTTATAGTATCACTATACGGTCTTATAGTTTTAACATTTTCATTAGCTAGTTCATTAGCAAAAACATTTTTCCTTAAAACAGCTCCATTTTTAGGAACACTATTAGGATCAAAAGCAGAAGTAATAGTAACCTTGCTCTTATATATTTTTTCTTGTAATTCATTTTCATCTCTTACATTGCTATCTCTATTATAGGTTAAAAAAGCAGTAAAGGTAAATAAATGTGAGGATTTAGCATCTAAATTACCAGTATAGATTAAATGAGAAAGTATTGCTTCATCTAAGGTTGGTTCAACATACATATAATCTCTAATATATCTTGTATCATCAAAAATTAAACTATTATCTATTTCTTCATCAGTTAAAGAATCTAAGTAATCATCAACATCATTAATTTTCAAAGATTTAATATCATAACCTTTTGCCATTAAAGTAATGTTTCCTTCATCCAAATCAGAACCATATAATGTCTCTAAATTTATATTATAATTAACTACATTATTACAAGTATTGGTAACCACAAAATCATAATAACCGTAGTTATTATGATCAAGAGAAAAATATTTTTTTGTAGTTGGATACGCTCTAGATATAAATAAATCATCACTTATACTCTTAAATTCAATATTTAAACATCCAGAATTAAGTACATTAGTATTATCAGAAACATGTATACTAGTCCAATAAGCATATGATAAACTAATACCTGTAACAATAGTAATTAGTATTATTAATATAGATAATATTAATACTTTTTTATTCTTCATATAATCACCTACTATTAAATATAACATATTTTTTAAATAAAAAAAGAAGATTAATATAATCTCCTTATTCATTAATATCTTCAATAGTAGTATCTTCTGTAGCAACAGTTGTATCACTTAGTGAAGTATCATCACTTGGTTCAGATAAAGAACCTAAATCTAAATTAAATTTAGAAGTAATTGAAATATTATTAGAAGTATCTTTAGCAACAGCTGTTGAAACAATTGAAGAAATAGTTTCTAATACATCATAATCAAAATCATTATCTTGGCTATATACTGTAATAGCTAATACTTTCATAGTATTTAACTTAGCATATGCATATAAAGCATTTTCTCCACCTGAAGTAGCTTCAACAGTAACATATTCAGTGTCACCATATGTTTTTACTTCAGCATCAGTTGAAGAAATACCATAATTGCTTAATGTAGTTTTAATATTTGATTTATTAGATTTTAATGTATTGTAATTTTGATCTATTACTTGTAATTGAGCAGCCCATGTTGTATCTTCATCTGCTACAAATAAAGCATTGTTAGTTACTTCATATAATAATTCATCTGGAATACTAAATGTAAATCCTGAATAATCAACTTTGTAAGTAGATTTAGTAACTACTACTGGTTTATTATTACTTTCATCATTAACTACTGTTTTCTTTTCACTACCAGTTAATTTTGGTATTAATAAAATAACAATTCCAATAATACAAGCTACAGCTACTACAATAGCAATAATAGTTACAATATTATTTGATTTATTTGGTGTTGGTGCACTTGCTGGGGCTTGTTGCATACCACCCATATTGTTATTCATTGGTTGTGGTTCTACTGCTGGAGTAGTATTCATTGTACCAAAGTTATTTGCAGGAGCACTTGTAAATGGATCCATTGTTGGAGCTTGATTTACTGGTGCTTCAGGTGTTGGAGTACTATTAGTCATAGTTCCAAAATCAGGTGTTGGTACATTATTTACTTCTGGTGTAGTTTGTGCAAATGGATTTGCATTAACTTCAGGAGTTGTTTGAGCAAATGGATTTGCATTTGTTTCAGTTGCAGCCATATTATTTACTTCATTTACAGGTGTACCACAAGCCTTGCAAAATAAATCTTCGTTAGACACAGCTGCTCCGCATTTTTTACAGTTCATTTTAATTCCTCTTTCCTTCTTTTTAGTAATATTAATTTAAGTTCAATTCAAAATTAGTTAGATCACTTATTATAGAATCGTCAACCTCTATATTATTACCATCTATTATAATTATAACACAGCCTTTTTGATTTATGTCATAAATTAATACTTTTTTGTTAACATTATAATTATTTTTTAAATCATTACTCTTATATAAAGCATCAGTTTTATGATAACTTCCCTTATAAACACTATAAGTTTTACCATTTATCTTTCTACTTTCCTCAAAAGATAATTCTCTATAAGGTCCATTATTAATATAAGATTTAATTAAACTATTAATTGTAGAGATTTCATTATCAGACGATAAATTAGAATACTTAAACTTTATTTCATACTGATAAGTACTATTATTACTATCATAATTTAAGCCAAAGTATCTTTCTTCATACATATTATTATTTTTATCTAATTCCCTATATTTAGTAGGTACTTTAAGTGTTAAAGTATTATAGTTTTCATGAGTATAATCACTAAACTTTTTTAATTCATATACTTGCATATCATTATCTATATTCTTTGTAATATAACTAGAATAATTCTTTGTTTCTATTATTTTAATCATACTAAATAATTCTTTAGGTAAAGATGTATCACTGCTATCTACTTTTATACTTAATACATGATTCTTATTTAAAGATAGAACTATTTCATAGTTTTCTATCTTCTTATCACTAGATAAAGTATTAGTATAGCTATATTTATAAATATAGCCTTTATAATCACCTATACTAAATTCATCTAATTCTTCTTTATAATTAGTATATTTATCTTGATTATCTTTATAATACTTAGAACTTTGATATAAAGATCCTTTATAATCTGTCTTATCA
>OCTW013430572.1_pt1 | contig 15042 bp, 8 predicted proteins | sample 1539671 | NCBI WGS metagenome assembly OCTW01 (sample SAMN02144230, study PRJEB22623) | gut metagenome | biome: sheep rumen | host: Ovis aries | place: New Zealand
CATTATCTAAAGTCACATTGGTGGTGATATTCGTACTGGTCTGGATACCGAAATCAATACCGATATACTTACTTCCGAACGAGAAACTCAACCGTTGCGCGTAGGCATGAAGAGCGTCCCAGCTGTAGCCGAATCCGAAACCGCGGTAGCCGGCGTAGAAGCCCAAATCGACGGATGGGGTAGTCTTGTTGAGAAGCGAGAGAGTTATTTCCTGCGGGCCGTCAGGAGTAGCGAAAATGGATGACGAACTCAGCGTTGAATGTACGCCTACCATCGCGTTCGTGTACGCCAGCCGCCAACTGTGTTCCGGCAGCGCGATATAGCTTGTGTCGATTCCCCGCGTCAGGTAGTTATCTACCCATCTACCCGTTCGGTAGAAGAACAGCAAACCTTTGCTCGGAGCTTTCTCCTGCTTCGCCTGTGCGGCAGAAAATACACTTACCAGCGCTACTATGATTATCATCCATCGTTTCACGCTGCAAAATTACAACAAAATCTTCGAATATGCAAATCTTAGTAAAAAAAATTTTTTTGAATATGCGACAAATTGACGGAAATATAGTACAAATCGTTGGAATGTCGTATATAGGGTATTGAAATTTGCATATATAAAATTAATTTTATATCTTTGCACCCGTTTTGTAAAACAGAGTTGTCAATTGATTTTTTCTGTCGCCCGACTCACCCTTCGCCCGCGCATGAGCACGGATAAAGAGTCAAAAAAGGAACAGGCTGAAAAGAAATAGCATAAAAGCACGAAATAGAACAGGACCATCACGGGACCATGTCCCGACGATAACCTAAAAATAGTACAATCAGAACAATAACATTAAAACACAAAGATACAGCCCTGCCTCAGGGCTTAAAACCGAGGCAAAAAGCATAAGCCAATGGTACTTGGTACTTGGTCACTTGGTACTTGGATTGATCTTTGACATATTGGATTTACCGCAAAAATGCACGCAAATTGCATTTTTTAGTTCAAAAACTTGCGTATATCGAAAAATTGTTGTACTTTTGCGTCGCAAAACGCAAAACAACACAATTATGGTAGCAACACAACCGACATTTAATCAGGTTTATGACATGGCTGCTATGCTGACTTGGCAAGATCAACGTAAGCTTGTTCAGGAAGTGCAACGCAATATTCGCCAGTATGAAGAGATTTCTCCGATTACGAAGGATGAATTGTTAGCACGTGTAGAGCATGCAGACGCATTGATTGATGAAGATCACTATATGGAGCATGATGCAGCTAAGCAACATTTCCAGTCCCGAATGGCTCAAAAGAAAGAATGGGTATGAGAATCATTTGGTCGCCCGAGGCGATTGAGTCTGTGGATAATACAGCCGACTATATTGAGGATAACTTTGGAGTCAATCGTAGTCTTGAATTCTATGAAGAAGTGCAAGAACAAGCAGATTCTCTTCTTGAGTTCCCATTGAAAGGTCCAGTAGATGAAGATCTCAAAGGAGGCAAGTATGAGTACAGAAGTTTAGGAATTGGCGAATTGAGTCGATTGATTTATCGTATAGATGGTGAGACCATCCGTATCCTATACTTATGGAACACTAGACGCAATCCCATCGCGCTTCAGGGAATGTTTAAGTAATACTACTAATAAATTTTAACTTTTAAGCGGTAAATCCAGTATGCGGACTTACCGCTTTTTTGTGCGTGTATGTCCTGCAAAAAGATACAAGCTTGTATTTATCTGAGCAGAAAAGGAACAGGCTCAAAAAAGGAACAGGCTGGATAGAATAAACACAAAAACACAATACACAAAATACGATTTACAAGCTAATTGAGCACTTGCGGTTATTTTGTGTATGCGACAAATTGACGGAAATATAGTACAAATCGTTGGAATGTCGTATTTAGGGTATTGAAATTTGCATATATAAAATTAATTTTATATCTTTGCACCCGTTTTGTAAAGTACAGTGATCAAATTGACCCCATGAAAGAGGAATACATGCTTTAGCAGGTGTGTTTTTTCTGTTGCCCGACTCACCCTTCGCCCGCGTATGAGCACGGATAAAGAGTCAAAAAAGGAACAGGCTGAAAAGATATAGCATAAAAGCACAAAGAGGAAGTAAATGGCAAAGAAAGCAGAAATAGCAAAGATGGTTGATGACGCGAACATGAATGTTCAAACTGTTCAGCAAAGAATATTTATCGTTCGTGGACAGCAGGTTATGTTGGACCGTGACTTAGCTCAGATGTATGGTGTGACTACAAGCCGTTTAAATGAGCAGGTAAAGCGTAATATAGTTCGTTTTCCTGTGCATTTCCGGTTTCAACTGACAGACATCGAGCGGGATGAGGTTATCGCAAATTGCGACCACCTTGCCGACTTGAAATTTAGTCCGTCATTGCCATATGCATTCACGGAACAAGGTGTGGCCATGCTTTCGGCAGTACTCCGTAGCGAGATGGCAATAAAGGTGAGTGTGCAGATAATGGAGGCTTTTGTTGAAATGCGTGGGGATAAAATCTGCGACAGTGTTGCAGAAATTTAAAAATATTAAACAATGGATCAACAAAGCATTATTACATATAAGTCAACGTTTGACAGCATCATGCACGAGATAACGGCTGATGATGGTTCGACGATGGAGGTTTGGTACGCGCGTGAGTTGCAGAGTGTTTGCGGGTACGCCCGTTGGGAGAACTTCGCAGTAGCAATAAATCGCGCCAAAGAATCATGTAAGTCACAGAAAATCAGCGTGGATGATCATTTTCGTGACGTCACGAAAATGATCGAAATAGGCAAGGGCGGACAACGTCCAACAGAAGATATTCTTCTTACTCGCTACGCTTGTTATCTCATCGCGCAGAATGGAGATCCGAAGAAGGAAGAAATAGCTTTTGCGCAGAGTTATTTTGCTGTGCAGACACGTAAAGCGGAGTTGATTGCAGAGCGATTGATGCTCCAACAACGTTTGGAAAAACGCGAAGAGTTACGTGCTTCGGAAAAACGCTTGTCGCAAAACATCTATGAGCGCGGAGTGGATGATAAAGGTTGAAGGAATGAACGAGCGAAAGCATTAAGGGATAAATCTAAACAGAAACAAAAGCATAAAGATAACAATGGCAGTACAAATTTTAAAACAGAATTATGCGGAGGAGGTTAAGGCAATAAAAAATGCCATCTCCGTAAGCAGGTACAGAGTAGCCAAGCAGGCTAATACTGCTCAACTTGGCTTGTACTATTCTGTGGGTGGCTATATATCCCAACATACTCGCAACGCTAGATGGGGAACCGGCGCACTAAATGCTATTTCGCAACAGTTGCAGCAAGAGATACCTGGACTGAAAGGTTTCTCGGAGGGTAATATGCGTAAGATGCGATTGTTTTATGAGGCATGGCAACCGGTATTTGAAAAACGTTCGCAGGTGGCGAACGAAATAGAGATTGCTCTTGTGCCGGTATCTACCCTCTTCGGAAGATTTAAAAAAACTATTATAACACAAGTAACACCAGAATAACATAAAAAACACAAATAAGATAATGCCAGGGAAAAAAGACATAGTGCCTGTAACGATAGAACCGCAGCAAGTGCAGCAGATGATTCATGTCATCCGCGGTGAGCGCGTGATACTTGATAGAGACTTGGCGCAGTTATACGGCGTCGAAGTGGCTCAATTAAATAGACAGGTAAAACGGAATATAGAAAGATTTCCGGAGGATTTCATGTTTCAACTTGATAATCAGGAGTTTACAAACTTGAAATGCCAAAATGGCACCTCAAGTTGGGGAGGCGATAGACATCTGCCTCATGCTTTTACTGAAGAAGGGGTAGCAATGTTATCCGGACTATTGAGAAGTCCTGTGGCAATAAGGGTTAACATCCAAATTATGAGAGCGTTTGTATATATGAAGAATACGTTATCGGCTCTCAACGAAACGGCACTTCGGCAAGGCAAGTTAGAATTAGAGGTGGAGAACTTGCGTAACTATATCGAGGACATCTTGCGGGATCAGAATGATACGAATGAATTGGTAGGCGCACAGATGGAAGCCATAAACGAATCGCTTGCCGAATTGGCAGCAAAGGTCGAGGACTTAACCTCCACTCCCGCCCCACGCAAGAAGATCGGCTTCGACCAATAAACATCTCCGTCCATTAGGTCGGATGTTATCCGACAACCCAAAAATAAAATCACAGAATAAAATCAATCAGAATAATAACAAAAAAAACACTTAAATACAATGAAAAACTTTTTACAAGTTAATCGAGCCCTTGTGGCGGAGAAAAAACATTTACTTTTTAATCAGTTATTTGGGACGGTAGGTAGTCCAAATCAGACTGGCAAGACACTAACGCCGAGCGATGAGCGAGCGATGACCGAGAGAAAACCGAGAGGCGAAAAAGAGCAATTGAGTAGCACTTGCCTCCGTTCCGCCTCCGAGTTGCCTCCATTCCGCTCTCGTTATCTTCGTTATGCGGCGATGATTTTTGCTGTACTCGTGATGAGTGTGGCTAATATCGGCATGGCGTGGGGAACGAATCAAACGTACACGATTGATAATCCCACGCAAGATTATCATTCATCCAGTCCAATTACAATCATTGGTGAATATCAAACCTCAAAAAAAGTAGATGATGTTGCAAAGGCATATACAAACCAAACCAGAGCAACATACATCTATTCAAATGCTGCCAATATTAAGGTCGTTACATTCCGCGCGACATCTTCATCTACCGGAAGTTCAGGAACAACCAATTGCGCGAATGTAAAAGTGTTGGGGAGCTCGGCATTTGTCACACCTTCAGTAGGAGATTTTACAGCAACCAAGGATGGAGCTTCACTGGCATCGTTGAGTAGCATTGCTATAACAAAAGTGCAATCTTCTCATACAGAAATTTCCGTTACCTTTACTAACCCAGTGTCTGCAGTTGAAATCTCTCAGGTCTCTAGTAGCGCAGGTGGCTATTCATATGTAGGTAAAATAAGTGTGACCTATGATGATGCAATTACTTCGCCAAGTTTATTTAGCGAAGGACATTTCACAGGAACAACAACAGGAACAGCAACAAATAGTTGTTCTTGGGGAAGTTTTACGCTAAATAATACAACAGCCGTCGTTAGCACGAAGAGTTATTATAAAAGAAATGATGGTAATGCAATTACATATAACTTGGCAACTGGTACAACCCTATCTGCTGGTGATGTAATAGTGTTAGATATATGTGGAGCATCAAGCAGTAATGGAGGATCCCCTGGGGCGAAAAGTGTATCTATTACTTTAACTAATGGATTAACATGGGCATTTAAGTCAACCGCTTCGTCGGCACATGATGTAACCTTTGTAATACCTACAGGCAATGCCCTTATTGGTGAAGATGATTTTTCATTTACTATTAACAACACTGATACTCGTATATATGGTGTAAGAGTTTATCATGCTGCTGCAGGATGTCCATATTATTCTTTCCATACCGGTGGCAATGACGTGAAGGAGAATAATACACAATCTTGCTTTGTAAATTATACCTCTACGGAAGAGTGGCAGTTGAGGGACTATACTATCCCTGCCGATACCAAATTCTTTGTGGGTAATAGAGGTTATTGGTATAATTCAGATCTTGGAAACAATTACTCTAAATCTGTAGCAAAGACTTGGGCGGAGGAGATGTATTTGGCAAGATCTTTCGATTCCGGAGATGCCGGAGGTAGTCCTAAGTTAGGTCAGGCAACCGGTGCAACGGGTACAATACGTATTTATGATAATAGTAACTGGAATAACTTGAATGCTGCTTTTATTCCAGATGGATATGTGCTGAAAGTTGGAAGCAATGAACATGCATTCGCGTTCTTGTCAAGCAATGAATATAGAACAGACATAGTAGAGATAAATAGTACCACATATGATGATGCAATAAGTGTGGGAGTTAAAAATAATAGTAATGGATATGTAGCTACGGCCAATTCTCAGGAGTTGCGTCACATCTTCTTTGTTCCGAGTCCTCAATGGAAGTCCAGTAATGCCAAGTTTTGTATTCACTATTGGGGCGCAGGAGATAGTCGCATAGGATTTATGTCAGAAGTACCGGGTAAGAGTGGTTGGTATGAAGGATGGCTTCCGAGCGGAGCAACCGGTTTCCAATTCGAGCGTCAAGACCCAGCAGGCTCTGTTCCTTCAGAAGGTAATAGGTGGACGGCAGGAGATAATCAGACATTACAAGATGGTAAAAACTGTTATACGATGACTGCTACCGGTGAGAGTTGGGATGGTACGATAACGACGTCATTATATTCAGCGAGCGGCAAATACCGCATATGGGATAATAGTAAATCAATAAACTGGTATGTAACATTTGTGCCATATTATGTTTTAAGATATAACGCGAATGATGGTAGCAATGCCCCTGCTCAACAATCAATCGAAACGACTGCAAGTCCTTGTCAGTTGACAGTAGCGGCTGGTAGTGGAATGACCGCTCCAACCGGCTATCAATTCTTAGGATGGAATCCAAATGAGTCTCAAGCCGATGCAGGAACAAAAGATGGCAACTACGACCCGGGCGATACGCCGACAATGTCAGATGACGTGACTCTTTATGCTGTATGGACACCGATTCTGGTTACTGACATTACGGTTAGTCCGAATAGCAAGACATTAGATGTCGGCGGGACAGTGACACTTTCGGCTACAGCAACGCCTTCAACAGCATTAGACAAGACTGTGACTTGGAGCACAAGCGATGGCGGTGTAGCCACAGTAACCAGTGCAGGTGTTGTAACGGCTGTTGCTCCGGGCACGGCAACCATTACCGCTACCGCTCATGACGGCAGCGGACAAACAGCAACCTGCACCGTAACCGTTAATGCTGCGGCAACTCTCTACACCGTGACGTTCGATAGCAACGGCGGAAGCACGACACCTGATGCTATTGAACAGGCATCGGAGGACGCAAGCATCACTATGCCGGCGGCACCGACATATAGCGGGCACACGTTCCAAGGCTGGGTAATCGGCGGTACGACCTACGCTGCCGGAGCGTCCTACACCCCGACCGCCAATGTGACGGCTTATGCGTCATGGAAAGAGAATTGCGCAGGTAGTGCCGGCAATAGTGTAACTATAGTACCTGCAACAGGCTATTCCAATCAGGTAGAAAAGGGAAGCACAAACGTAACATTTACGAGTGCACCTACCCTTGATTACAAATATAAAGACGAGAACAACAATACTGTAAATAATTCGACAGATAGCAGAAAACAGAATAATGCCTACGGATGTACAATAGCCTCCAATAGTTCCTATCGAGGATCTATAAAAACAACCAGCGCGTACAATAATGTAGACTCGATTTCATTTTATTTTGCTAGTCCAAGTGCCTCTTCTGCCAAAGTGATTGTGTTGTATTCGACAGATAATTTCGATAAGGATTCAACGACATTAATGTCTGCTACAGCAGTTGCAACAAGTAATAAACAATTTAGAAGAAAGACATTGTATCTTCCTGTAGGTAAAAAGGCAAATGATTTGACTTTTAAATTCCGTTTTGCACCTACAAGTTCTGGTACTACAAGTTATATTGATTCTTTGAAGATTTTCAGATCTTCAGGTTACTCTTGCTACTACGTAACCTATAACGGTAATGGAGCAGAGGCGGGTAGTATCAGTGACGCGGAAGCATATGCAAGCGGAAGCAATGTAACTGTATTAGGCAACACTGATACCCCTGCTGCATTTACTAAAACCGGTTACCGTTTCAATGGCTGGAATACTTCTGCTACTGGAAAAGGAACGGCTTATGCGGCGGGCGGAACGATTTCTTCTATCTCCGCAGATATGACCCTCTATGCGCAATGGGTAGCGGATGCATGTTCAGCTCCGTCGGCACCGACTATCAGCGGTACTTCCGTACGTACGGTAGGGCAGACGATTACCTTAAATGCCGCATGTGCGTCAGGCGCGGACGCGAGCACGACGTACACGTGGTATAAAGGAGTAGATTGGGCAACGGCTTCTGCCGCTTCGCCTGTTCAGGCAGCTCTGACAGCCGGAGAAGGCGGACGTATCTTCAACAAGGCAAGCTGCGTAGCCGGCGATGCAGGCACGTACTGGTGCGAGGCAAGCAACGGAGAAGGCTGCGAGGCACATAACGCAACCGGCTTTGCGGTAACCGTCAATGACGCGGCAGGCGACGAACATATCTATTTTTATAAGGATGCCAACCATTATTCCGACGGAGTATATAGCAATCCGGAGGGTAATACTGCAGCCAGTGGTGACAATAAATCGCTGAGTTCACCGTGGATGATATGCAAAGGTTGTATGACCGGCGTGGATAGCGTAGTGGCGCACGGAGCGACCTATGACGGCAAGGGTAACTGGGTGAACGCCTATATCAAGATACCGAAAGACGGTACTGCAACGACGAACAACATCAAGTTCGCTCTGTCTGCCGGATACACCGGTACGCTGACGATTAAGATAGGTGGCTATGAAAGCAATCCGACCGTAACATTGCAACCATTAGTTGCCGGTGTATTAGGAGATGCAATCTCTTATTCGGGAACAGTTAGAGGTGTCGCTACAACGGAGAATAACTTCGGTGAGATCACATGGAATCTATCAACCGCAGGCGGAACATACGTATTAACCGTAACGACCAAGACGGGTTATATCTCGCAGATAGACATGACCACTGAAACCTCGGCGAAATTTAATGTGACCTATAATGGCAACGGCAATACCGGTGGTAGTGAGCCGACAGATGCAGCGAACTACTCTTCGGGCGCGACCGTGACGGTAGCGGCTAATAGCGGCAGTCTCGTGAAGACGAACTACACGGGTGCAGGCTGGAACACCGCCAATAACGGAACGGGTACTAACTACGTCCCGGGCAGCGGTCAGTTCAAAATCACCGCCAACACGACGCTGTATGCCCACTGGACGCAGCTGATCACTCTGGCTCCGGGTGCGCAGGGAACAGGTACGAACAACGCTGCGGTGAGCTGGAACGGCTCTGTACTGCGCGGATTTGCTGCACACACCGCATCGGGTTATGCCCTGCAGGGTTACTACACGGAGCCCAGCGGCGGCACGAAGGTGCTGAACGCGGACGGTTCGTTCGCAGCAACCGATATAGACGGCTTTGTGACCTCCGGCAAATGGAGCAACACGGGTGCCGCCCCGACACTCTATGCGCAATGGGAAGCATCGAGTCTGCTGAAATGGAACCTCAAAGTGAATGTAGCAGAGACCTCCATCACGACGCTCAGCAAAGAGAGTGCCGCTCCGACGGTTATCGCCGTAGCGAACATGATCAATCTGACCAACAACGGCAGTCTGACCATCACCGGCGACGCAAAATCTGCGTTAACGTCGAAAATAGCCACAACGGCTTCGGCTACCGGCGACGATGCAGGCAAGTATATGTCTGTTCAATTCGTAGTGGCTGCCGGCTATCAGTTGAAACCCTCGGATATCAAGGTCAAAGTACAGCCTATCAGTCACAGCCAGACAGCCAAACTGATACTGGAGGACAATAATTCGCACTCTATCAGCTATACCTCTGGCAGTCTCTCCAAGGGTTCGACTCACACGGTGACCATGACGAATAGCGAAGAGGTGGCGTTTACCGGAACCGTGACGCTGAAGATTTATGTCTATGGTACGGCAGAGAGTGACGGCTACCGTCTCGGTACGCCGATAGAGATTAACGGTTCTGTAGAAGAGACCTGTATACCGCCTACTTTCAGCGGAATAAGTTATAGCGCGACCGAATACACGGTAGGTGCTTCAGCGAGTGCTATCTCAGTGACGGGAGCTGCGAACGTAGATACCTATCTATGGAAGCAGAACGATGTCAATGACCGCAGTGGCGGTACGGCTGCCACGGGCACGAACAACGAGGCTTCCTATACTCCTCCGACGAGCACCAAAGGCACAAAATATTACTGGTGCGAGATGACGAACGGTTGTACGACCGTCAAGACGGCAGCGGTAGGTATCACGGTCCGCAACGCCACCACCGACCCGACCGTGACGTGGAGCAATGTCAAATTAGGCGCAACCGACGATGTGACGCCTAACTATGGCGGCGGTAACTATGTACTCCGTGCAACGGTGAACGAGACATCCTGGCCTGGGACATTGGCTGCTTCCATGATCACAGCTCCGGCGGGTATCACTATCCATCATGTGACCACCGGCAAAGACGGCAGCGACAAGAACTATATCGAGTTCAAATTCGATGTGACAACCGCCTTTGACCGCGCGTCGAACGCTACGATAGACTTCAATATCGCCCTGCCGGAAGCAGGCTCTTACAGCGCGCTTAACTCCGTGAAGAGCGTCACCTATAACGACTGCTCGGGCGGCGCGGCAGGTCAGGTGGCTATCAAGATGGGTGCAACGGCATCCACCTCGAAGAGCAATCCGCAGAACTACTGGGAGACAGCCGGAGCAGGACGACTGATGTACAACTACGGCGGCAATATGGGTTCTACCAATAACCCTTCGGGCTACAAGACGGCAGACAGTACATTCAACTACTATGCTGCATCGACCGGCCAGAAATGGATGTTCCAGACCTATATCGGTGGCGTGAACAAAGTGCGCGTGGTATTCCGTGCGGCAGGAACTATCAAGAGCAGCAAAGCGACCATCACCAATTTCTACTACAATACCGAGTATTTCGCTTCTCCGGGTTCCAACGCTGTCTCTTTCGGAGAAGTGAGTGCCAGCAAAGCCGGTTACTCCTCGGGCGAAGACGGATATATCGAGTTCACGGTGCCGGAGATGGCTGCGAACAGCTACGGCGCATTCGTGACAGCTGATGGCAATATGAAGGTATATGGCGTAGTACTCTATTCCGAGAATGCCGGAGGTGGCGGTAGTGTACCGACGAATCCTGTGTGGTCGGGCGGTCTGGCGAACGAAGGTACGGTGAGCAAGACGCAGAGCGATGCGAACTTCACTTATACCATCTCCACGACGACGAACACGCTCGGCGCTATCAGCTATAGCAGCAGCAATCCGTCTTGTGCAGCAGTAGATCCGGTGACCGGCGAGGTGACGATCACTGCGACGGGCGCGAGTGCCCAGAGCGCAACAATTACCGCTACTCTGGCGCGTTCGGGCTGCTACCAAGGCGCAACACGCACCTATACTATCAATGTAGCGGGCTATAGTTGCTCCGAGCCGTCCGGTTCAGTTGAGCTGACCACCGGCAGTGCCACCAAGTGCGCAAGCGAGAGCGTGACTTTGACTATGACCGGCTTCACCGAAGGAGCCTCCATACAATGGTACAACGGCGATAGTCCTATCAGCAACGATGCTACCTATACTATAGCAACTACGGCTACTCAAAGTACGCTGACCACTAAGGCCGCCGGCGGCTACAGCGCGATAGCGACAAAGGAATGTGCAGCCAAGCGTACCAACACCGTCACCATTGTCAATAAGGATATGAGCGAACAGAAGACGGTTCGCAAAGTAAGTCAGTGGTACGTCAAGAACGGTCGTCCGACGCCGGACATCGCCCTCTGGCAGTTAGGCGAAGGAGAGACCTTCAAGAGCGTGGCATGGAGTTCGTCCAACGGAACAGGTCTGGATTTCCGCACCGATACAGAGACAGGTATCGTTTACCTCGAAGGCAAGGAACCGAGTGCCAATAAAACAGGTGCCGACATCCCCTACACGCTGACGCTGACGATAACGGATGCCTGCGGCACCGACCATATACTGAGCGGACAGACGATCACAATCATTCACCAGAAGAATACCGACAAGCACGTGTTAGCGTTCGTAGTGGGTAATACCGAAAAGGAAAATAATAAATATGTAGCGATAGGTAAAGGTTTTACAGAGTCTATCACTGCTTCACAAACAACCCAAGTTTCGTTGTACAACGCTATTGCCGCGCAGTTCGACGTACAGGCAACGAATATCTATTCGACGGACGACGAGCAGAAGCTCCGTGAGTATTACTCGCAATACGACATCCTCTGCATCACCGACTATCCGAACACCCAGACCAAGGGTGCGAACAGCAAGAGTTATGTGGACGCTATCGGTGCGCTGATCGACATCCGTCCTATACTGACGATGGAGGCGTTCGTGAGTGCGTTGCCGAACTGGAAACTGAAAGGCGTGAGCGGTAACCCGAAGAGCCCGAGCACCCGTCAATACACGATGCTGCTGCAATGCAAGGACCACGAGATATTCTCCGGCACGAAGCTGACGAAAGTAGGTGAAGGCGACGAAGCGATGTACCGCGTGACGATGGTGGACAAGAACCAGGAAGAGTATAAGACCCTGGATGCCAACTACGGCGACGGCGAGCATAAAGCCAATGAGGGTTACCAATACGGCAAGAAACCGGCACTGCAAGGCTTCACCTATACGGAAGAGATGAGCGACAACGACATGCTGCCGTTAGGATTGATAGACGACGGCGCGGGCAACGACCTGCAGGTAGGTATCGAGCGTCAGACAGTGATGGAAGCGCGTATGATGGTGCTCGGTATCAACAGTTACGCCATGGAGCGTCTGGATAAGGACGGCCAGACTATCGTTATCAACGCACTCAAGTACCTGATGAAGAAATCCGCCGAGGATATCAGCGACTGCTCCGTCTATTTCGACGGCTCGGACGAGACCGACCCGACGAACTGGGACAACGAGCTGAACTGGGGACCGAGCTACGCTTCGCTGCCGCTGCCGCACCAGGAGGTACGTATCCTGAAGGAGTGTGTAGTGAAAGACGGCGTGGTAGCCCGTGCATCGGGTATCAAGATTATCCCTCGCGGACGTATCAACCACAATACGGACGACGCTTCCGGCTCTCTGACTATCGAACCGGGCGGAGCGCTGATAGTCGATGGCAAGGTGCGTGCAGCCGTGGCGCCGAACTACTTCAACGCCACTCCGACCACGCCGGCGAACCTGTATATCGCTGCGGACGAAACGAAAGGCAATGGTACGCTCATCTTTGACAACGAGGACGGCGAGACGCAGGCAACGGTAGGTTACTACAGCAAGGCAACGACCAATGAGGGCGATACATGGAACTGGCAATACATGGCCGTACCGTTCAACGACAACTCAAGCGCTTATCGCAATTACTACGACAGTTATCTCTATCGCTGGAAAGAAGATTGCAGCGGATGGGAGATCGTTCCTAACAGAGGAGAGGTTTATCCGTGGGTCGGCTACACCATCACACAAGTAGGACAGAAAATGTACTACATGGACGGTACACTCGTGGAGACGACGGAACAGACCTTCAGCATCCCGGCAGGGAAGAACCTTGTGGTAGGTAACAGCTGGACGGCTCCTATACAGGTGAAGCAGTTCGAGGACGCGGATTTCGCAGGCATGAGCAAGAATGTATATCTCTTCAATACGGGTTATGATCCTAACGGAGAAGGCAGTTTCTCTGGTACACGCTACGAAGGCGGTACCTACGTAACGATACCTATCCATTCATCGCCTTACACGGGAGACTCGCTGATCAGTTCCCTCCAAGCATTCATCGTTTATGCAAAGGCAGATGAAGGCGGCGGTACATTCACGCTGGATTATGACCGTCATATCCGTCCGGCACGTACAACAGACAACCTGAGTGCCGGTCCGATGCATGCACCGAAACGCGGAGGCGTGATAGATGATAAGCCTGCGGTTCTCAAAGTATGGGCTTCCGGCAGTCGCTACGACGACCGGTTGGTAGTACTGGAGCGCGGAGACTTCTCTACCGGATTAGATGAAGGATGGGATGGTAACAAGCGCGTAGCAGGAAACTCATCTCCTCTGATCTTTGCAGTAACCGATAACGGACGAGAGGCTGTATCCGCTATTCCTACCATGGAAGGAACGCTCATCGGATTCTGGGCAGGAGAGGATAATGAATATACATTACACTTCGAGTACGACGAAGAGGATGAGTTGTATCTGCTGGATTTGGATAACAACATCTACACGCCGGTTAATAGCAATAGTACATACGTCTTTACGGTACCGGACAAGAAGGCGCATAACCGCTTTATCCTGACCTATAACGCTCCGGATCCGGTAGCTACGGGAGTCGAAGAGACGCAGGCAAACGAAAAACCGGAAGCAAAAGCTATTAAGTTCCTCAAAGATGAAAAGGTATTTATCTTTGTAAACGGCAAATTGTATGACGCAACAGGAAAGATAGTTAAATAATGGTTGAATGAATTAATGAATGAACGAGTGAACGAATGAAAGAATTAAAGAGTGAACGAATTATGAAAAACGTTATGAAAACGATCTTGCGTAATACAAAATTAGTGGTAATCCTGGCTTTCCTGCCGGCGCTTTTGAGCGCCGCGCAGGCACAAGCCGTGGACTATAAGAGTACGTATAAAGGAACTCATTATGAGCAACCGCGTCAATATATGGAGTATAATGTAGCCACAACGGCTACTGCGCCGGCGGTGGGTTTCCAATCTACGAGTGCTTATTCCGGCCAGTTCGGGACAGAAGAGCAGCCGATGCTGAATAGCGACGGAACGGTGAACGACGGTGCATACATGGGCGCGCCGAAGCGTCCGGGAAGTATCCGAAGAGAAGGACGTGAAGACGGAGAAGGTAATACGGGTACACCGGGTAAAGAAGGAGACAAGCAGCCTCTCGGCGATGTGGTTTGGCCGTTGATGCTGCTCCTATGCGCGTACGCGGGATATAAAAAGGTACGTGCGCACGCGTTCGGCTAAAGGATCGCAAGAACGATACCGCTCCGCTAAATCGTAGGTGCGACCATTGCCTCCGCTCTTCCCACAGATTGAAATCTGCGGGAGCCCTAAAGTTAAAAAGTGCAGGTTTGAGAGACAATCTGCACTTTTTATTTGCATAATTCAAAAAAAAGCCGTACCTTTGCAGCGAAAATTGAAAAACTAATAGAATTATGGAAGATGTTGTATTAAAAATGCCTGCAACAGACGTAGCTTTGGTAATGCAGTTCGCGAGCCGCATGGGATGGATAATTGAGAGCCATCGTAATCCTGTTGCCCGCTTTATACAAGCATGCTCCAGCAACAATACAGACGTGTTG
>OCTW011574887.1_pt1 | contig 15041 bp, 12 predicted proteins | sample 1539671 | NCBI WGS metagenome assembly OCTW01 (sample SAMN02144230, study PRJEB22623) | gut metagenome | biome: sheep rumen | host: Ovis aries | place: New Zealand
CATCCCCCGCAACCCCCTCTGTCGGCCTTCGGCCTCCGAACCGGCGCACTTCAGCTGCCTTTTTTGTGGCCCCGAGGTCTTCGACTAACGGGGGAGGAATCCCCCGTAGCCCCCTCTGTCGGCCTTCGGCCTCCGAACCGGCGCACTTCAGCTGCCTTTTTTGTGGCCCCGAGGTGTGCGACTTACGGGGAAGAATCTGTCTTTTTGTAAGCAGGTGGGTGGAAATAGTTACAAATCGGCATCGGGGCGGCGAAATTTGTATCAATTTTTTCTTATATTTGCGGCACTATGGAAACAATAAAAATCCGCGCATATTTTGCTGCGATGCTCACAGTATGCTTGTGGGCCATGTCTTATATCTGGGCAGACAGGCTGCTCAACATGGGGATTCCCGTCGAATTCTTCGTTCCGGTGAGAACGCTGCTGGCCGGCGTGCTGCTTTGGATCCTGAACAAACTGACAGGACAGTCCATGCGCATCCGCAACCGGAAGGACCTCCTCAAATTCGTCCTCCTGTCCCTTTGTATGCCCTTCATTTACTTTGTGGCCGAAACCTATGGCCTGCAATTCACCGAATCGCCCACCATCACGTCGCTGATCATTGCCACCAACCCCATTTTTGCCATGTTGGCCGGCATGTTCATCTTCAAGGAGAAATTCGGCCCGCTCAACATCCTGGGCGTGTTCATAACCCTGGCGGGACTCTGGCTGGTCACTTATTCCCACTCCCAGACCGGGTCCATGTTCTGGGTCGGGGTGGGCATCCTGTTTGTCGCCGTCATCTCGGAGGTGAGCCAGATTGCCTTTACGAAGTCGCTTTCCAGCACGTATTCCCCTTCCGTCATCGTGATGTACCAGTTCCTGATGGGCGCCGTTTATTTCGCCCCGCTGCTGCTCACCAAGGGAATCCGTAGCTTCGACGCCGGCGTTTATCTGTCCTGGGATGTCATCTATCCCACGCTGTCGCTGGCCCTGTTCTGTTCGGCCACGGCCTTTACTTCCTGGGCCTATGCCATCAAGGTGCTGGGGGTGGCCAAGACCAGCGTCTTTTTGGCGGTGGTGCCGCTGGTCACCGCTGTCCTGGCCATCCTCTTCGGCAATGAAACCGCTCTCCCGTTGCAGTGGCTGGGCCTGGCTGTCGGGATGGTGGGCATTTACCTGACGCAGAAGGAACCCATTCGGAAGGATTTGTAAAAAAAGCGGATTTATTGTATCTTGCAAACTCAATCATAAAACGAAGGGCCATGAAGAATAAATTCCTCAAGAAAATCAGCGACATCACCAACCTTCACAAGCGGGCGGCCTTCTCGGACCTTCCGGACCGTCTGCCTGACAGGGAGAGCGTGTTCCAGGCGCTTGCCAAGGAGCGGTACTCCTGCCGCCAGTTCAAGGATATACCGCTTACCGATTTCCAAATCAACCACATCCTGGAAGCGGCGCGCGTCGCCCCTTCGGCGGCCAACAGGCAGCCGGTGCATGTGTGGGTGGTCAAATCCCCGGAAGCCCTGGAAAAACTGAAGGGAGCCACGGATTACACCTACGGCGCCCCCGTCGTTTTCATGGTGGGGGTCAAGCCGGAGGCGGCCTGGGTTCGCAAGTATGATGGAAAGAACGGTGCGGAGATTGACGCCGCCATCGTGGGCACGCACATCATGCTGGAAGCATCGGCCCTGGGGCTCGGAAATGTCTGGGTCGGCTCTTTCGACCCCGCCAGGATCAAGGCCGATTTCCCCGAAACCGAGGGGTACGAGATGGTGTGCCTTTTCCCGGTCGGTGTCGCCGCCGTGGAAACCAGCACCAACCACGACAAACGCCAGACCAGGGAAGAATTCGTATCGGAGCTCTAAGCCATGATTGCCAATATCCTGACAACCCTGCTTGCGCTGGTCCTGCAACTGTCACCCAGCGTCATCTGGAAAGCGGCGGTTGAGCACACGGAGGGAGACCGCTACCAGCTGGTGGTGAGCGGAGACATTGCCCGGGACTATTATGTCCACCCCATGTCGGATCCCAACGTGGGAACCCTGCTGGAAGTCAATACCACGGACCAGGTATTCCTGGCCGGAAAACCCGTTGAAGAATATACTCCCTCGGACTACAAGGGAGAGGAGGTGGTGACGGGCGCCTATGTGATTCGCCAGGATATCCAGATCAACGGATCCGGCCGCACCGTTGTGGAAGGAACCGTTACCTGGAGTGCGTGCAGCGGCGATTTCTGCGGCATGCCGGAGGACTATGAGTTCTCCGTTCCGGTGGAGATTCTTGGCTCTGCCCAGCAGGACGGGCAGGCCGGGACATCCCGCTCCGGCAATCTCTGGGGGCTCATCCTGGAGGCCATTCTGTGGGGATTTCTGATGCTCCTCACCCCGTGTGTGTTCCCCATGGTGCCCATGACCGTGTCGTTCTTCATCAAGCAGGAGAGCGGCGGCCGTTTCAAGGCCCTCATGTACGGCCTCTTCATCGTGCTGCTGTACACGGTTCCCATCAGCATCATCATCGGCCTCACATGGCTGCTGGGCGGCGAAACGGTGACGGCCGACATCTTCAACTGGCTCAGCACCCACTGGCTCCCGAACATCCTCTTCTTCCTCATTTTTATGGCCTTTGCGGCATCTTTCTTCGGCGCGTTCGAGATTGTGCTCCCCGCCGGCTGGACCACCAAGGCCGATTCCGGAAGCAGCAAGGGTGGCCTTCTGGGCGTGTTTTTCCTGGCCCTCACGCTGGTGCTGGTGAGCTTCTCCTGCACCGGTCCCATCGTGGGCACCGTCCTCATCAAGAGCACCCAGGGAGAATTCTGGACGCCGATGGTCACCATGCTGGCCTTCTCGATCGCCTTTGCCCTGCCTTTCGCCCTGCTGGCCTTCTTCCCTTCGGTCCTGAAGAAACTGCCCAAGAGCGGGGGCTGGCTGGGCAGCGTAAAGGTGGTGCTGGGCTTCATCGAGATTGCCCTGGGCCTCAAATTCCTTTCCACGGCCGACCAAACCTACCACTGGCACCTTCTGGACCGCGAAGTTTACCTCGCCATCTGGATTGTTTGCTTCACCCTCCTGGGCTTTTATCTGCTGGGCAAGATTCGTTTCAAGTACGATTCTCCGCTGGAATACCTCTCTGTGGGCCGTCTGGCCCTGGTGATTGCCGATTTCGCCTTCGTCCTCTATCTGCTGCCCGGCCTCTGGGGCGCCCCCCTCAAGGCCCTCAGCGGTTATCTGCCGCCCCTGGAGACGCAGGACTTCGTGCTGCGAACCGGCCCTTCGTCGGCCCCTGCCGTCCTGAGCGAAGCGAAGGATCTCACCGGTTCCGAGCTGTCCCTGCCGCACGGGCTCACGGGCTATGGCAGGCTGGAAGACGGCATCGCCGCCGCAAAGGCCTCCGGGAAGAAAGTCTTCGTGGACATTACCGGGCACGGCTGCGTGAACTGCCGCGAAATGGAAGCCCGCGTCTGGAGCGACCCCCGGGTCCTTCAGCGCCTGCAAAACGACTATGTGATTGTGTCCCTCTATGTGGACGACAAGACCAAACTGCCCGAGGACCAATGGGTCACCACCGATCGCGGCAAGGTGCTCAAGGACGTGGGCCGGGTGAATTCCTACCTGGTCCTGAACCGCTTCGGCGTGAACTCCCAGCCCAACTACTTCCTCCTGGACGGGGACGGCAATACGCTGGCGGGTCCCCGGGGATATAATCTGGACACGGACGCTTTTGTGAAGTTCCTGGAACCATGACAAATGAACAGGTCATCGCCCTCATCAAGCGGGAAGTAAAGCCCGCCCTGGGCTGTACAGAACCGATTGCCGTCGCCCTGGCCTCCGCCAAGGCGGCGGAAATCATTCGCGAGAACTGCCCCTGCTGCCCGCAGTGGCGCCTGAAGGCAGACTTCTTCCTGGACATCGCCGTGAGCGGCAACATCCTTAAAAACGGCATGGGCGTGGGGATTCCCGGTACCGGCATGGTGGGCATTCCCGTGGCAGCCGCCCTGGGCGCCGTCTGCGGAGACTCCTCCAAGGGCCTGGAAGTGCTTTCCGGCCTCACGCCGGAGGCGGTGGAGAGGGCCAGGCAGCTGGTTTCCCAAGGCAAGGTCCGCATCACGGTGGCCGAAACGGAGCATCTCCTGTATGTAAAGGCCACGGTCCGGGCCGATGACGACACCATCGCCAGTGCCGAAGTGGACCCCCAGGCCTATGCGGTCATCGAAGACGACCACGACCGCATCGTGGAAACCAGTTTCGCCAACCGCATCCTGATGAGTTCGGAATCGGCCGCGGCCGTCAAGGACCGGAAAGAGGAGGAATACGACCTCACCGTCAAGGATATCTGGGACTTTGCCCTGTCGGCACCCTGCGGAGAGATTGCCTTCATCCTCGGAGACCGCGACCTGAACCTGGCCCTGGCCGAGGAAGGTCTCCGCGGAGACTACGGACTCCGCGTGGGCAAGGCCATCCGGGAAAACCAGAAGGAAGTGTTCGGGGACGATTTCATGAGTTTTGCCATGGGAATGACGGCGGCGGCCTCGGATGCCCGCATGGCCGGCTGCACCCTGCCCGCCATGTCCAACAGCGGCAGCGGCAACCAGGGCATCACCGTGAGCATGCCGGTCATCGCCTATGCCCTCAAATACGGTGTGGATGACGAAAAGCTCAGCCGGGCCCTTGTCCTGAGCAACCTGGTGGCCATCCATATCAAGCATTACCTGGGAAAGCTGAGCGCCCTGTGCGGCTGCGTGGTGGCCTCTACCGGAAGCGCCTGCGGCATCGTGTACCTGCAGGGCGGAAGCTATGAGCAGGTATGCGCCGCCATCAAGAACATGGCCGGCAACATCACCGGCATGGTCTGTGACGGGGCCAAAGTGGGCTGTGCCATGAAAGTGGCCTCCGGGGTGTCCTGTGCGGTCCAGTCGGCCGTACTGGCCCTGAGGGGGACCTGCATTCCCTCCACGGACGGCATCATCGAGGACGACGTAGAAAAAACCATCCGGAATATCGGAGTCATCGGGTCGGCGGGCATGAAAGTCACCGACCGGATGATCCTGGACATCATGCTTTGCAAATAAAGATCCCGAATACCTATGTCATCATCGCGTTCATCCTGGTGTTGTGCGCGGTGGCCACCTGGTTTGTGCCCGGCGGCCAGTATGTGAAGGCCGATGACGGTTCGCTTACCTTCCGGTCCGTGGACGCCGTCCCCCAGACCTGGCAGGTGTTCTCCGCCGTCTATCACGGTTTCGTGAAGCAGGCGGGCATCATTGTCTTCATTCTGGTCGTGGGCGGTGCCTTCTGGCTCCTGAACGCGACTGGGGCGGTGACAGCCGGCATCCGCCGCTTCATCGGCCTGGTGGGGAAGCGGGACAAACTGGTGCTGGCGGCCCTCACCATCCTTTTTTCCCTGGCCGGCGCCGTCTTCGGGATGAGCGAGGAAACCATTCCCTTCGTGGGGATTGTGGTGCCGCTCGCCGTTTCCTTGGGCTATGACGCCTTCATGGGGATGCTCGTGGTGTATGTGGCGGCCAATGTGGGGTTTTCATCGGCTTTCCTGAATCCTTTTACGGTGGGCATTGCCCAGGAAATGGCCGGTTTGCCCCTCTTTTCCGGCATGGGCTACCGCATCTTCTGCTGGGCGCTGCTGACACTGGTCCTGCTGGTCTTTGTGCTGTTGTACGCCCGGCGCAGCCGGAAGGAGCGCGAGGCCGTCCTTTCTGTGGAGGAAGTCCGCTTGACTGCGCGTCAGGGATGGATTCTGGCCGTCCTGGGCCTCACGGTGGCGGCCCTTGTGGTCGGGGTCACCGTATGGGGCTGGTACATGCCCGAAATCACCGGCCTGTTCCTTGTGATGGGCATCGTCTGCGGCGCCATCGCGGGGTTTGACGCCAACCGCATCGCCGAAGAACTGCTTTCCGGCGCCAAGGACATCCTGTCGGCCGCCCTGGTGGTGGGTTTCGCCTCCGGCATCATCGTTGTCCTGCAGGACGGAAAAATCGTGGACAGCCTGCTGCACGGCCTGCAGGAAGGGCTCAGCGACAGCGGTGCGGCGGCTTCCTTGTCGGCCATGTACGGCATTCAGGCCCTGATCAATTTTATCATTCCCAGCGCGACGGCCAAGGCGGCCATCACCATTCCCATCATGGCACCCTTTGCCGATATGGTGGGCGTCTCCCGCCAGGCCATGGTGCTGGCCTTCCAGTTCGGGGACGGTTTCACCAATATGATCACGCCCACGTCGGGCGTTCTGGTCGCCGCCCTGGCCATGGCGCGCATCCCTTATACCCGTTGGGTGAAATGGGTCTGGAAAGCTGTCCTGGCCCTCCTTGTCCTGGGTCTTCTCCTGCTGATTCCAACCGTATTATTTCCCATAGCCGATTTTTAGCTTATGAAACGCATCCTCCTTTTCTGCCTTGCCGCCCTCTCTCTTGCAGGGTGCAAATCTGCCGTCGCTCCTGCCGTCGCTCCCGAGCCGGCCGAAGCCAAAGCCGCCCGCATGGAGTGGTTCTCCCAGGCCAAGCTGGGCATCTTCATCCACTGGGGCATCTATTCCCGCGGAGACTGGTCCGAAAGCTGGTCTTTCCACAATGGAACGGTGAGCATGGAAGATTATTTCGCTCAGGAAAAAGACTTCACGGCGGCCTCTTATGACCCGGCCTCCTGGGTGGAGCTCATTCGCGAGAGCGGCGCCCGCTATACCGTCATCACCTCCAAGCACCACGACGGCTTCGCTCTCTGGGATACGAAGGCCGGAGATGTGAGCGCCGTCAAGTCGTCGGCCGCCGGAAGGGATGTGCTCACGCCTTTTGTGGAAGAGGTGCGCCGGCAGGGCGGGCTCCGTCTGGGCCTGTACTTTTCCCTCATCGACTGGCCGCGCGAGGATTATCCCAATGTGTTCCGTGCCGGCCCCGCCCGCTATGACATCCACCGGGAGCCGGAGCGCTGGCAGCATTTCCTCTCGTTCAACTCGGCCCAGCTCAAGGAGTTGCAGGATGCATACAACCCGGACCTCATCTGGTTCGACGGAGACTGGGAGTTCAAGGCCGAAGAATGGGATGCCCCCGGCATCGTGTCGGCCCTCCGCGCCCATAATCCCGATATCATCGTGAATTCCCGCATCGCCGGCTACGGCGACTACGACACCCCCGAACTGGGCGTGCCCGTCACGCGTCCGGAGAGCCGCTGGTGGGAAACCTGCATGACCATCGGCGACTCCTGGGGCTTCCGCAAGAGAGATACGGATTTCAAGTCGGTCGATACCATCCTCCGCATGCTGGTGGACTGCATGTCCATGGGCGGAAACCTCCTGCTGGACATCGGCCCCCGGGCCGACGGCACCATCCCCGAGGAGGAAGTGGCCGTCCTGAAGGAACTGGGCCGATGGATCTCCAAGCACAGCGAGGCCGTCTATCCCACGCGCGCCGGCATCCCGGCCGGCCACATGCAGGCTTACACCACGCTGAACCGGGCCGGTGACATCCTCTACGCCTATCTTCCTTATGCCCCCAACGAGTCCCTGGAAATCAAGGGCCTGAAGTCTGTCATCAAGCGGGTCCGAGTGGTGGGAACAGACCGGGAACTCAGCTGGAAACGCTACAACGACATCGACTGGAGCGCCACGCCCGGCGTCTATTACATCAACGTGCCGCAGCAGGTGCTGGATCCGAACATGACGGTGCTGGCCATCGAACTGGACGGCCCCGCCACCTTGTACGAAGGTGCCGGTCAGGTAATCAGCTTTAACGAATAGGATTTACCCGTCGTATCTGCTCAGCGGGAAAAAGCGGGATACTTTCTGGCAGTAGTCCCGGTACAGGGGATACTTGGAGGCGCTGATTTCCTCGCCCAGGGCACTGCTGCCCAGGAACAGCACCACCAGCAGAAGTGCGCCCGCCAGGCTCCAGTTCACCAGGCCGATGCCGCCCGCAACCGAGAACAGGTACAGGCAGATCCAGATGCCCTGCTCGGCAAAATAGTTGGGGTGTCGGCTCCTGCTCCATAAGCCCGTGGTGTTGAAGCCTTTGCAGTAAGGCTCCGGCAGGTCTTCCCGTTTCTGTCCGGCCTTGATGAGGGCCCATTTGCGGCTCTGGAACGCCCACTGCTGCTCGTCGGCCACGGTTTCATAAAGGATGAACCCCAGGGTGAGGACGGCGGCCAGGATGTCTGCCCAGCCCAGCGGTGCAGCGGTTCCCATGAGCACCAGCGCCGGGAAGGTGAGCATGAGCACCAGGGCGTTCTGGTACGTGCTGATGAAAAACAGGTTGAACAGCATCCATTTCCAGTGCGGTTGGAATTCCTTCCGGCCGCGGACCACGGCCCAGCGGTAGTCTTCCTCTCCTTCCCAGAACTTGAGCCTGTAGGCTCCCTTCCGGGCAAAGTTGAAGGTAAGGCGGGCGCCCCAGAGCGTCACCAGGACGGCCATGATGACCAGGCGGGCCTGGAAGCCTCCGTGATAAGTGATGACCCACACATAGACGATGGGCAGAAGGCTCCACAGCTTGTCCATCTGGGAGTTGTTGCCGGTGAGTTCGCCCACCACAAAACAGTACAGGGCGCTGCAGCCGCAGATGATGCCCAGCGTCTTGAGAGCATCCAGTTGGGCGGCGTCCAGCATGGGGCCCACGTAAACATACAACAGCGGGCAGGCGATGAGTGACAGGCCGATGAGGACGGCCATGGGTATGATGTTGAGTTTCATAAACGCAAAGATAAATATTTTATCCGAATCTGCTCCGATCTTCCGCGGATGGACGATTTTATGCAAAGTTTTTTGTTCAAAAGGAAGAATTGTTTAAATTTGTATGGGCGGAGTAAACAGATTCCGATGAAAAGTTTGCGATTGACGTTTTTGATTATGTTTTCTGCTCTGCTGGGGTGTTTTTCCATGAAATCGGCGCCGAAAGGCCGGTTGGTTTATTGCAGCATTGCCAGTACCGGATCGGCCGGTCTGGGCAAGGACTATTGCGAACTCGTTGCCGACGCGGATTCCGCACCCCGGGTGATTGTCGTGCTGGGGGAGGGAAACCGCTTCGAAGACCCTGTCATCCGCGGCGAATATCCCGTGACGCAGGAAGTGGCAGAAAGCCTTCGCAAGGAATTGGAAGCCAGGAAGGTGTATAAACTGGCCGGCTACCATGTGGAAGAACCCATTACCGGCGGCCGGGCATACCGGATTTACATGGAGTACGACTCCGGAGAGAAAGAGGAAGCCCGTTGGTACGGGCACGACATCCGGCGGGAAGCCTTGTCGGCCTATCATTTCATCGAATCTTTCTTCGAGCCCTGGCGGGAGCAGGCCCGTACCGATACCATGCTTGCGCGGGTGCGGGAAATGGAAGAGCGTTTCGACCGCCTCAGCGCGGCGCTGAAAAAGGGCGTCCGCTATGACGGCATGGAGGCCGATTACGAGGCCCTGGACAGGTATATGCGTACCGGCCTGTGGAAAAAGGATTTCGAGGCGGATGAGAAGGGAAGGATCCCCAGGGACATGAAGCGGGGCGTCCTCAGTGAAGACGGCCTTTATGAAGTACTGAGTCGCAAACTGTAAAAAATATGGTTAGAAAGTTTTTAAATGCTTTGCTGCCGGCCGCGATGCTGGCCCTGTGCAGCTGGGGAGCATGGGCGCAGGACGCGTGCTGCTGTTCCACGGGCCGGAATGCTTTCGTGACCATCACCGACGTGGCCCCGGATGTTATTCTGGAAATCCGTTATTTCGGCACCTACAACTTTGTGGGAGACCGCATTGACGGCTATGAAAGGGCCACGGCGCTGCTCACGAAACAGGCGGCCGAAGCCCTCAAGGCCGTAAGCGATGACGTAAAGGCGCAGGGGTATCGGCTTAAAATCTACGATGCATACCGCCCCCAGAAGGCGGTGGACCATTTTGTCCGCTGGGCGGCCGATGTCCCCGATACGCGGATGAAGACCTATTTCTATCCCGACCTGGACAAGAGCGTTCTCTTCGACCAGGAATATATTATGGCTAAAAGCGGCCATTCGCGCGGTTCAACGGTGGATTTGACGCTCTTTGACATGAATACGGAGAAAGAGGTGGACATGGGTGGCACCTTCGACTGGTTCGGCCCTGAAAGCCATCCCGATTTCTGCGGCAATCCCGAAACCGGCGAGTACACGGGAGACAATGCCAAGAGTCCCACCGGACGCAGCATCACGCCCGAGCAGTTTGCCAACCGGATGATTCTGCGACAGGCCATGCTCCGGCACGGCTTCAAGCCGCTGGACACCGAGTGGTGGCATTTCACCCTGGAGGCCGAGCCGTTCTCCGAGCGCTATTTCGATTTCTCCGTAAAGTAAGTATAATGAAAAAGCATGTCATTTTTATAATGCTCCTTTTCGGAGCAGTTTCCGTCCATGCCCAGCGTATCGAGCCTTATATTCCCGAGGATGAGATGCCGGATGTGGTTCGGATCGTTCCCGCTCCTCCCGTGGATCCCAGCCCGGATTTCGACCATGACATCCTGCGCTACATGTGGGGAAAGCAGCAGCGCAAGGACCCGGACCGGCTTGCCATGGCGGTGAGAGATGCCGTCTGGAGCCTGGATACCACGCTGGTCATTCTGGGAGAACCCTTCGGCCTGGAAATATCCAGGGAAAAGACGCCGGCCATCTACGAGGTCCTTACCCGGGGCGTCACGACCATCGAGGTCATCCGTTTCAAGCCCAAGGCCCATTATTTCCGCATCCGGCCCTTCGCCTATTTCCAGGAGCCGTCCATTTTCCCGCAGGACGATGAATGGCTGTCCGGGGAAGGGTCCTATCCGTCCGGGCACACCATCCGCGCCTGGGCCTGTGCGCTTCTGATGGCCCAAATCAATCCCCTCAGGGCCGAGGCCGTTTTCCACCGTGCCTGGCTGTCCGGAGAGAGCCGCGTGATTTCCGGCTGCCACTGGCAGAGCGACGTGGATGCCAGCCGCCCCGTGGCCGGAATCGGCTATTCCCGTCTCCAGACCTCCCCTGAGTTCCAGCAGGACATGGCCAGGGCGCAGGAAGAGTTCCGCCGGCTCAGCTCTTGCCGGTGTTCAAAATAAGTAAAAACTTTTCCTATGAAAAAACGTAAACTCTTAAGCATTCTCGTGGCGCTGTTCGCGGTGGCTGTTCCGGCCATGGCCGTATTTACGGGCTTGGATCTGGATGCCACGCTGTCCAACCTGAGGCGGGAACTGTTCCATGATTATCGGCAGATAGCCAGCACCCGGAAGCAGCTGCAGGAAAAGAACGCCTTGCAGCACCAGCGCATGGTGGACATTGTCAAAAAGTGCAACGACTTGTCTTTGATGCTGTATTCCCAGAAGCAGGAATATACCTTCGACATTTCCTATGCCCTGGAGAAGGTGAGTCAGGAATTCAAGGATTTCAACAAAACCCGCACCCCGTACGACCGCATTGTAGCCAGCCTGGATGTGGAGATTGACCGGTATGCCCGGCTGATTGAGTCTTTGCGCCGCCTTCCTCCGGAACTGACGGACGTTGAAGTGGTGCCCGACAGCCTGGCCTACCACAACGACACGCTGGACGCCCACCTGATGCAGAACGAAAGTCTCCTGGTACAGGAACTGCAGGAGCAGGTGGAGACCGTTCTGGCCCTGAATGATTCCCTCGGGACCCCGGAGCCGCTTCCGCAGAAAGTGGAGAAAACACAGAAAGTGGAGAAAAAGAAGAAAGCGGCCCCCGTGGAAATAGAATCCGTAGCGCCGTTTATCTTGAGCGAAACCGGCCAGGCCGACCGCGATTCCTGTATCCTCTATGCTTCCGAACTCCTGAAGATGTATGCCCAGACGCGGGAGCAGGTGATGGCGGACAGCACCCATTACCGGGAAGCCCGCCTGCGGATGGACGAGTCGTATGCATATGCCCGGGATTACTATACGCTCCTTGAAAAGAAAGTGTTTGTGGAGGGACAGACGCCCTGGAGGGTCGTTCTGGCAAGCCCCGGCACGTATTGGAAAGAGGTGAGGAGGGCGATGGGGGAGAAATTCAGTGTTTCCTTTTTGCGGAATGTCTTTGCGGAAAAGGATTTTGACTATACGCAGGAAGAGATTGCCAATGACAACCAACTGGTGAACTCCACCAAGATTTTTTGGCTGGTGGTTTATATCCTGGCCTTCCTGCTGCTATGGGGCCTTTCCGTCCTCCTGATGATGCTGGCCTGTCGTTTTATAAAGCCGCTGGGAAAGCGGGTGGCCAAGGAGCAGAAGCGCTATCTGTCATTGCTGTTGGCCTGTACCATTTTTGTGGCGTTCAGTTACGAAACGACGGATGACGATATGGTGCGGAAGGGTATCAGCATCCTGCACACCTTCATCTGGCTGATGATGGCCATCACGACGGCTCTCCTGATCCGTCTGAAGCCGGAGAGGCTCAAAAACAGTGTCCGGATATACCTGCCGACCATTTGTACGGCCCTTTTCGTGATTACCTGCCGGGTGCTGTTCGTTCCCAACGCATTTTTGAACTTCTTCCTCCCTCCGCTGCTTCTTGTAATGGTGTTGTGGCAGTTGGCCGCCAATTTGCGACGGGGCTTGAGGGCGGACCGGACGGATACCGTCATCGGCTGGATTTCCTTAGGCGTTACGGCTGTCGCCGCCGTTTTCGCCTGGACGGGATATGTTTTCCTGGCCTTGATCATTCTGGTCTGGTGGTACTTCCAGTTGGCACTTATCCTGGCAATCGCCTCGGTCTGGGCCCTGGCGCTCCTATATAAGGAGAGGCGTTTGGATAAGAAAATATCGGCCCAGAAGGAAAAGATTACCTATGTGAGCGGCCAGGCCAAAGAGGCGCTGATGTTCTCTGCCACTTGGTTTTATGATTTGATAAGGGAGGTGCTTATCCCGGTGCTGGCGCTTGTATCCATTCCCGCCTGCCTCTACTGGGCGCTGGACATCTTTGAATTCAACGACGTGTACCATACCATCTTCGAGAAGCCCTTCTTCCATCAGGGAGAAATGCGCATATCCCTGTACAGCCTCCTGTTCCTGACGGGCATGTTCTTCATCTTCCGTTACGCAAACAAGGCCATCCATACCATCTGGCAGAGCCTTGAATATCGTCGCTTCATGCGCAAGCACAAGCGGAAGACCGTACGGAGCAATGAGATTAACCTCTCGTTGGGGAACAGTCTCATCAGCGTGTTCATCTGGTTCGTATATGCAGACCTTTTCATCGTGACGCTGAATATCCCCACCGGCTCGCTGGGACTCATTGCCGGCGGCCTGTCGGCCGGTATCGGTCTGGCGCTCAAGGATATCATCAACAACTTCATCTATGGTATCCAGCTCATGGGCGGCCGCCTGCGGGTAGGAGACTGGATCGAGTGCGACGGCGTCCGGGGCAAGGTGATGGATATCAATTACCAGACCACCCTGGTGGAAACGACCGATGCCACGCAGGTGGCTTTCCTGAACTCTTCGCTGTTCGGCAAGAACTTCACGAACCTGACCCGGAACAATTCTTACGAGTTCACCAAAATCACGGTGGGCGTGGCCTATGGTACCGATTTCCAGAAGGTGAGAGAACTGTTGGAAACGGGCCTGGAGCCTCTGAAGACAAAAGATGCCTATGGCCGCGAAGTGGTGGATCCTTCCTATGGCATCTATATCCGTTTCGGGGAATTCGGAGACAGTGCCGTGGAAGTGGCCGTGAAGCAGTACGTGCTGGTGCCGGAGCGGATTGGCTATGTAGACCGTTGCAAGGAGCTCGTTTACAAGGTACTGAACGAGGGCGGCATCACCATCCCGTTCCCGCAATGCGACGTTCATATGATTAAAGATGATAAAAACTAAAGTTTATGGAATTACGTTTTAAAGACAAAGGGACCATTTTCAACATCGTCGTTACCATTTTCGCCGCGCTCGTCTCCGTGGGCACCATGCTCTACGGGGTATGGCAATTCGGCGTGGGGCAAACCTGGCCCGAACTGGTGCTGAACCTGTTCTACATTGCCTGCGTGGTGATGATTTTGATGTATTTTTTCAATTACCGTATCACCACGGACCAGTTCAACTACTGGTGCTCCGTGTGTGTGGGCGTCACGGTGCTGCTCCGGGACATCCTTTTTGCTCCGCCGCTGCCGTTTTATTCCCTTCGCCTTGCCTGCCTTACACTTTCGGTTGCGATGCTGCTGATGCTGACCTACTTCTATGCCCGCAAGGATTGGAAAACCTACTCCAAGGGGAACCTGTGGATGATCTGCATCATCGACATCATCATCGCCGTACTGTATAACATCGACATTATCCTTGAACCCGCCGATGCAACCAGCACCTATATGATGGTGGAAATCTGGATTCGGCCCACCATCACCTATGGGCTGGTGGCCTGCTTTGTAAAAGGAAAGGTAGAGTAAACAAAACAAAACGAAGGAATTATGAAAGCACAGACCATTATTTTGGGGAACGTCATCACCATGGATGAGTTCAAGCCCTATGCCCGGGCCATAGCGGTGGCCGACGGGAAAATCATTTATGTCGGAAGCAAAGAGGCGGCCATGAAGCTGAAGGGAGACAATACCCGGGTTCTGGACTACGGAAGCAACTCCATTTATCCGGGATTTCTGGAAGCGCATTGCCATCCCGGATTTGCCGGCAACATCATGTTCGGCAGGGCCAACCTGGCGGAAGGCAAGACGCCGGAGGATTACTTGGCCATTCTGAAAAAGTATGTCCGGGAAAATCCGGATAAACCGCACTATGTGGGTTCGGGCTGGACTGATGATTGGCTGTATGAACTGAATGCCAAGCAGTTGGATCAGATATGTCCGGACAAGCCCATGATCAACCAAAGCGGCAGCGGTCACATGATGTGGGTCAATACCAAGGCGATGGAAGCCTTCGACATCAATGAAGACGCCGTGAAGCAGTGGGGAACGGAATGTATCCATGTGGACGAAAACGGCAAACCGAACGGCCTGCTGGCCGAAAAGCCCGCCATCGACCTGGTAAAGCGGGTCCAGCCGGACCTTGAACAGGCGAAAAAGGAACTGCTGGGCTTCCAGCAATATGCGTTTGCAAACGGATATACGGGCGTATATGACGCCGGTTACCAGCTTCTGAC
>OCTW013372890.1_pt1 | contig 15023 bp, 15 predicted proteins | sample 1539671 | NCBI WGS metagenome assembly OCTW01 (sample SAMN02144230, study PRJEB22623) | gut metagenome | biome: sheep rumen | host: Ovis aries | place: New Zealand
CCTCGAGCGCTGGGTAGAGTATGCCAAAAAGGTAGGCGTCAGCGCGGTCTTCGACGCCGGCTTCCCGGAGCATAACCCCGTCCACGAGCGGATGTATGACATCCTGTGCAAGATGGACAAGGAAGGAAAACTGTCCACCTACATAGACGGCTGCTACGTGCTCACCCGCCCCAGCAAGATGCATGAGGCCATAGAGGAAGTGAAGCGCTTTAGCCGCAAGTTCAACTCCGAGCACCTGAAAGTGCACACCCTAAAGATCTTTATGGACGGCACCCTCAAGATTGAGACGGCGGCTATGGTTACGCCCTATGTAGACACCGGCGTTACCGGCACCACGGCCTTCCAGCCCGCACAGGTGGCCGAAATCCTGAAGGCCCTCAACGAGGCCGGCCTTGACCTCCACGTCCACACCGTAGGCGAAGCCGCATCCCGCGTGGTGCTGGACGGCGTGGAACTGGCCCGAAAGGAACTGGGAGACAAGTACCACGTAAAGGTTACCTGCGCCCACCTGGAGGTCCAGGCCGATGAAGATCTTGAGCGTTTCGTCAAGCTGGGCGTATTTGCCAATTATACCCCCTGGTGGCACAACGGAGGCGGTCCGGGCGTGTTGACTCCGATGCTGGGCAAGAAGCGCGCCACCACGATGTACCGCTGCAAGACGGTTTGGAACACGGGTGCCCTGGTGGCCTGGTCCAGCGACAACGTAGCCTACGGTGACTTCACCACCTGGAGCCCTTATCTTGGTATGGAAATCGGCATGACCCGCGCCATTTCGGAGAAGACCAGTGTCCCTGCCTATTGCATTAGTCCTAACGCCAATCCGCCGGCAGAGGAGCGAATGAGTGCGGAGGAAATGCTCATTGGCTACACCATCAACGGCGCCAGGCAGCTGGGCATCGAGGATGCCAAGGGTTCCATCACCCCCGGTAAGGATGCCGATTTCCTGGTCTTCGACAAGGATCTTCTTACTGCAGAGCAAGAGGGCTTCAGCCATAATATGCCGGAGCAAGTGTACTTCGGAGGTAAGAAAATAAGTTAAAAATCAATACTGTCGGCCCTTTTACGAAGCACTGGAAGAGTAGCCGCTCGCGGATAGCGATACAATAACTGACAGCAATGACAGAGATAACAATAAGCGTGGGCCTCAATGATGCCGCCACCAAGCGGCAGGAGTATCAGACCGAGATGTACGTGAACGTAATGAAGCACGTATGCCAGAGTTACAAAGTCTCTTTCTCGTTTATAGTTTCGGAAGGCGGCTATTTTCACGAAAATGGAGACTATACACAGGAGAAGACCCTGGTCCTTTGTCTGCTGGACCCCCGGGAAGGTGTTGCTGATGCCATCGCAAGAGATCTCTGCGTCTTTTTCCATCAGGAATCCGTTCTGATTACCGAGAGTAAGGTGAGGGCGTATTATATAAAAGAAGAACTATAGCGTCCGATGGCCTCCCGTATCCACTTGTCAGAGCATTTTACAACCCGAAAATTACTTCGGTTCACCCTGCCCACCATTGCGATGAACATTTTTGCATCGCTGTACATTGTGGTGGACGGCTTCTTTGTGGCAAATTTCGCGGGGAAATCCGAGTTCGCGGCGGTTACCCTGATATTTCCCATACTGAATATCCTGGGTACCATAGGCTATATGTTCGGCGTTGGCGGTAATGCGCTGGTTGCGAAGACGCTGGGAGAGAACGACCGTGAACAGGCCAACCGCCTGTTTTCCATGATAGTGCTGGCGTCTTCTGTAGTGGGCGTTCTGCTGATGGTGCTGGGCTTTGTCTTCATGCCTCAGGTGGCAAGTATGCTGGGTGCGGAGGGAAAACTCCTCGAAAACAGCGTGCTGTACGGGCGTATCTTTATCCTGGCTCTTCCCGCCTGGATATGGGTATATGAGTTCCAACTGTTCTTCATTGCGGCAGAGAAGCCTCGCCTGGGACTTGCCATTACCGTTATTACCGGAATGGCCAATGTCGCGCTGGACGCGCTGTTTCTCATCGGCTTCAAATGGGGTCTGGCTGGAGCTGCTGCTGCATCGGCCCTGACACAGATCGTGGGGGGCGTGTTCCCGCTCATCTATTTCAGCAGGAAGAATGACAGCGTCCTCAGGCTTGTAAAGCCGGTATTGGATATAAAGTCGCTTGTAAAGAGCTGCATAAACGGAACTTCGGAATTCATGGAGGAGGCAGCCGGTTCTTTTGTGGGGGTTTTCTACAATGTTCAGCTGCTTAAGTATGCCGGAGAAGACGGGGTGGTGGTTTATGGCCTTCTTATGTATCTCAGCCTTATTTTCTCTGCCATCTTTGTGGGCTATTCAAACGGAATAGGGCCGGTTGTGAGTTACCATTACGGCGCGCAGAACCACCTGGAACTGAAGACTCTCAGAATAAGAAGCCTGAAAATAATCGGGGTGGCATCCCTTGCGATGTTTGTCCTTTCCGAAGTCCTGGCCCGGCCGTTCTCCGCCCTTTTCCTGCAGGATGGAGGGAAACTTCTCTCGGACGCCGTCCACGCGTTCCGTATTTTCTCTTTTGCATACCTGTTCACGGGAATGGCCGTTTTTGGTTCGGCCTTTTTTACCGCGCTCAGCAACGGGGTGGTGTCTGCGCTGATTGCCTTTTTGAGGACGTTTGTGTTTGAACTGGGGGCGGTGCTTCTGTTGCCTCTTTTTCTGGATGTGGACGGCATCTGGAGTTCTTATGTTTTCGCAGAATTTATGGCAGCGGCCACAGGGTGTATCTTTATGGCCGCCCTGAAAAAGAAGTATCACTATTAGTATTCCCGTGAGAGGAGGTCTTCAAGTTCTGCGCAAAGAGCTGGGTGGATAGCAGAAAGGATAAAATAGTAGACAAGTATAATCATAAAACAATGGATATTAACAAAAAAGAACTATACCTCTCACCGGAGGTCAAGACCGTCGAGGTGAAAATCGTAGGCGTCGTCTGCGACAGCGGCAATGGATAATACCCAAGGAGGGCGGCCCACAATTTCAAGGAAGGCATAAAGTCCTGCTGGCCTTCGGCCTGGATTATCTCCCCGACAGTTTCAGCACCCAGTCGGATAGGGGATTGGGAATGCTGTAGAGCCCGCCGTTTTCCTGAAGGTTGTTCATCGAGATACGGATTCGCCTGACAGGGTTGAACTTCTGTGTATAAACGGAGAGGCTGCGGCCATTGGTGTTGCCCTCGGCTTTGACTTCCACCGGAATAACCTGTCCTGCCACATCGACGAGGAACTCGATTTCGGCGCGGCCTTCGGAGGTCCAGTAGTAGGGTTTGTCCGGGCCGATCTGCGGCAGCAGGGCCTGGAGGACGGCATTCTCCGCCATTGCGCCCTTGAACTCCGTATAACCGGCGTTTCGGTTTTGGATAACATCGGCTTTCACTCCGGCAAGGCGCCGAAGCAGACCGCAGTCACAGGCGTAGAGTTTGAACGCCTTGCGGTCCTGGTAGCCGCTGAGCGGAATTCCGGGCTTGCTCACGCTGAATATCTGGTACACCAGTCCGGCATCCACCAGCCAGGTCAGCGCATCCTCATAGTCTTTTGCACGGGCACCGGTGCGGATGACCTTATAGATGAACTTGCGGTTTTCCTTGCTGAGCTGTGCCGGGAGCGAGTGCCAGACGGCACGGATGCGGGTAACCTCAGACGGTTCAGCATATTTGGAGAAATCTACTTCGTCCAGGCTCAAGATGTCCTGCAGGGCGGCATCCACCTCCGCCATTCCGGCCCCGTCCAGCATCAAGGATGCTGCCTCCGGCATTCCGCCGCATATCTGGTAGCGGCGGTACTCGGTAGCGAGTTTGTTGAAGATGACTGTGGGAAGATGCTCGGGGGCAGAGAGGCGTTCCACATAATCAAACGTGGAAGGGTCGGCCATACGGAGAAACTCCCGGAAGGTGGCGGGATACATGTCCACTTTGTTCACCTGCCCGACCGGGACCTTCATATGCTTGCGCTTTACGGCCACACCCAACAGAGAACCGGCGGCTATGATATGATACTGCGGCGCGTCCTCACAGAAGTACTTGAGGGAGTTGAAGGCTTCCTCGCTCTCTTGGATTTCGTCGATGAAGATGAGTGTCTCCCCGGGAAGAAGCGGGACTTCGCTGTAGGCCTGAAGTTCCTTGATAATGCGTGAGGGTTCCTTGGAGATGCATTGTTAAGTGCCGAAAAGTGTAAATATTTCACATTTTTCTGCGGTTATTTGCAAAGATAGCGTCTGTTTTTGAATTGTGCAAATACTTAGAACACTTCCTAAGCGTCTTCCTGCCGGAAGGCATTCTGCGGGTGAGCCAATGATTGTCGGTGTCTGGCTTGTTTTTTCACCGAAAAGGATGTAGTTTTGCGCGAACCAAAGTATGGTAAATTTTCAAATACGATAGATATATGAAAGTACTGCTTATCAATGGAAGCCCTCGTCAGAAGGGAAATACCTCAATTGCACTTGCCGTAACCAACATCACCAAACTCCTTTGCTTAGGCCTCTGCCTCTGTGCAGTTGCCTGCGGAAACCCGTCACAGAAAGCGTCTGACACTGAATTTACCGACAGCGTAGCCGAGGCTCTCGCATGTGGTGGACAAATCGATCTGGACCAGCTCCAGTGGACGCGGGAGCCTGCTGCCTGTGAAATGAAGGACGGTGTCATCTCCATTACTACGGCCCCTCACACGGACCTTTGGCAGCGGACATACTACCATTTCAGGAACGATAATGCCCCGGTGCTTCAGATGAAGACCAAGGAGAAGTTCTTCAGCTTCGTGGTGAAGACGGACTTCACACAGAGCCATCAGCGCTTCGACCAGTGCGGCATCGTGATGTACCTGGACAGCGACAACTGGCTTAAGGGTTCCGTCGAGTTCGAGAACGAGGAGTTCCAGCACCTTGGAAGTGTGGCCACCAACAACGGTTATTCCGACTGGGCCACGACGGCCATATCGGCCGATGTAAAGACGATGTGGTACCGCCTTTCCCGCAGGGAGGACGACTTTTGCATCGAGTGCTCCACCGATGGAATCAACTTCAGCCAGATGCGCGTCTGCCATATGTACGCCGCCACCGACGAGATCAGCTTCGGCATCTACGCCTGCTCCCCGGAGGGATCCTCTTTTACGGCCGTGTTTACGGATATGAAGATTACGGAGTGCGCCTGGAAGGCCCACGACGGCCAGCAGCCGGATGAGGAGTAGCTGGTAAATTCGAATTTAGCGGTATGGGGCTATGTCTGCAAAAAGCAACAACATGTTTCTTGACACATGTTCATAGACGCTGTAACTTTGTACCATCAAACAAATGATGAAGACTATGGAAGTAAAAGACATTTTACGGAATCTGCGCGAGAAGAACAATCTGACTCAGGAACAGATGGCGGAGCGCATTAATGTAACCAGGCAGGCAATCAGCCGCTGGGAAACCGGCATGACGCAGCCAAATCCCGAATTGCTGAAGGTCCTGTCCCGGAAGTTTGGAGTGTCAATCAATACGCTGCTGGGCTCGCCCCAGACACTTTACTGCCAGTGCTGCGGGATGCCGTTGTCTGACGATTCAATGATTAGCAAGGAGAAGGACGGTACCTTCAATGAGGATTACTGCAAGTGGTGCTATGCCGACGGGCAATTCACTTACAAGAGCAAAGAGACCCTGCTGGACTTCCTCGTTGCACATATGCCGAATCCTGAGAACCAGCCGGAGAGTGAGAGAAGGGCGCTGTACGACAGCCACCTATCCCAATTGAAGCACTGGAGATAGTTTTCATTGGCGACAAAACTCATAAAAGCCATCCGGAAGGGTGGCTTTTGGCTTATCTGGGCAGGGAGAAAATGGCTTGAAGCTTGGCTGATTCGGTTGTGAGTTTGACAGGGTTTTGGCGCTTTAGTTTCTGGAGGTTCAGCAGCTTCCATTGGATGGAGGGATACTCCTGGAAGTAGCCGAAGTCGAAACTGTCCCAGTCTGGCTGGCCTTGTTCGAAGCTGACGAGGAAGGATTTGTCGGCCGGAGTCATCAAGGCGCAGACGTCTTGGATGAGCCTGGCTCGGGTTTGTTCAAACTCTTCGTAGGTAAAGGGGACATCGGTCATTCCGTTGAACTGATTGACCAAGGCGTCGTTCTGGTCTATGAGGTTGGGGGCGAAGGATTCGTGGAGGGGGCGGTCACTGCCGAGGAGGCAGAAGAGGAGGCCTTCCCGTGTGGATTCGAAGGGATACTCCATGTACTTGACGTCGAAAAGGTCCCGGGGATGCTGGCGGGAAAGGGCCGCGGCAATCTTGCCGCCGTAGAGGAGGGTCATGGGCACGATAACCGCCTCGCAGTATAGGCCAAACTCCTTCTGGGCCTTCTCGCAGAGCGGTATGGAAGTCTGCAAGTCCCCGCCGATGATACCGCGCTTGGTCTGATTGACTTCGACCTTGACCTGCTTCCCCTGGTATTCGCAGAGTAGCTTGCTTGTGGCCAGTTTTGGCACGATGTGCATGCCGCGGAAGGCGCGTTTCGCCTTGTCGGCAATGCTCATCAGGTGAGCGTTGATATGCTCAAGACTCTCCTCCCTGCCCTCAAGAGGGATGTAGGTGAGGTCAATGTCAACCGAGTAACGGGGTAGGTCCCGGACAAAAAGGTTGATGGCCGATCCGCCGTGGACCGCGAATACCTTTTCGTCCATAACGATGGGGAGGAGCCTGAGGAGGACTTCCACTTTCTCTGCGTATTCTCTATTCATATTCGGCAAGTTCTGTGGGGATGATTATCTGATATTTGTTGTCATAACGTCCTGTGGCGGATATGTTCCTGATGCCTTTGCCTAAATCCACTTTGGAGATATCCAAGGAACGGAACCAGCTATGGCCGGCCTTTTCGGCCATATACAGGAAGAGACGTTTCACCTTGATGGATGAGCAGTTTTCCAGTAGCTGCTGGACCAGATCGGGACGGAGCGTCGTCATCATTTCCATGACATAGTAGTTGTCCAACAGGGAGAACTGCTCCGAGGAAAGGTGCAGGCATTCCATGAACGCCCGTTCCGGACCGGATATGAGCAGCTGAGCGCCGTTGTAGTCATAGACTTCTAGGCAGGTATCACCGCCAAAAATGGATGTGGTGAAATATTTTACAGTCATATCCCACTCCATAGCGCAGAACCAGCCCGGCAGGCGGACTTCTTTGGCGGTGAAGAGGTAGGCGGAGGGCTTGCCCATCGACACAAAATGGGAGTATCCCCTGAGGCCCAGTGCGGAGGATGCCCCCACGTGGCAGGCCTTGCCCAACTGGTTGTTGTATGATGCCACTGCGCCAAACAGGGTGGGACGGCTTCCCGCTATCTTGTAGACTCCCTGGACAATCCTCTCCAGCCAGCCGCTGCGCACATAGAGCGACTGCTCCTTCCTGTCAATTCCCTGCGCCGCCAACCATGAGGAAAATAGCACTGAATCTCGGGGGACTAAATCAAGAATATTCTTTATTTTTGTCGCCATCGCGGTATTTTTTACCGCAAATATAAACCAAAATTATAAAAACTGCAAGGTTCCAAAGGGAAAAAGGACCCCATTGTGATCGGCCTTATGGCCAATCAGTGAGAAATACAAGGACACTGTATCAAGATTTTCGTAGATTTGTATTTGCAAAATCGAAATTTAGCGGTATGATTACAATCAGGAAATACAGGGTACAAGACATGGTTCCTGCTATGGAAATCTGGAATGAAGTGGTACGTGACGGTAACAGAATATAAGAAAAGATGAAGCGAAAGATGATATACAGCATTCTATTGGTAGTGGCTTTGCTGCTATGCTGGCAGGGTTACGAGTTCTGGGTGGCGGTAGGCCGTCAGCCGCGTGGAGAACGGTTGGAGCGGTGCAAACAGTCGCCGCAGTGGCGCGATGGTGAGTTTGTCAACGTGCATGAGACACCGACGTTGACGGGTGATGAGGGGCTCTTCGGTCAGATGTATAAGTTTCTGTTTGGCAAGGTGAAGGATCTGAGTCCTGACAGCAATGTACCAACAGCAAAGTCGTCGCTGAAGGACATTCCCCGCTCTGAAGATGTTTGCGTCTGGCTCGGTCACTCCACGGTCTATCTCCAGACGGGTGGTGTGCGCTTCCTCTTCGACCCTGTACTGACCAACCGATTGCCTGTTTGGTGGTTCATGCGCCCGTTCAAAGGGGCTGATGTCTATACCGTCAATGACATTCCCGAAGTCGATTACCTCATCATCACCCACGACCACTGGGATCATCTGGACTGGAAGACGGTGATGGCTCTGAAAGACCGTGCCGGTCAGGTGGTTTGCGCCCTTGGCATCGGCGAGCACTTTGAATACTGGGGCTACGACCCACAGCGGATTCACGACCTCGACTGGCAGGACAGCATTGCCATCAACGATTCAATCACCCTCCGCTGTCTGCCTACCCGCCATTTCTCTGGCCGCATGGGACAGCACAAGACGCTCTGGGCTTCGTACCTCATTGACGGCCCGCGCCGCATCTTTGTCTCTGGTGACGGTGGCTACGATGAACGATTCAAGACGTTTGGCAAGCAATATCCAGACATCGACCTCGCCATCCTTGAAAACGGACAGTACGATGAGGGGTGGCGCCATATCCACACACTTCCCCGCAAACTGCCAACGGTCATCAGCGAACTCGGTGCCCGCCGTGTGCTGACCTACCACAACTCCAAATACGCCCTTGCCAACCACTCCTGGACGGAACCGCTTGACAGCATCTATGCCAACGCTCAGGGCAAGTCATGGCAGTTGCTCACCCCTCGCATCGGTGAACAGGTAAGACTAAACGAGCAGCAGGCATTCAGCAAATGGTGGTAAAATCATTGAATGCAGATACCCACTAACCATATAAATTCCCAATTTAGCGGCCCGCATGATGACGATGCCGGCATCCTCCAACCGAGGGTGACGGCAAGTGCCTGCCGACGGGGTGTAAGTGCATTTTCCATATTCTGTGCGTTCATGGTCATGGAGGTCAACAAAAAAGATGCTACGAGAAGTCGTTTCATCGGATGGCGGATTTATTCAGGGTAGCGGTAACCATGGGGTTTGTGTCTATGAGTTGGAGGGATTTGACCATATCGGCCGTGCCCTCCTTGTATTTCTTGAAATGGGCAGTCTGGAGGTGGGCCTGATAAGCTTCCCGGTCGGCATAGACTTCCAGGATATAGACTTTGCAGGGGTTGGCCTTGTCCTGCATGGAGAAAAGGCCGATAACGCCGGGCTCCGTTGCCATGGATACCGTTCCGACCTCTTTTGCGAAGGAAAGGTACTCTTCCAGGCGCTCGGGATAGACTTCGATCTGAGCCAGGCGGACGATGCGCTCCCCGTATTCCCGGACCGGGAGATCGGCCCCGAAAAGGCGGGCGGCGTTATTCGTAAAGATTTCCTGTGCATCCAGGCCATGTGATGCCAGACGTGCTTCCAATGCCTTTTTTGCGCCGATCAGTGCCGGTGCGGCAACATAGGGATAGTCCGAACCGTAGAGGATGTGCGAGGGCTCGGTGATGGTGAGGAGCATATCGATGGCGTCGTCCGTAGCGGCGCCCGCGAGATCGAAGTACAGGCGTGCAATGTTGGCGTCAACATCAACCGGCTGCATATAGCCCTGCTTGACCATGACGGGCAGCAGACCCTTGAAGCGGGGCAGGGCATTCGGCAGGAAAGAACCGCAGTGAGGGACAACCACTTTAAGGTCCGGATACCGCACCAACACATCGTGCGCCACCATGTTCAGGATGGCGCGGGTGGTTTCGGCCAGGTACTCATAAGAGGCCAGCGGTACGGCGGCAATGAGTTTGTCGTTGACGGCCGATGGCTTGTGCGGATGGGTGATCATGACGGCCTTCCGGCTGTTGAGATAGGCCATCAGCGGCTCCAGCTCCGGGTCTCCCAGGTACTGGCCGTAGCTGTTGGTGGCCAGCTTCACACCATCGGCCCCAAGCACTTCCAGGGCGTATTTTGCCTCTTCCAGGGCTTTTTCAACATCCGGCAGCGGGAGGGCGGCGCAGAAGAGGAACCTTCCGGGATGGAGGGCTTTCAGCGCGGCGGCTTCTTCGTTGAACCGGCGGCAGATGGCGGCCGATTCCACCCCGTCGCCAAAGTACGGCTGAGGCGCGGGCATGGTAAGGACGGAGGTGCGGATGCCGGCCTCGTCCATGAACTGAAGATGGGCATCGGCACTCCAGGCGGGAATGGGGAAGCCCTCGTCCATCTCCATCCCGTGGGCTTTCACGGCTTCCAGGTAGGAGGAGAGAATCATGTGGCAGTGCACATCTACCTGCGCACGGCCTAAAATACTGATACTCATGAGAGTTATTATGCCGATAAGCCTTTTCATCGCTTATTCCATCGAGTGTTCCCAGTCGCCGCGGGTGTCGATGCCGGCAGCATCGGCCAGGGCTTCCAGACGGGTGATTTCTTCAGGGGTGAGGACGGTATTCATGACCTCCGCCGCTTCCAGGACGTGCCGTTCCTTGGTGGCGCCGATGATGGGCATGGTGCCTTTGGAGAGGGCCCAGGCGATGCCTACCTGGGAGCAGGAGAGGCCATATTTTGCGCCGATTTCCTTCATGGCATCGGTGAGGGCGGTGAGTTGGCCGAGGACGGGGTTGTACTTCTGGCCGCGGTCGCTGTCGGCGGGAAGAGGATTCTGGACATTGTACTTGCCGGAGAGGGCACCTTGCTCCAGCACCATGTAAGCCCAGAACTGGATGCCATTTTCCTTGCAGTAGTCCAGCACGCCGCCTTTTTCGGAGGAGCGGTACAGCAGGCTGAAGTGGTTCTGAACGGCGCTTACCTTGAATCCGGCCTGGCCCAGAATCTCATTGGCCCGGCGGATTTCCTTGATGTTGTGGTTGGAAACGCCCACTTTGCACACTTTTCCGGCTTTCAGGAGCGGAATGAGCCCCGGGGTCCAGCGCTCCACGTCCATGGGGTTGTGAATCCAGTACATGTCAATGTAATCCAGCCCCATGCGCTCCAGGGAGGCATCGGCCATCTTGACTACGTCATTGTCGTACATTTCTGCCAGCTGAGGGGTGAACTTTGTGGAGATCTGCACATCTTCCCGTTTGTAGGCCGATGCCAGATGCCCCAGGATGCGCTCCGATTCACCCATGCCGTAGGCCGTTGCCGTGTCCCAGAGGTTGAGCCCGGCGCCCATGGCGGCGTCAAAGACGGGTTTGAGGTTGTTTTCATCGGTGCTGCTGCCAAAAACGGTGTCTCCGCCGAACATGCCTGCGCCCCAGGCCCAGGTTCCAAGTGCTATTTTTGTCTCTTTCATAAAGTGGTTGTTTTCTTCGATGCAAAGGTCGTGGATTTCTTCCGAAATGGACTTAACCGATTTACGGATTTACCTATCAATTTTACGGAATCTGCATCCTTTTTTGTAAATTTGAGGTATGGAAAAGGTCCTTCATGTTCAGTCTGTCAATGATTACGCCCGGTATGTGGGCGCTCCGGAGCTGCATCCGCTGGTGGGCGTCATCCACTACGACGAACTTGAGCGGTGCCGCCATTGTCTCTGTGAATATGGCGTTTACGGTCTTTTCCTGATGGAAGAAAGCCCATATACAATACAGTACGGGCAGGGAGCCCACAAGGTGCAGGCCGGCTCGCTGATGTGCGTTGCGCCCGGACAGGAAGGGGGCGTCACCGACAACGGGGAAATCATTCACATCAAAGGCTGGGTCCTGCTTTTCCATCCGGATCTCCTGCAGGGAACCACCCTGGAACGCCTCATCAAGGATTACCATTTCTTCTCCTATTACAGCAACGAAGCCCTCCTTCCCACGTCGGAAGAATGGCTCCGTCTGGAGCGCTGCATCGCCGCTATCCGCAAAGAGCTGGTGGAATTTCCCCAGGACCCTCATCTTCGGCGCATCGTCTTGTCGTATATCTCTTTGCTGCTGGAGCTTGCCGCACGCTATTACGAGCGCCAGTTCCAGGTAGTCCCAAAGGATGATTTCGGCCGAAAGATAGACTCGGCGCTGGAACGCTATTATGCCGAAGGGCGGCAGCTCCGTGACGGCGTACCCGGCGTACGGTACTGCGCCGGTGAGCTTTGCCTTTCGCCCAACTATTTCGGCGACCTTGTCCGCGTCCGCACCGGCGAAAGCGCCTCGCGCTACATCCGCCGCTACTTGATGGAAAAAGCCCGCCGCATGCTGCTGGAAGGCCAATCCGTCTCCGCCGTTTCCGACGCCCTGGGCTTCGAATACCCCCAGCACTTCACCCGCATGTTTAAAAAAGAGTTCGGCGTTGCGCCCAGCAAGGTCCGTTAGGCAGCGCAATACAGCCTATTTCCCCGGCTGGAGTTTGGCAATTGGACAGACACAATCAGTTGATGAAAATAGTATTCGATGTCAATTGCCGATTTTATTCAAGCAAAATCACTATCTTCGCGAAAGAAATAGAACTGAAGAAATGCTAAACGAGACAAGCATACTCCCGCTTTTAATAGACACTGAGAACGAACGCACCGAACGCACTATCTCATCCGATGCCAAGGTGAAGTTCGGTCAGGCCATATGTGCCTTTGCCAACGACATTATGAATACCGGCAAACCCGGCTACCTGTTCATTGGTGCCGATAATGACGGCAACCCCTCCGGCCTCCACTATACAGATGACCTCCAGAAAGACCTGGCCGGATTGCGTAGCGAAGGAAACATCCTCCCTCAGCCGGTGATGCAGGTGTACAAAGTCTCCCTTCCGGATGGAGACATTGCCGTTGTAGAGGTACAACCCTCCCAACTTCCGCCAGTGCGGTTTCAAGGTCGCATCTGGATTCGTGTTGGAGCACGCAAAGCCATTGCTAACGAAGAAGAAGAGCGTATCCTCATGGAACGCCGGGAATTCAATACCCCTGGATTCGAGTCCGAGCCCTGCCTGGCCGCAACCATTGAAGACTTGGACCTCGACCTTTTTCGAAGCACCCTTCTGCCCTCTATGGTCGATGCCGTAGAGATTAAAAAAGACAAACGTCCCATCGAAGTCCAACTGGCCTCCCTGGGTCTTTTCTACCTGCCATACAACTGTCCCACAAACGCCGGCATCCTTCTCATCGGCAAGAATCCCACTCGCTTTATTCCCTGTGCCAGTATTCAGTATGTCCAGTTCGAAGGCCTCACACGTGGCACCAAAGTCCTCAACGAGCGCCTCTTCAAAGGCAACCTCCTCACTGAACTGAAGAACCTGGAACAATTTGCTGAATTCACCCTGGAGCGAAAGCGCCCAGAACTCGTCTCCGGCTTCCGTGACACCAACTTTATCGGCTATCCGCACAAGGCCACACGCGAGCTCCTGATGAACATCTGTCAGCACAGGGCATACAACGGAAGCAATTCCCCGGCACACGTATATGAGTACGCCGACCGCATTGAATTCGACAACACTGGCAACCTCTACGGCAAAGCACGCCCGGAGAATTTCCCCACGGAGACCGACTATCGCAACCCGCTCATCTCCGGCGTGATGAAGGCCCTTAACTTTGTCAACCGCTTCGGAATGGGTATCGGACTTGTGGCCGATGAACTCAAAGCCAACGGGAATCCTCCTGCCGAATATATTCTCACGGAACCTTCCTCTTTCAAGGTAGTAGTGCGTTCAGCTGATCCCTTCCCGATTAATGAAACTGAAGTTGAAACTAATGTTGGAACTAAAGATGAAACCAATCTTGAAGCTAAACTTGGTATTAAATTAACGGAGCGGCAGAAAAAAGTCATTGATGTGATACATATAAATCCATCCCATACGATGGAAGAAATGGCCGCAGACATTGGGGTTAGCAGGACTACTGTCTATCGCATCATCAAATCCTTCAAAGGGATGGTAAAATATGAGGGTGATAAGTACCACGGCGAGTGGAAGATTATTACTACTGTCGATTGAGTTCTGACCATCCACTTTTACCAAACCGCTCACACCAAGGCTTTCCGGTGATACGGATTTTGGGCATCTGGGTCTTCGATGGAAAAAAGGTTAAAGTGATATATAATACTGAGGGCTAACGAAAAATCGTTAGCCCAGAGATTAGCGAATCCGTAGAATCGCTGTTGCAAATATACGGCTTTTTCTTGAAGATGCAAATTTATTCAAGCATGAACTCTTCCCGGCCATTCATCTGGACCGGCATCCTCCATCCCGAGGGTGGCGGCAAGTTTACAACCAGATGTATTATCTTGATATTTGGAGAATTCGATAATTTCCTGAGAAAAATCGATAACGGGATGTTCGGCAAAAACACCGAACTTTGCACCAGTTAATTGATTACAACTATGGCAAAGACACTTATCGCATTCTATTCCCGCCGCGGGCAGAACTATGTTGACGGCAGCATCCGCAACCTTGCAAAAGGCAATAATGAAGTTATCGTAGAGAAGATCAAGGCACAGCTTCCTGATGCCGATGTTTTCCAGATCGATACCGTGAAGAAGTATTCTCCGGACTACATGGTCTGCATCGAAGAGGCCAAGGAGGAACTCCGTGCAAAGGCCCGTCCCGAACTCACCGCCAGGGTGGAAAACATGGACCAGTACGACACCGTTATCCTGGGCTATCCCAACTGGTGGGGCCTTCCGCCCATGGCGGTGTTCACGTTCCTGGAGAGCTACAACTTTGCCGAAAAGAAGATTGTTCCGTTCTGCTCTCACGAAGGCAGCGGCCTTGGCGGCAGCATCCGCCAGATCAAGATGACCGTTCCCGATGCCAGCCTCACCGCCGGCGTAGCCATCCACGGCGCCGCCGCCTCCCACTGTGACCGTGAAGTAAAACTCATCCTTGAACAAGCCAAATAACACGATGAAACGCATCATCCTTACAGCAATCCTCGCCCTTGCAGCACTGTCTGCATCGGCCCAAACCCTTGTGGTTTATTATTCCCGTACCGGGCAGAATTGATATGAAATACACCACCCTCGGAAAAACCGGGATCGAGGTTTCCCGCATCTGCGTAGGCTGCATGTCCTACGGAAAAGCCTCGGAAGATTTTCATCAGTGGACCCTGGGCCCTGAAGACACGCAG
>OCTW011602435.1_pt1 | contig 15022 bp, 26 predicted proteins | sample 1539671 | NCBI WGS metagenome assembly OCTW01 (sample SAMN02144230, study PRJEB22623) | gut metagenome | biome: sheep rumen | host: Ovis aries | place: New Zealand
GACCGCCTACATCGGCGGCGAGGGCCACAACCTGCAGGAGCACAGCGTGGTGCTCGTCCGCGGCGGCCGCGTGGCCGACCTTCCGGGCGTGCGCTACCACGTGGTGCGCGGCGCGCTGGACTGCCTCGGCGTGAACGGCCGCAAGCAGGGCCGCTCGAAGTACGGCATGAAGCACGGCAAGTAGGATAGGAGTCCGCAACCATGTCACGCAGGAAGAACGGCGCGTCGATGAAGCACGCGCACGAGATCGACCCCAAGTACGGCAGCGAGCTGGTCTCGCACATGATCAACCACTTCATGCGCAAGGGCAAGAAGACGACGGCCCGGCGCATCGTCTACGGCGCGCTTGCGGAGCTGGAGGGCAAGGTCGAGGGCAAGGAGATCCTCGAGGTGCTCGACGCCTCCGTGAACAACATGAAGCCGCGCGTCGAGGTGAAGTCCCGCCGCGTGGGCGGCGCCTCCTACCAGGTGCCGGTCGAGATCAAGCCCGCGCGCCAGCTCGCGCTCGCGCTGCGCTGGCTCGTGACCTACGCCTCCGGGCGCCGCGGCATGGGCATGCCCAAGGCGGTGGCGGCGGAGCTGCTGGACGCCTACAACAACACGGGCAACGTGATCAAGAAGCGCGACGACACGCACAAGATGGCGCAGGCCAACCGCGCGTTCGCGCACTACGCGTTCTAGCGACGCCTTCCCTTTTCGGCCGCTCCCGGAATCCTCCGGGGGAGGCGGCCGCGGATCCCCTGCGGGGCGCGGCAAGACGGTTCTTTGACAACGGCAGACGATACGAAACCTTTCTCTCCCGAGAAATCGATGGGCACTGACGCCACCAGCACCAAGCGCACCGCGGGCGCGGCCGGAAACGGCCGCACGCACGCGCTCGCGGACGTGCGGAACATCGGCATCATCGCCCACATCGACGCGGGGAAGACGACGGTTTCCGAACGCATCCTGTACTACGCCGGCGCGATCCACAAGATCGGCGAGGTCCACGAGGGCAACGCCACGATGGACTGGATGGTGCAGGAGCGCGAACGGGGCATCACCATCACGTCCGCCGCCATCACGTGCGAGTGGATGGGGAAGCAGGTGAACCTCATCGACACGCCCGGACACGTCGACTTCACGGTCGAGGTGGAGCGGGCGCTGCGCGTCCTGGACGGCGCGGTCGGCGTGTTCTGCGCCGTCGCGGGGGTCCAGCCGCAGTCGGAGACCGTCTGGAGGCAGGCGGACCGCTACCAGGTCCCGCGCATCGCGTTCGTCAACAAGATGGACAGGATGGGCGCGGACTTCGGCCGGGTCGTCGGGGAGCTGAAGAGCAAGCTGAAGGCGAACGCGATTCCCCTGCAGCTGCCGATCGGCGCCTCCGAGACGTTCCGGGGCGCGGTCGACCTGATCGAGATGAAGGCCGTCACCTACCGGGACGAGGACCTGGGCTCCGAGCCGCAGGTCTCCGACATCCCGGCGGAGCTCGCGGACGAGGCGAAAGCCGCGCGCGAGGCGATGGTCGAGGCGATCGCGGAGGCCGACGAGGCGTTCGCGGACCTCTATCTTTCCGGCGAGGAACTGAAGGCGGACGACATCCACGCGGCGCTGCGGCGCTGCGTCGTCGGCCGCAAGGCGGTGCCCGTCCTCTGCGGGACGGCGCTGCGGGACAAGGGCGTGCAGCCCCTGCTCGACGCGGTGGTCCGGTATTTGCCGTCGCCGCTCGACGTTCCCGCGGTGGAAGGCACCGAGATCCGGACGGGCAAGACCGTCCAGAGGCCGGCGGACGACACCGCTCCGCTTGCGGGCCTCATTTTCAAGGTGGCCGCTGACCCCTATCTCGGCCGCCTGCTTTACGTGAGGGTCTACTCCGGCGTTCTGCGCAAGGGCATGAACGTCTGGAATCCGAGGACCCGGACGAGGGACCGCGTGATGCGGCTCATTCGGATGCATTCGAACGAGCAGCTCGACACGGACGCGATTTACGCGGGGGAGATCGGCGTGCTGGGGGGCATCGGGAAGTTCACGACGGGCGACACCGTCTGCGCCGAGCAGGCGCAGATCGCGCTCGACCGCATCGAGTTCCCGGAGCCCGTGATGTTCATGGCGATCGAACCGAAGTCGCGCGCGGACAAGGACAAGCTCGGGGAGGCGCTCCAGATGCTCTCCGACGAGGATCCGACGTGCCGCGTGCGCACGGACGAGGAGACCGGGCAGACGATCGTGAGCGGGATGGGCGAGCTCCACCTCGACATCCTCCGCGACCGGCTCGTCCGGGAGTTCAAGGTGCCGGCGAACACCGGCAAGCCGATGGTTTCGTATTGTGAAACGGTCACCGGGGAAGCGGACGGACGCCACACGTTCGACCGCGAGATCGGTGGCAAGCGCCAGGCGGCCACGGTGGAGCTCCACGTTTCGCCGATGGAGCGCGGGAAGGGCAACCTCGTCGAGGTGAAGCCGCCCCGCAACACCATACCGCCGGAATTCTGCGCCCCGATCGAGCAAGGGGTGCAGGACGCGATCCTGACGGGCGTCGTGGCCCGTTTCCCGATGCAGGACGTCCACGTCCGCATCACCGGAGGGGGGATTCTCGATCCCGACTCCGCGACGGAAACGGCGTTCCGCACCGCCGCGATCCTGGCGTTTCGCGAGGCCGCCGAGGCCGCCGCGCCGGAATTGCTCGAGCCGATCATGTCGGTCGAACTCGTGACGCCGCCGGAGTACACCGGCGACCTCATGGGCGACCTGAACGGACGCCGGGGGCAGGTCCGCGAGATGACGATGCGTGGCGACATGCAGGTCATTTCCGCGAACGTGCCGCTGGCCGAGATGTTCGGGTACGCGACCGCGATCCGATCCCTCTCCCGGGGCAGGGCGTCCTACTCCATGGAGCCGGAAGAGTTCGCGGTGGTTCCCCGCGCCGTCAAGGAATCCATACTGAACAGGTAACCCACACAATGCAGAGTCAACGCATCAGAATCCGCATGCAGGCCTACGACCACCGGGTCCTCGACCAGGCCGTCGCCGAAATCGTCGGCACGGCCCGGAGCACGGGCTCGGACGTCGTCGGGCCGATCCCGCTGCCCACGCGCGTCGAGCGGTTCACCGTGAACCGCAGCCCCCACGTGGACAAGAAGTCGATGGACCAGTTCGAAATGCGCACGCACAAGCGCATGCTGGACATCGTCGGCCCCACCGCCAAGACGGTCGAGGAGCTCAAGAAGCTCAACCTCCCCGCCGGCGTGGACATCACCATCAAGGTCTAAGGAGCATCCCATGCAAGGCTTGATCGGAAAGAAGATCGGGATGACCCAGATCTGGGGCGAGGGCGACGTCCGCGTCCCCGTCACGGTCATCGAGGCCGGGCCGTGCCCGGTCGTCCAGGTGAAGACCAAGGAGAGCGACGGCTACGAGGCGGTCCAGCTCGGCTGGGGCCCGCAGAAGGCCTCCCGCCTCACGAAGGCCGAGGTCGGCCACGCGAAGAAGGCGGGCCTGGACCCGCTGCGCCGCCTCCGCGAGTTCAAGGCCGACGCCGGGGACGACCCCGCGCCCGGCAAGGTGTTCACGGTCTCGGTGTTCGAGGGCGTCGGCTACGTCGACGTCGTCGCCACGAGCGTGGGCAAGGGCTTCATGGGCGTCATGCGCCGCCACGGCTTCGCCGGCGGCCCGATGACGCACGGCGGCCACGTCAAGCGCCGCCCCGGCTCCATCGGCATGCGCCAGACCCCCGGCGCGACCGAGAAGGGCCACCCCATGGGCGGCGACACCGGCAACCGCCGGACGACCGTCCAGAACCTCAAGGTCGAGAAGATCGTCCCCGAGAAGAACCTGATCCTCGTTCGCGGATCGGTCCCGGGCGCGAACGGCTCGATGCTGGTGATCCGCAAAGCGATCAAGAAGGCGGTGAAGGCGTAATGGCTACGATCAAGATGTTCGGCCTCGACGGCAGCGAGAAGGGCGCCGTCGACGTCGCGGACGAGACGCTCGTCCTCGACCGCGGCGCGCAGGCGGTGCACGACGCCGTCGTCGCCCGCCAGGCGTTCTACCGGGCCGGGACGGCCTCGACCCTGAGCAAGGGCGAGGTGAACGGCTCCAACCGCAAGCCCTGGAAGCAGAAGGGCACCGGCCGCGCCCGCGCCGGCCTCAAGCAGTCCCCGGTGTGGCGCGGAGGCGGCGTCGCCTTCGGCCCGCACCCGCGCGACTGGTCCGTGAAGCTCAACAAGAAGGTCGGGAAGCTGGCCTTCCGCCGCGTCGTCTCCGACCGCATCGCGGACGGCACGCTCGTCCTGGCGGAGGAGCTGACGCTCCCCGCCGCGAAGACGAAGGAGCTCGCGAAGGTCCTCAAGGCGTTCGGCACCGACAACGCGCTGCTCGTGGTGAAGGCCGCGGACGACGCGCTCACGCTCGCCGCGCGCAACCTGCCGGGCGTCGAGGTGGCCACCGCCGCCGGCGTCGGCGTCTACCAGATGATGGCGCACGCGAAGGTCCTCGTCGCCCGCGCGGCGTGGGAGGATCTCTCGAAGCGCCTCGAAGGCAAGCAGAAGAAGGAGACCGTGGCATGAAGCACGAGAACGCCGTTCTGAAGGCGGTCATGCAGACCGAGAAGGGCGCCGCCCTCCAGGAGAAGCAGAACCGCTACATGGTCCGCGTGGACCGCGCCGCGACCAAGCCCGAGATCAAGAAGGCCGTCGAGGACTTCTTCAACGTCACCGTGACCGCCGTCAACGTGCAGAACTACGGCGGCAAGAAGCGCACGCTCCGCAACCGCCGCGTCGTCCAGGCGCCGGACTGGAAGCGCGCCATCGTCACGCTCAAGGCGGGCGACAAGATCGACCTGCTCTAGGAGAAGAGAAATGGCCATCCGTTCCTACAAGCCCTACACGCCGAGCCGCCGCACCGCGACGGGCTCCACCTTCGCCGAGGTGACGAAGGACAGGCCCGAGCGCTCGCTCACGGCCCCGCGCAAGCAGAAGGCCGGGCGCGACAGCGCCGGCCACATCTCGATCCGCCACCGCGGCGGCGGCGCCAAGCGCCGCTACCGCCTCATCGACTACCGCCGCGAGCGCCTCGACGCCGTCGCGGAGGTGATCGCGGTGGAATACGATCCCAACCGCTCCGCGTTCATCGCCCTGCTCCAGTACGAGGACGGCGAGAAGCGCTACATCCTCTGCCCCGAGGGGCTGAAGCCCGGCGCCAAGGTCGTCGCCTCCGAGACGGCCGAGCCCGCCGTCGGCAACTGCCTCCCGCTGGGCCGGATCCCGCTCGGCACCGCCGTGCACAACCTCGAGCTCGTGCCCGGGCGCGGCGCCAAGGTCGTCCGCACCGCCGGCTCCTCCGCCACGGTGATGAGCCGCGACGGCGACTGGGTCACCCTCCGGATGCCGTCCGGCGAGGAGCGCAGGTTCCTCGCGCGCTGCCGCGCCACCGTCGGCGTCGTCGGCAACGGCGAGATCGAGGGCCTCAAGCTCGGCAAGGCCGGGCGCAAGCGCTGGCTGGGCATCCGCCCGACCGTGCGCGGCGTCGCGATGAACCCCGTCGACCACCCGATGGGCGGCGGCGAAGGGCGCACCTCCGGCGGCGGCCCGGCCGTCTCGCCGTGGGGCAAGCTCGCCAAGGGCGGCAAGACCCGCAAGCCCCGCAAGGCCTCCGACCGCGTCATCCTCAAGCGCAGAAAGTAGAGTAGAAAGCCATGCCACGTTCGCTCAAAAAGGGACCCTACGTCGAGGAGAAGCTCCTCAAGAAGGTCGAGGCGATGAACCAGTCGTCGCGCAAGCAGCCGATCAAGACCTGGTCGCGCCGCTCGATGATCACGCCCGAGTTCGTCGGGCTGACCTTCTCCATCCACAACGGGAAGACGTTCCTTCCCATCTTCATCACCGAGAACATGGTCGGCCACCGCCTCGGCGAGTTCGCCCCGACGCGCACGTTCAAGAAGCACGGCGCGACGACGGACAAGGCGACCAAGTAACGGAGCAAGGAAATGGAAGTCAAAGCCATCCACCGCAACGCGCGCATCTCGGCCTCCAAGGGCCGGGACCTGGCGCGCGCCGTGCAGGGCAAGAGGCTCGGCGACGCCCTCCGCATCGTCGACTTCAGCCCGCGCAAGGCCGCGAAGATCCTCGGCGCCGCGCTCCGCAGCGCGGCCGCCAACGCGAGCCACAACTTCGGCCTGGACGCCGACGCGCTCTCCGTCCGCAAGGCGGTCTTCGACGAAGGCCCCAGCATGCGCCGCTACTGGCCCCGCGCCCGCGGCAGCGCCAGCCCGATCGAAAAACAGACGAGCCACGTCACCGTGGTTCTCACCGACGAAAAGTAAACACCATGGGACAGAAAGTCAATCCAATCGGCTTCCGCGTCGGCGTCGACCACGACTGGCGCTCGCGCTGGTTCGCGGACAAGCGCTCCTTCGGCGACTTCCTCGCCGAGGACTGCGTCCTTCGCGACGCCGTCGCCAAGGCCCTCAAGGAGGGCGCCGTCTCCGAGGTGCGGATCGAGCGCTACGCCAACCGCGTGCGCCTCAACATCCACACCGCGCGCCCCGGCATCGTGATGGGCAAGGGCGGCGAGGAGATCGACCGCCTCCGGAAGAAGCTCTCGAAGCTCACCGGCAAGGAGGTCTTCGTCGAGGTCGTCGAGGTCCGCGACGCGGACGCCAACGCGCAGCTCGTCGCCGAGTCCATCGCCGACCAGATCGTCCGCCGCACCACCGTCAAGCGCGCGATGAAGCGCGCCCAGCGCACCGCGATGGAGATGGGCGTGGACGGCATCAAGATGCTCGCCAGCGGCCGCATCAACGGCGCGGAGCTCAGCCGCGTCGAGTGGATGAAGGAGGGCCGCGTGCCGCTCCACACCCTGCGCGCCAAGATCGAATACGGGTTCGCCGAGGCGGACACCACGGCCGGCAAGATCGGCGTGAAGGTGTGGATCTGCAAGGGCGAGCACTACCAGCCCCGGCTGAACAACAGAAGGAGGGACCGCAATGCCTCTCATGCCTAAGCGGGTCAAGCACCGCAAAGTCCAGCGCGGATCGCGCGCCGGCCTCGCCCAGACCAACACCGAGCTCTCGCAGGGCGACTACGGCCTCAAGACGCTCGAGCGCGGGTGGATCACCGCGATCCAGATCGAGGCGTGCCGCGTCTGCATCAACCGCCACCTCAAGCGCCGCGGCAAGCTCTGGATCCGCATCTTCCCGGACAAGCCCGTCTCGAAGAAGCCGATCGGCGTCCGCATGGGCAAGGGCAAGGGCGACCCCGAGTTCTGGGTCTCCGTCGTCGCGCCCGGCACGATGCTCTTCGAGCTGGCGGGCGTGCCCGACAGCCTGGCGCGCGAGTCCTTCCGCCTCGCCGCCAACAAGCTCGGCGTCCGCACGCGGATGGTTTCCCGCAACGCGCAGGTCTAGCGCACGAGGAGAACGAACGCAATGAAGATCAAGCAGGTCCGCGAGACCCCGACCGAGGAGCTCCTCTCCCAGGTCAAGGCCGCCAAGGGGAAGATCCTCGGGGCGAAGATCAAGAAGACGGCGGCCGACGTCGCCAAGAACCCCCTCGAGGTCCGCACGCTGCGCCGCGACGTGGCGCGCATGCTCACCGTCGTCCGCGAGCGCGAGCTCCAGCAGGAGAAGAAGTAATGAGCGAAGAAACGAAAGCCGCCGCGCCCGAGCGCGGCCACCGCAAGACGCGCCGCGGCACCGTCGTGAAGCGCAGCGGCGACAAGACCGTCTCCGTCCTGGTCGAGCGCCGCTACGCCCACCCGATCTACGGCAAGCAGATCACCGTCGGCAAGAAGTATCCGACGCACGACGAGAAGAACGAGTGCGGCGTCGGCGACGTCGTCCTCATCGAGGAGACGCGCCCGCTCAGCGCCCGCAAGCGCTGGCGCGTCGCGAAGATCGTCGTCTCCGCCAAGGCCCGCGAGGCCGCGGCCGAGGCGAAGGCCGAGGCGATCGAAGCCAAGGAAGAAGGGAAGTAGAGATGATCCAGGAAGGTACTGATCTCGCCGTCGCCGACAACACCGGGGCGCGCCGCGTGCGCTGCTTCCGCGTGCTCGGGCAGCGTAAGAAGTACGCCCACTTGGGCGACTGCATCCGCGTCTCCGTCAAGGAGGCCCAGCCCGGCGGCGCCGTGAAGAAGGGGCAGGTCTGCCTCGCCATCATCGTGCGCACCGGCTACCCGATCCGCCGCGCGGACGGCTCCTACATCAAGTTCGACAACAGCGCCTGCGTGATCGTCGACGCCAAGAAGTCGCCCATCGGCACCCGCATCTTCGGGCCGGTCGCCCGCGAGCTGCGCGAGAAGGGCGACAACGCCAAGATCATCTCGCTCGCACCGGAGGTCCTCTAATGAGCACCGCACGCATCAAGACCGGCGACATCGTCGTCGTCATCACCGGCCGCGGAGGCGACTCCGAGAAGGCGTTCAAGGGCAAGACCGGCAAGGTCCTGGCCGTCAACGCCAAGAAGGGCGTCGCCATCGTCGAGGGCCTCAACCTGCGCAAGAAGGGCGTCCGCAAGAACGACAAGGCCCCCAACGGCCAGGTCGTCGAGATCCCCGCCCCGATCGCGCTCAGCAACCTCCAGCCCTGGGACGCCAAGGCAAAGAAGGGCGTCCGCGTCTCCTACGTCCGCGAGGACGGGCGCTCCGTCCGCGTCGCCAAGGGCACCGGCAACCGACTGTAAAGGAACCGCCATGGCAAACCTCAAGGAAAAATACGAGCAGACGGTCGTCCCGGAGCTGGAGAAGGCGTTCGGGCTCAAGAACCCGATGCAGGTTCCGCGCCTCCAGAAGATCGTCGTCAACATGGCCTTCGGCATCGTCGACAAGGACACGCAGAAGTCCGTCGTGGACGATCTGGAGAAGATCACCGGCCAGAAGCCCGCGCTCTGCCCGGCCAAGAAGAGCGTCGCGAACTTCAAGCTTCGCGAAGGGATGGTCATCGGCGCCAAGGTGACGCTCCGCCGCCAGCGGATGTGGGACTTCCTGGACCGCCTGATCAACGTCGCGCTGCCCCGCATCCGCGACTTCCACGGCGTCCCGGCGCGCGGCTTCGACGGCCGCGGCAACTACTCCCTCGGCGTCAAGGAGCAGACGATCTTCCCGGAGATCGACCTCTCCCGCCACGGCGCGCCCGAGCAGGGCATGGACATCACCGTCGTCACCACGGCCAAGGACAACAAGGTCGCCCGCGCGCTCCTCGAGGGGCTCGGGATGCCCTTCGTCGGCCGCTAACGTCATCGGAACACAGCACCATGGCAAAGAAATCCCTCATCGCCAAGGCCGGCCGCGCGAAAGCGGCCGCCGCCGCCGCCGTCAAGAAGGAGAAGGAGGGCGGAGCCCCCGCGACCTTCACCTCGCGCGCCTACAACCGCTGCTCCCGCTGCGGCCGCCCGCGCGGCTACATCCGCAAGTTCAAGCTCTGCCGCCTCTGCTTCCGCGAGCTCGCGCTCCAGGGCAGGATCCCCGGCGTCACCAAGGCGTCCTGGTAGCAAAGGAGAACCACAATGAGTTGGTCTGATCCCATCGCGGACATGCTCACCCGCATCCGCAACGGCCAGGCGGCCGGGCACGAGATCGTCGAGATGCCCGCCTCCAACCTCAAGGCCGCCATCGCCAAGGTCCTCAAGGACGAGGGCTACGTCGAGGACTTCGAGGTCGAGGGGGACGTCAAGAAGGTCCTCCGCATCGCCCTGAAGTACAACGCCGAGGGCAAGCCCGTCATCCGCGGCCTGCGCCGCGAGTCGGCGCCGGGCCTCCGCCGCTTCTGCGGCTGGAAGCAGATCCCGCGCGTCCTCGGCGGCCTCGGCGTCGCCGTCATCTCCACCTCGGGCGGCGTCATGTCCGGCCTCGAGGCCCGCCGGCGCAAGCTCGGCGGCGAAATCGTCTGCACCGTCTGGTAGGGGAGGAAGTTCCAATGTCCAGAATCGGAAAAGAGCCCGTCAAGGTCCCCGCCGGCGCCACCGTCGCCGTCCAGGGCGGCGTCGTCGCCGTCAAGGGCCCGAAGGGAGAGCTCAAGTACACGCTGCCGCCCGGCATCGAGTGCAAGGTCGAGGACGGCGCCGCGCGCTTCACGCGCGGCTCCGACGACCGCCGCACGCGCGCCTTCCACGGCCTCGCCCGCGCGCTCGTCGCCAACATGGTCGAGGGCGTCGTGAAGGGCTACGCCAAGGCGCTCGACATCGAGGGCGTCGGCTTCAAGTTCGACAAGAAGGGCAAGGACACGCTCGCCCTCTCCATCGGCTACGCCGAGCCCAAGCTCTACAAGATCCCCGCCGGCGTGGACGTCGCGGTCGGCAACGCCGGCCTGCACGTCGACGTGACCGGGATCGACAAGGAGCTCGTCGGCCGCGTCGCCGCCGACATCCGCGCGTTCAAGCCCGCCGAGCCCTACAAGGGCAAGGGCATCCGCTACACCGGCGAGAAGATCCGCCGCAAGGAAGGCAAGACCGTCGCCTAACGGAAGCGGAAGGAAGGAAAGCCAATGCAGCTCAAGAATCTCAAGCAGTACCGCGAGCGGCGCCACCGCCGCCTCCGGCAGAAGATCTCCGGCACGGCCGCGCGCCCGCGGATGGCCGTGTTCGTCTCGAACGCCAACCTCTACGTCCAGTTCGTGGACGACGAGGCCGGCAAGACGCTCGCGAGCGCCTCGTCCCTGCCCCTCAAGGCCAAGCTCAACGTCGAGACGGCCGCGAAGGTCGGCAAGGCCGCGGGCGAGGCCGCCAAGGCCGCGGGCATCTCGCTGGTGGTCGTCGACCGCGGCGGCTTCAAGTACCACGGCCGCGTCAAGGCCGCGGTCGAGGCCGCTCTCGAGGCCGGGCTCAAGCTCAACGACAAGGAGAACGCGTAACATGGCACGCGAAGAAACCCGCAAACCGCGCGAAGAGAGCGAATTCGACGAGAAGGTCGTCTTCGTCAACCGCAGCTCCAAGACCACCAAGGGCGGCCGGCGCATGAGCTTCAGCGCCGTCGTCGTCGTGGGCGACAAGAAGGGCCGCGTCGGCCTCGGCTACGGCAAGGCCAACGAGAACGCCGACGCCATCCGCAAGGGCGGCGAGGCCGCCCGGCGCCACCTCGTGCGCGTCGTCACCAAGGGCACGACCATCCCGCACGCCGTCACCGGCCAGTGCGACGGCGGCCGCGTCCTGCTGATGCCCGCCTCCGAAGGTACCGGCATGATCGTCGGCGGCGGCATGCGCGCCGTGCTCGAGATGGCCGGCATCCGCAACGTCCTCGGCAAGAGCCAGGGCTCCAAGAACCGCCTCAACGTCGTGAAGGCGACGTTCGACGCGCTCTCGCAGCTCCGTCCCGCCGCGGCCATCCGCGCCGAGCGCGGCCTCGCGCCGCTCCCGGAGGACAAGCCCGCGGAGCAGCCCGCGCCCGAGGCCCCGGCCGCCGAGGCCGCCGCCGAGGCGCCCGCCGCGGAAGCCCCCGCCGAACCCCCGGCCGAAGCGTAAGGAGAAGAACCGATGAAACTCCACGAACTCACCACCACCCCCGGCTCGAAGACGCGCACCAAGCGGCTCGGCCGCGGCGAGGCGTCCGGCAAGGGCAAGACCTCCGGCAAGGGCACCAAGGGCCAGATGTCCCGCAAGGGCCACAAGCGGAAGATCGGCTTCGAGGGCGGCCAGATGATCCTCGTCCGCCGCCTCCCGAAGCGCGGCTTCGGCAACCCGGCCCGCGTGGCCTACACGCCGGTCAACTTCGACATCCTCAACCAGTTCCCGGAGGGCGCCACCGTCGGCGCCGCCGAACTGCTCGCCACCCGCGCCCTGAACCGCTTCGAGAACGGCGGCTTCAAGGTCCTCGCGAAGGGCGAGCTCAAGGTCAAGGGGCTCCAGGTCAAGGCCAACGCGGTTTCGGCCGCGGCGAAGGCCAAGATCGAGGAGCTCGGCGGCTCGGTCGAGATCGTCAAGTAGGGATTGGACCGCGGCGCGCCCCCCCGCGCCGCGAGTCCGCGCGGGCGGCACCCCCTCCTCCATTCCGCCGCCCGCAAGGGGTCGCTTCGGCGACCCCGAGGGGCGCAAGCCCCGGACGCGACCGGCCCGCCCCGGCCGCGTCTTTTTTTTTCTGCGAGCACTCTCCGGCCGGCGCATTGCGCCGACCGGAGAGTGCGTCGTCTTCGCGCGGCTCCGCCGCGCGCCGGTGGGGCGAGCCCTCCGGGCGAGCCACGGTGCTCCAATGCTCAGATCAGCGTTTCGACGCCGTAGGCGGCGAAGCGGTCGTCGCCCGTGACGACGGGGTGCCTGTCTACGAGGGCCGTTGCGATGATGAACCGGTCGGCCGGATCCTTATGGTGCCAGGGCAGCTCCGTGGCGCGGAAGAGGATCTCCTCGCGGAGCGGAATGGGCTCGAGCCCGTGGTGCCGGACCGCGCGGGAGAACCATTCGCGGGGCGGGAGCGGAAGGGCGAGCCGGCCGAGCGCCGCCTTGAGGGCGATCTCCCAGGCGGAGATGGGGCTGAAGTAGACGAGGGGGGCGTCGGCGATCGCGGAGCGGACCTCGGGCGAGAACCGGTCCGGATCGGACGCCAGCCAGAGGATGGCGCACGTGTCGAGCAGCAGGGAGCGCGTCATTGCATCGCCTCCCAGTCGTCCGAATCGTCCGCGAAGAGGTCTCCCTTGATCTCGATTCGGGAAAGCAGGGGATCCGGATCGAGACGGCGGGGACGCTCGACCGGCATCAGACGCGCCACGGGATGTCCGTAGCGGAAGATGATGACCGGCTCGCCCGATCGCTCGACCGAGGCGAGCAGTTCGGAAAAACGGGCCTTTGCTTCGTGTGTGCTGATCTGCGTCATGGACCTTGTCTCCCTTCGCCCGTATTCAATCATAAGTTGACCTATTGGGTCAAGAAGAATCTTCCCACTGGAAACTGGCAACACTCGACAAGTGTTGCCAGTGTGCGAATGTTGCCAATGGCCAATACCAATTGCCAATGCTCCTCCGCTCGCTTGCCCTTGCTTGCAGAACCGGCTTGTCTAGGCAAGCCGGTTCTGCTATGCTCCAGACCCGTCGCACCGCGCCGAAAGCCCCGGGCCCACCCCCCGCCGCCGAAGGCACGCGCGACAAGACAAACAAACCGATTTGCACTCGCAAATCAATCCGTTCGGAAGAAATCTGGACAATTTCTACAGGACGATTGGTTGCGAGGCTGCGCGAAAGGCTACAATTCAAAGACAAAAGACATGAAAGCAACACTCAACATCGAAGGCGACGGCTACTACTACAACATCTGTGAGATTGCCACAGAAGAAGAGTTCTTGCAGATTAAAGAACAGATTTCGGATGGCACTTGGAAGAACTACGAGAGCAAGTTCAAAACTCCTTCCGAGAAATCAATCATTTCATATGGTACGATAGATACTACCGCTTATATGGGGCTTTATGATGAAGGCAAGGCGGATGATGACGACTATTACGACGATGACGATGATGTCAAATCTCAAAAAGTGGATGAAGAAGAGTTTGAAGCTTGGGAAGTAAGCAACATCCCATTTAAGAATGTTGAAATCATTCCGATACACTATGACTTAGTTGCGCCAAAGCACTACTGGATATACCGAGAGAAGATCCATGGCACATTCTTCCATACTGAAGTCAGACTAAGAAAGTTTTCAAACTTTGACCCAGACAAACTTGAGATAGTCCTCCATCAATACTTCTTGGGTGAAGAGTTAATCTTTTCAGATATCGTTGAAGCATACTTCAACAAGAAAGAAATGCTAGACCTTGACAATGACTATTTGTCTCTCGGGGAGCCAGAATTAAGAATTGTTTGATCGTAATCGATAAGGACAGCCTTCCGAGGTCTACTTAAAGGGTCTTCCACCTTTAGCGGTCTTTTTATACTCCACCGTCGATCCGCCGTCTCGTTGCGATCATTCGGCAAAGCGCGAGCGGCCAGCGTGGGAGGGCGGGGGCGGAGCCCCCGACCGTTTGGGGAGATGCGAATCCTCTGTGGTGGGTTCAGCACTCTGTTCAAGTCACGCCTTTAGCGTTTGTGCGGATAGCATGAAACCCACATCCACACGGTTCCGGCAAGTCCAGCAAGCGAGACAGGAGCAAATCGAAGACTACGAAGAAATGAATGCCAATAATCGTACTCATTTGCGGATTCTGCTATGAGAAAAACTGGCCACAAAAACAAAAGAAAAACAAGAGCATAGAAGATCAGCCAAGCTCCAAACGCCAAACTAATACGATTCAACAAGCTATGTTTCTTTCCCGTTCTCGTGGATGAAATGTAGAAAAGCACAATCGTCTCCGAGAGGGACACGATTGCACACATTGCATTGAATGTATGGATCGAAAAGTCAGTCATTGGACGAATTCCTTTTTGGTGCTTTCAAACTTCGGGGGATGATCCTGACGAATTTTCTTCGGGCTTTTTCAATTGTTCAGTATGGTCGGTGTCATCCTCCCCCAATTCCGTCATCGTCTGGTTTTCATCGCTGTCCGATTTTGGTTCTTTTTCTGACGGCATCGGGAGTGGATATGCATGATTGGTCGTGACTTCATCGAAGGCAATCTTGTCCGCAATCCTTTCCGGCGATTCTTGTTCGGGCGTTGAACAGATTCTATTACCGTCCTGTAGACTGTCCCGATTTTCGTTTGTTTTTTCGGCAAGCATCGGCATTGCGCACGAACACGAAAGCGTGCGGCCAGAAATGATAGCAGAAAATATCATGGCAAGGATGGTTGCCGCTTGCCAGAAGCGACGTTCGTTCCGTTCACTGTTGGCCGTGCGTCTGGCCTCGTCTCGCTCCCGTTCAAGCGACGCCTTCAGCTCGGCGTCTCGTTCGTGTGAAATTTTATCTGCTTCTCGTCTTGCGAGTTCTCGCTCAATGCGCTCGCGCCCGGCCAATGTCGGTTTTGCAGCAAAGAATTGTCCGTCCCACTTGAGCGAAACGAGTCCGGCTTCTTCAAGTTCCCAAATTTCGTCGCCGAATTGGCGCGCTTTCAGGAAGATCGTCCGATTGACGAGATTATCCAAAAACTCAAATTGCGTTTTGTTCATGCTGCTATTCTACCATATGATCTCTAAAACGCA
>OCTW011441719.1_pt1 | contig 15021 bp, 18 predicted proteins | sample 1539671 | NCBI WGS metagenome assembly OCTW01 (sample SAMN02144230, study PRJEB22623) | gut metagenome | biome: sheep rumen | host: Ovis aries | place: New Zealand
AACTTCCTCGCCCTTGGAATAGTCATTCACGGCTAAATCCATCGAAAGGTCATCGAGCTTGCTCGCTTGCTACCGAAGGGACGCAAGAACTGCCCATTAACACCATCAATCAACTTTGCTTTCTTAGCAACACGTCCTGTAAAATTTGAATAAATCATAACTCTAAATGTTTTTGAGGTTTCGCTCGGCTTTGCCGCTTGCCTTAGCAAGAACTTTTTCCCTTTGGTTTGGAGCTATTTGCTCCTTGCCGTCGGGCCTTTTCTTTTTACGATGCTTTCAAAAGGTTGATGGGTACGATAGGCAGTCGGAAGGTGTGGTGCGGATTACGTCAAATACTCTTTCACCAAAGGAAAAGGAAGATTTTACTCAATCCGTACTGAATACCGAGGTCATTCGGAAACAGCGATTTACCTTTGCATCGATAAAAAGTAAAGGCTACGATTGGCAGGGGAATTATAAAAACTATGGTTTTTCAATCAAAAAATAGTGCAAAAAGGGTTACTTATGCCTATCTTCTAACATAAAAGGACAAAGAAGCTCTGCTGAAAGAGCAATTAAGAAAACAACTTTGAGCCGCTTTTCCGACGGTAATAATATCGGGAGCCCATCATTATGAAGACAAAGATCACTGCTCTCATGGTTACACTGATCTGCGTATGCGCCGTAACCTTCCTGTCTGTCAATCCAGTACAGGCAACGAGCAATCACGTAGAAATGACTGGTGCCGGTGACGGTCACTGCACTAAGTGTGGACTCCACAATGGCCACTACCGTTGCCCTGCATTCTGCCCAGCTTCTGGTTCTCAGCCTACAACTTGTAGCTGTGGACACAGCAAGAGTAGCCACGTATATCGTCGTTAGTATTGCTGATGTGCGATATTTGGGGTGCTGTAATATGCATCAGTACCCCCTTTAACTTTATCAATCAATTAAAACGCCAAAAATATGAATACAAAATTTTTTACTTTGCTCCTCACGGTCATGATGACCCTGACGTTGAGCGCAAATGGTAAGACCCGCAGTTATTTCTGCCAGCAGATTAATGCTCCTGTTTCGACAGGTCCAACTGCCACACTCAATCAGGCGACATTCGTTGAGTGGGATGACGATGACAACACTATCAGAATGATGGATGGTACGGTATGGCGCTATCAGGGAATGAGGAATGGATGCCATGTCTATTCTTTCTGGAGAGCTACTGGTATTGTTATGCCAGGTACACAGTATCAGAACGCCGTCTTTTCAAGAGATTATTCTATGATGCAGATCTATTATGTATTCGGTGTTGGAATGCCAGGCTTTGCAGTTCAGATGAACGCTTTCTACAAATATATTGGGGAAGGTCGTCAGCCAGCCTATGATTGGATAAACGGGAGGTTCTGAATTTTGTCAAAATAGTAGTTTGATTCCTGCAGATAGTATACAGACAAAGATATTGCCATAACAAAAGGGAAGAAATATGAGTACAGTAGAAGATAATATAAAACCATGGGAGGCCTATGCCGCTGAAAAAGAGCGGCTGGCCAACCTAAAAAATGTAGTTGGAGGCAAAGTGTATATGCCAAAGTATGGGCAGTGTGAATATAATTATCTTGAAGAACTGATTGGGGAACTGCGGCACAATCGTGGTTCATATACATGGCGGATTCTATTCTTGAATCATATAGTACAGTACAATGTCCGTTTTAGAGACCGTTTGAAATCAAAGGGAATTGAGGAAGTGATAAAAATGCTAATAGGGGAATGCCCATCATTAAAGACTGAAGAAAGTGAACTTTATGAACTGCGTCGCTGGTGGAAAGAACGTATGGAAGGGCATATTTCAGACTACGATATCCAATGTTATCCTTATACAGCTAAGTTTTGTCTTTGCGGTTATTCTTATAACTGAATCAGTGAGATTGGATAACTTCATCATTAGACAGCTTCCCATCACAGTTGCCGATTTGAGGCAATTGAACGAGGTAAAGCGTGGAATGAACGCTTGCCGGGTAAACGAGTATATTTCTCCAAACCTTCTGCCTGTTGTCTATCACGATGGTGATAACCCCTTTATTCTTGTTGTTACTACGAAATAGAAGTTTGATCAAGGAAAACACGCTGTGGCTTGTCTTTCCCATATTGTAGTCATGGTGGAGCCATACTCAGATAGCTTGTATGAGTATGACTGGAGTATGGATAGAAGCAGGGCGATTGGTGAGTAAAGCGAAACTGAAGCGTGTTAAGCCTCTTATGCTCATTGCCTGCATTTTGCCTCAAATTGATGAATTTTGGTGAATTTTGTCGCTTAAATGGTAGGAAATCATTTTTTTTGTTACTTTTTTTGCATTTTGTTTTCCCAATTGCATAGAAATTTGTAATTTTGCCAACGTATCACCTAAAAAGGTGTACAGACATATTTGCTCAAATTCTCCAGTCGAATCAGCACCTCGCAAGAGAAGCGAAAGAGCAAACCTAATATCTATTAGAGTTGCGCATAGCGCAGGCTTCTTTCATAAGATATTAGGGGTCGTGCTGAACCAGACTGGAGATATGGCTGTTGTCTGTGCTTTCTCTTTGTCCAAAGGTTAGTTCAGATTAAACCATTAGCGAGAGTACTAACAGTAAAACAAAGAGCAAATATGGATGTTCCATTTGCACATGCTAACATTGGAAACTACCAGGGTTTCAAGAGATACTACAGAAAGTCCACAACGCTCAACCTCTTGGCTGGCGTTGTAGAACCTCAATGTTATATGGTTTGCCTCCTTGAATGAGGAAATGCATAAATCATTATGATCATTAACTTATTTTATTCGCAAAAGTTAATTAATAAATTTAAGGAATATGAGAAAGATATTAAAAAAATCAATCGGACAATTTGGGTGTTTCCTGATAATAGAAAGAAGATTAGTAGTTTTTATAGCAACTATTTGTCTATCGGTTGGCTTGAACGCTAATACGATTCACTGGATTACATTTATTGATACAGATGACCCAAATGTTGGTCACCTTGATAAGAATGCTCGTAATATTCTATATGACCGATTTGTTAAAGTGGTCAATAATGAGCTTGGTAAATATGGGTATGATTACAAAATTTATGATTACTATAGTGGGAATTATACTCCGCAGGACTGTCAAAACTGCATTAAAAACCTCAGATGTGATACTACGGATATTGTGATATTCTACCATATTGGGCATGGTTCTCGCATTTCAAAAGATACAGAACACGTAAAATATCCATTGATGCTCATTGATAACGAGATTCGTCATGGAATTCCTTTGTCATGGGTTCATAAGTCATTAAAAGAAAAGAATGCAAGGTTAACATTTACTATTTCTATCGCAAGTAATAGATATATTGAAATAGGAGGTGAGACAGATATTGCCGAAGCATCATTGCCTTCAGTACAGAACTACGAAGACACAGAGGGTATTGATAGTCAATACAAGTCCGTTATTGCAGATGCTTTCCTTGGATACAAGGGTGATGTGGTTATTTGTTCTGCATCTCCTGAGCAAGATTCATGGGCAGCACAGACACCATTTGGTAGCATGGATGTTTTTACTTATGTTTTCGTATCTACATTCGAAGGTGCTATATTTGACAAATCATTCACTTGGCCCAAATTTCTTACCAAGCTTTCTGAAACAACAACAGAAGTTACTAAAGATATGCCTACCCATGATATTCAGACTCCAATATATGATTACGATCTAAAACGTATTCACGGGAATGGCAGATGACTTAAGATGTTGCATGTCTTAGAGGTTAAAAATATGTTAACAATGATTACGTTTGACGTTATTACTTCATAAACAAATAAAACGTTCTGAATAATATTTATTTAAAAATTTAGCTTATGAAGAAAGTGAAACAGATTTGTGACAATGGCTTAAGATTTGCCATTATGTCAATGTTCGTATTGTTCGCATTTACTGGATGTTCTGCACATCCAACTACGACAAACACACTAGGCTCTCAGCCTTATACAGAGGCTGACAGCGTAATGAGATCTGCCGTTGGTAACAATGTCTACAAGATAGTTATTGAGGCTAAGAAAATCAAAGCCGAGGAAATCAAGTTGTCCAACGACACTACGAAGACAGCCAAAGAAGTTGCTATTGACGTAAAATCGAAGTATATTCCTTTGGTGCAGTTCATTCTATCTGACCCCAAGATTTATCGCGGAGACTTAGCTACCTATGGCAACTTCATGCCCTGCTTCAAATTGACTTTCATTAAGAAGAAGGAGGTCTGCATCCTCAACTTCGATTTTGGCTTGAAGAAATGGAATATATGTGATGGTGAAGGAAAACAGATTAAGATGTTTGACTTGTCTACTGATGACATGTTGAGACTCGCCAATATGTTATTTCCAGAGAATGTTTTATATAAGGACCTAATTAACACCGATAAAAGATGAAAAAGTTTGCGATTTTATTTCTGATGTTGCTCGGAGTAGTGGCAGCGCAGGTACAGGCAAAGACCATTCATTGGTTGACGTTTATTGATACTACTGACCCTAAAGTTGGTGAAACAGACCAAAATACGCGCAAGATTCTGTATGCCCGTTGGATTGATTTAGTGAATGCTACCCTTAAGGAACAGGGCTATAATGTGAATATTATTGATGTTTACGGTAGCAAAACTTCTCCTGAATACTGTAGGGATATTGTGAATGATTTGGACTGCGACCGTGATGGTGAAGACATTGTGGTGTTTTACTATGTTGGTCATGGCACTGAAAATACAGGAACTAGCAGATTCCCACTTATGCTTATGGCACAGAGTGATGTGAATAAGTTAATTCCACATGATTGGGTGCATAAAACTTTGAAAAGTAAAGGTGCACGCTTAACTATTACTATATCAATGTGTTGCAATGCCAGACAAGGTGCGCCAGGAAGAATAGCCCCAACTTTTAGTACTAATTATGGGAATTCATACGTTGATCAGGATATGGCAGAATGTATTAAAAAGATGTTCTTGGATTATAGGGGAGATATCAAAATTACTTCTGCTTCTCCGGCAGAGAGTTCATGGGGATGTGATTCCAATATTGGACCGTCAGATTTCTTTACAATTGATTTGTTGGATCAGTTCAACAATGTTCTTCCTACCAAAAGTAGTCCAGATTGGAAAAGTATGATGAGTTCGGTTAAAAAGGACGTATACGAAGATGTGAGAACTTGTGAAGGCATACAACGTCGTTTCCCAGGCTCTACACAGACTCCGTATTGGGAGTGCGCGGGAGTGAGAGAAGGCAATCTTATATCTACAAGCCGCCCTTCTGAGACGAAACCGACCCCTCCTGATTTAGACAAAACTCCAACGTCTAAAGACGACAGGACTATTATTAAGAAGGAGTTAGACAGGGCATTGTCATTTATCTCTTCAACAAATGTAGACAAAAGACAGAGAATAGCTGTTGCTAACAAAATAAAGCAAGCTTTTGCAAGTGATATGATTGTAAGGATAATGTCGCAGGATGGAAATGTTGTAGTAGACAAAGAGCCAATATCCACTTTCCTTGGAAGAATTTCTACGGATTCTGGATTGCTCATGAATGTATCTGTTGTTGATTTTAGTATGCAAAATGGGCGTATAAGCTCACTAAAAGTTCGAGAAGTGTTGAAGAAGAATAAATAATAATTAAATCCTCATAATTATGAAAACTAAAGTGATATTTTTACTCTTTGCTACTTTATTTTTGCCATCAAGTGCATTGTATGCGCAAAAATTTACGCTCAGTGATCAAGACATAAAGGTTCTTAAAGAGCGTGCTGCGGAAAAAGTCGGCATGATGAATAAATATATAGCTTTCATGGCTGACCCAAAAAACGATAGCGACACTAGATTTTATTACAAGGAAGAGGCACAAAAATTATTTGTCAACGATTGTAATCCATTTACAGAAATTGTAGAGTTTGAGGATGGGTCTAGAGAGACTATTCGGCGAGAAAGTGTAACAATGCAAGTTGCTTCATTGAGGAATAAGACTCCGCGTACAAAGCCAATGAAAGAATATTTCAGAGGGCTTATAAAGATGAACTATAAGTATGTTAAAATGGAGTCAACAGATATAGCAGACATGCGTGTCTCAAAGTTGCAACCTTATGGAAAAGATGCTGATGGGAAACAACTTTATGTTTGTTCCGTGTTCTTTGATCAAGTTTTTGTTGGGGTTACTCCTGAAGGGCGTAAGTATCAAGACATCACACATAAGTGGGTTGTTTGCTATGTTCAAGTAGATGAAGTATATGATCCGGAAACGGGTGATACTTATCGAGAATACATGGTTAGATTAGGTGATGTTCATGTCGAATCGATAGAAAAACTGTGGTAGTATGAAACGTGCGATTCTGTTCTTCAATCTGGTTTGTGCAGTGACTCTAATTGTTTCTGCACAAACAGAACCGCATGTAGGAATGCTCAATAAATACATTGCTTTCATGGCTGACCCCCAAAATGATAGCGACACTAGATTTTATTACAAGGAAGAGGCTCAAAAATTGTTTGTCAACAATTGTAATCCATATACAGAAATTGTAGAATTTGAAGATGGCACTAAAGAGACCATTCGGCGAGAAAGTGTTACAATGCAAGTTGTATCATTGAGGAATAGGACTCCGCGTACAAAGCCAATGAAAGACTATTTCAGAGGGCTTATAAAAATGAACTATAGGTATGTCAAAATTGAGTCAGCAGATATAGTAGACATGCGTGTTTCAAAGTTGCAACCTTATGGAAAAGATGCTGATGGGAAACAACTTTATGTTTGTTCCGTGTTCTTTGATCAAGTTTTTGTTGGTGTTACCCCTGAAGGCGAAAGTATCAAGATATCACTCATAAGTGGGTTGTTTGCTATGTTCAAGTTGATGAAATCTATGATCCAGAAACAGGAGATACTTATCAAGAGTACATGGTTAGGTTAGGCGATGTTCATGTAGAATCGATTGAAAAACTATGGTAATATGAAAAATTGTGCACTTACTTTTTTGCTGGCATTCACTGGAATAATCAATGTCTCTGCACAAACAGGTATGTTTGATTTACTTAATCGCGAGCAATATATGGCAAAGGTCAAACTGATAGATGAATTTTTTGCAAGATTCAATGGCGAAGAATTACGTAACGATTTAGGGCCAGAGTATTCTGATAGAGAATCAGGGGTGTTATTGTTGTTTGACATAGCAAAGTTTAAATCAAAAAGTGACAGTGGGTTTATAGCAGCCAGAACTTTTGCACATGATGCAGTTATAAGTGGTACCATATTGAATTTTGAAGATAAAGATTGGTTTGCAAAGATTAAGTGTCACGGAAAGCTGGGTCAAACAAAAGTAACATTTAATATGGTTCTATGTGTTGAGGAGCGCGATAGCGGGATGTATAGATGGGCTATTAGCGATGTGGAAGGTAAAATTTTTAACAATTCAAGAGATAAGTCACACAAGGAGTTGTTTATTATGCCTAATGACAATGAACAGTTCTTCATGTCAGTTCGTAAAACGACCACAGAATCATATAAATTTATTGATGATTACGTAAGACATAATTATCATGCTGATGCTCTTTCTACATTTCTTGCTCTTGTTAGAAGCAACCAACTTAAAATTGATACAGTAACAGATGTTGAGTTTATTTTCCTGCAAGTTCCTGAATATGTGTTTACGATAAAGTATTTTGAGCGTGAAAACAAAAATGCAGGGTGGCTTATAGACTCTTGTTGCAAAATGTCAAAAATGGAAAAAGAACAAATAATTAAAAATTGGCGATAATGAAAAAGGTATTATCATCTGTAATATTCCTTATTTGTGGAATTACTTCTTTTGGGCAGACAGCTGAAGAAAACGTTGTCCGCCGGTTTGGAGGCAATTTGCGAGATTGGTGTTTAACAAAAAACATTAATTATCGTAAGAGTGCTCAAAATCAATGTGTAGATGCTTGCAGGGTCGTGGATAAAATCATGGAGGATTATGCACGAAGCAACGGTGTTCGCATTAAAGATTATGTAATACCTAATTACCTCAATTGTTTTCAAGAGGCGTTGGGAAAAGGACCTGTAAACTTCAACGCCATTGATGTTAAGGTTATTCACAGCGACGAGCAAGCCTATTCTTCGTCTGGAAAGACCACTATTGAGCAGGAAAGAAAGCGTTCTAAGGAAGTTGTTACTATAGCGTGTGACATTATTATTAATGGGGTTTTAAATTATAATATTAAGGATGTGTATTATGTGCGAAAAGGACAAATCCTTAAAATTGAGCCTTACGAAGAAATAATAGACCAGAGAACAGGTAAGAAGAAGGTAAAAGTGGACTTTAGTGATTTGGTTGATTATTTGGACGATGATTTCTCTGGGTTTCGTTATGGATATTCAAAATTAACACCTTTCAATTTGAGTCTAATAGAACGATATGAAAGTAAATGGGTGGGATATACGTTACAAATAGGAGGATTAGGTGGATTAATAGATTCTCCAATAAAAAAAACAGATGGGGATATAGTAACGTCATCCAGGACTCATTTTTACATTGTTGGTGGTCCGACGTTTTCTCTTCCATTCTTTACTGCTGCTTTTGGTGTAGGAGGTACGATATTCCGAAAAACAATATCAGAATTAAGCACATATAATAATTATTCTATAAAGAATACTTATGTTCGGTTTATGATGAAGCCAAGTGTTTCTGTAGATATTCCATTGTTCAGGAATAGTATCATTGTTAGTCCTTATGCAGGTTACAACATCATTCTTGGGCAAAAAGATCTAAATACCATAGAGTTTGGTATTGGAGTTTTAATAAATCAAGATTAATATCATAGTTAGAATGAAAAAGGTAATTTTTGAACTTGTCACAGGATGTCTTTTGTGTCTATCAACAATGTTTTCTTCATGCGAAAAGGTTGAAGGAACTATAGGTAATCCTGGAAATATTGAAGTAACGAACCTTACAACGGGAGAGATAAATGTTTTCAGTATGCGTGGCTTTGAAACATTTGTTACCCCTGTTAATGAATCAGATAATATCGTGCGTGTATCCAATGGTGATGAAATTGAGGTAAAATATATTCCCAGTAACAAATTCTGGGATGAGGAGCATTCAAAACCTATGTGGACTGTTTCTCCCGTGTCAAAAGCAACCTTAAAAAATACCGAAGATAATAGGCGCATATATTTTATATCTGGCATAAATAATGAAGACCGTATTATTCTTTCTGTAGTTCTCAGTGGTGATTATATTTTGGATAATGATGGTGGCAATAGCCATTATGTGGTCTCGTCAAAGTGTGATATTATACTACTTGCAAAATGAAATAATTTTTCTAAACCCAAGAATATTAAAGCTATGTATAAAAGAATTTATATTAGTTGTCTTTTGCTGAGTGTTGTGTTCTTTTCTGTATATACTACTAGCTGTAATAAGATTGAAGTATCAAATGAGAACACTACAGTTTTACATCCTTTTCAAATTGTAAATATATCGCAAAGTGACACCTTATTGGTGCATCAAGGTATAGCTCATTTATCTGTACGCAGAAAGGATAAAATAAAGATCGATTTTCTGGCAAATTATCAAAATAGTGGATACAATTGGTCTTTTAAAATTGTCTTACCTGATGATGAAGTTATTACTGAGATTCCATATGAGTTTCAAATAGATAATAAGGAAAAGTACGTAGGTTTAATAAATATAACAGCCACAGGATTAAAAAATGGTAATATAGTGGTTCAAAGTGTAAAGTTAGAAATCAGACTAGTTGAATAACAGAAATATGAAATGTTGTGCTTTTGGGTTATTACTACTAATTTGCTTTGCTTCTGCATTTGGTCAGACGAAAAGAGCCCTTGTCATTGGTCTTGGTCAACAGGAAGAAGTTCTGTGGGGAAAAATCAATGGAGATAAGGATGTACCTATAGTGATGGAAATGTTAAGGGAATCTGGATATAAAAAAAAGAATATTATCACCCTTGTAAACCAACAGGCCACAAAATCTGGGATTGTGGATGCCTTTACTTCTCTAATTAGGTCATGTCGATTGGATGATATCGTATATATTCATTTTTCTGGTCATGGGCAGAGGGTTACTGATATTGATGGAGATGAAGAAGATGGCTGGGACGAATCATGGATACCTTATGATGCTTATAGAGATTATTGCGTTCAGGACAGAGGTGAAAAGCACTTGATAGACGATGAGATCTATCAATTACTTTTTGAAATCAAAGGTAAGATAGGTGCTAATGGTAAAATATTGGTCGTTGTTGACGCTTGTCATTCTGGAGGATCTTCTTATAGCTATATGAATTACTCTTTAAATGACAAATCACCCGAAAATGAGATTTACTTAAAGGATGTTGTTATACGTGGTATTTCAACGCCCTTTAAGATTCCATATAAAAGCATATCGAAAACAATAAAGAAACCGGAACAGTGGCTTATGTTAAGTGCTTGTAAAAGTTTTGAGTTCAATCAGGAAATGAGTAACCCATGTGTAGGGATATTGTCTTATGCACTGTATATGACATCTAAGAGAGGAAGAGTAGAGATGCATAAAATAGAGGATTTCATAAGTAAAAATAGGGGACCGTATTCCCAAACTCCAATATTAATAGGTGAAACAGAAAAGTATAACTTATCAGACGTTTTAAAGTAATGGCAAAAGAGGAACAAATTTCAAACGAAAAAGCCGCTGCTATAATTGAGGGCGTATATCAACATGACAAAAAAATGGGGACAGCTTTATATGAAGTATGCCTAAGCTATTTCAAGGAGCATTTCCACCCGATAACTCCTGTAAACAACTATGATAAAGATGATATCTTCCAGAATTCGTTGGAAACCCTTTTAGAAAAGATTGAAAATCGAAAAATATATGGAGAGGATGGAGAACTAAAAGGGAAAGACGGGAATGCGTTTACATGTACCTTGACCACCTATTTTATGGGTATTGCGTACTTGAAATACAAAGAATTTTTCAGAGTACCTCCTATAGGTTTTTGTGTTGATATTGATTCTGGTAAGACTCACCAACTCTTGAATGACGCAGACTTGTATAAGGATATTCTTTATGACGATGAAGAAAATGTAACGTTGTCCATCATCGCTGACTGTATTAGTAAGATGTCAAAGCATTGTAGTCAGATTTTGACTCTATTCTATTATGAAGAAAAGAACCTTGATGAGATTTTGAGAATTCTCCCTAATTATAATAGCTATGATGCATTGAAGACAGGGAAAAACAGATGTATGAAGACTTTGCGCGATTCGGTACAAACAATATATAATAGATTTTTCATTTAATGTATTTTGAATATGAACAACGATTATCAAGATAAGATCGATCGATATCTTTTAGGGAAGATGTCTGAAGCGGAAGCTTTAGATTTCGAAAAAGATATAAGAAATGATAAGGACTTCAATGAACAGTTTGAGTTCACAAAGAATGTAAAAGATGTCATTGTTGCCCGGAGTAAAAGACTTGCTCAGATTAATGAATGGAAAGAGGCTTATGAAGCAAAGAAGAATACTGAAGGAGAGTGTCGTCCAACGGGGAGTGGGTATGAATATAGTATAAAGCCTAAAACTGAGATTAAATTGGAACCCCGAACTTCAACGAGACGTTATTTGTATTGGATTTCTGGAATTGCAGCCATTTTTGTTGTTGGTTTCTTTGTTATTTCCCCAATCTTTTTTGAGAAAGGTGGAACTCCTGACCAATCAATTTCTGTAAATGTTAATACTTTAAGAAGCACTGAGGGTAATAGTGGTATTGCTAAGATAATTAATGAGGGTAATTATGGTTTGGCATTGGAACAGATAAATGAGAAAAAAAATGAACTTGAATCCGATATAATGCAAACAGAACAGGAAAAAGACAAAATAGATGGCGAAGAGTATGCTTATTTGAAGGAGGTTTACGAAATACAAAAGGATGAGTTAAATCTGCTGAAGGCGTATGCTTTATTTGGTCTTAAGCGTAAAGAAGAAGCAATGAGTATTCTTGACGGAATGCGTCAACGTGATAGTAAATTCAAGGCGCAAGCTGATTCATTATATAATTTGTATAAATAGATTTTTCTATTCTAATTCATAGACGGCCGTCCTTGCAGGGCGGCTTTTTTTGCTCCTAATGGTTACTTCATAATGCATTTCTGCATAAAAGAATAGAGGTAATCAATTAGAAGTTGCGCCCGACACGAACAAGGGATATGAAAAGTGAATAACGCGGATATTGTAGAACAGCTGGAACGAATGTGTGGAAGAGTTGTATCACTAAAAAATGGATGGAATAGTTTTGTTTATCATCATCAAAAATTCGTAAACATCCCTGACCCACATAGGAATACAATTAAATTTGCAATTCCTTTCTTGACAAAAATTGGAAATTACAAGAAAGAGATTTTGGAACAAGCGATAAATGAGACTAATAGGGATGTGATGTTCGTAAAACTGATTTTCCAAAAAAATGGCAATGTTACTATGCGATATGACTATAAGTTATTTGGTAATGCAGTTGCTAGTGATATTGTACCCCATATGATAGAAACATTATATAAAGCATCAGAACGATTCATGTTAAGATTACAATTACAATGATAAAATATCTTTTGTTAATTACGATTTTGGCAGGATGTATTCCTGTTGATGCACAAAGCGACTACTATATGCGTCAGGCAAGATCATACCAGCGTGAAGCGGAGTACTATACGAAGCAAGCACAAGGATACGACAAAGAGGTCACTTATTATAACCGCCAAGCGCAAGTCTATTTGCGTGAAGCAGAGTATTATTCTAAAAGAGAAAAGTATGATCAGGTAAGGAGTTATCAGCGTAAAGCAAAAGAAGCATCAGATAAGGCTGAGTCGTATAAAAGAAGAGCTGATAATGCTAGAGATAAGGCCAAGTCCTATATGCGGAAAGCGGAAAATGCACTCCAGAATGCAAAAAAATGATGTTTCTTGGTTACTTATGCTTTTTTCTGAACATAAAAAGACAAATATCAATAATAATTTAGAAGTTGCGCCCGGCACGGATTAAGGGTATATAGGAATGAAAACGTTATGTTGCGCTTTGTTGACAATTTCAATGATTGCATTATTCTGCTCATGTGAAAATAAAGGCCCCGTAAGCCATGCATCGTTTCCTGACCGTACCCCGGAGGAAACACTTGTGGAGGTCTTGGATGCTGGGAAAAGAGATGGTTACTTCTTAAAATGTAGCGTTGAACTCTATTATCTAAACGATGGAGAATGGGAATATTATGGTGTAAAAGATATCTACACCTATGCTAATGGGAATGCCGGTGAAAACAATGATTGGGTTGAATTTGATGGCGAACTTTATCCAAGTTATGACACAGATAAGGGAGGATATAGATTTCGCGTAACCTATAGGGGCGTAGATTACTATTTCAGTTGACAACCAATAATTGGTTACTTATGCTATATTTGGGATATAAACAAATAGTGAATCAATAATAATTTGAGGTTGCGCCCGACACGTACTAAGGGTAAATGATTATGAAGAAGACTTTTGCAGTAGGATTTGCAGTAGTGATGATGCTGGTGGCATCTACAGTTAGTTTCGCAGGAAGTAGTGAGAATACCAGTAAGGCTACGAGTGACCATGAGGGTAAGCCCTGCCATGTAACAGATCGTAGCAGCGGTGCACGTTGCAGTTGTCGCTCCTGCTACGGCAACAACTGGGGTAACACATATTGTACCCGTTGTGGTCACTCCGTGAAGAGTCATTATTAACCGATGTTTAACTAAAAGTCGGAAGTAGGCAGCTTGCATTATATCATTGCCTGCTTCCTCTCATTAAGAGAAGAAAGAAAATGAAGAAAGTGTCTGCAAAAGTATTCTTCACCGTTGTGTGGAGAGGGATATGTCAAACATTAGTATGGTTCTTTGGGCTGTTTGGCTATAAACGCGATGGTAGATTTGCCAAGTGCGTTTGGGGATTATTTGCAGTTAGTGGGTCGCTTTTGATGGCATTCTTTACGTTTTTCATTATCTGCGCTATCTGTGAAACTGTGTATGAGAAGTGCTTTAAGGGTCATGATTGTGATGATGAGTATTGCTATCACTCTGAGTATGTAAATCGCGACATCTACTTCCACAACACGGAGGATGGCAAAGGGTATGTCTATAACAAGCGTACGGGTGAGAAGTTGATTAGGCACATCGCATGGATTGCAAAACCGCTGGGGAAAGATACGCTTGTCTGCTACAGTGATGGCAAGAAGCGAGGCTATTTCAGCAAGAACACGGGTAAGGTTATCATTGAACCGAAGTATGATCATGCTTGGGTGTTCTCTGATGGACTCGCCAGTGTGGATGATAATGGCTATATCAAGTTCATTGACGGGACGGGGAAGGTGGTCATTGACCAGAAGATGCCATATATCCCGAACATGGAGGGTTATGTGTTCCACAGAGGGTACTGTGTGGTGGATACCGACGATGGTGAGCTATGTGGTCTTATCGATAAGACTGGCAGCGTGGTTCTTGATAAGGTTTATAGTTCTATAGAACCGACTAACGACCATGAGATGTGGTGTGTAACTAAAGGCAAAGAGAACGGTCTGTTGGGCAAAGATCTGAAGCCAATTATTCCAATGACAGAATGTTCGTTGTGGGTATATGATGAGATGGTCACACTGGTTATGCCCAATCATACTATGAGGAAGTACACTCTCCAGGGCGAGCTTATTAATGATTTCTATATCACCAATGTACGTACTTTGGAGTATGCCAAAGAAGAAATCTTGTATCGTACTGACAAGACAACAGACGATGAAGGCAATGTTGTGGAAACTACTATCGAGGCATATCACCCTTCAGCAAATGCCAAGATGAGGGCATACGTTGTAGGTGACGGCTACGAAGGTCTGATGAGTGTTGATGGACACGTTGTGACGATGCCGCTCTATAAGGACATCGAGGCTATAGGCTATGACCTGTACTTGTGTGATGTGTCTAACGGAGATCATGTGATTGTGAATGGTAAAGGTGAAATCATAAAATA
>OCTW010866106.1_pt1 | contig 15020 bp, 22 predicted proteins | sample 1539671 | NCBI WGS metagenome assembly OCTW01 (sample SAMN02144230, study PRJEB22623) | gut metagenome | biome: sheep rumen | host: Ovis aries | place: New Zealand
TAGTTTTAATTATCCAAAACCTTAACTAATAAATTAGTACCTATCGCATAATATGAACCATCAGAAAGTGATACTGAATCACATACATTTACTGTTGTACAATCACAAAGATTATTTAAAGTAAATAACTTATTTCCTCCATTCGCAAAAATTGAACTTCTAACATAATCAATGGTTCCTGGTTTTGCTTTATACGGAAATCTTGAAATAAAAGTTGCGGGTTCATTTTGAGGATTTAAAAAGGACTGAGCAGCTATATTAAATATATTAGCTTTTGTGTATTGATTTCCTCCAAAGCCATATCTTGAAGTATATTTCTGTCCTTCTGAAAAGGTAATTACGAAATTCGCGCTATCTTTATAATTTTGTGTACCAGCAGTACCTAACATTATAAATTTATTAGTAATAATATGAGAAAAATGAAATGTTCTAGTCATTTTTTCCGAATATTGTCCGCGACGCCATTCACTACTAAAATATTGACTACGTGCTAAAAATTTATTATACTCTTTTTCATAACAAGTTCTAAAAGCCAAACAAGAAGTATTAAATGGCGCATCTCTAAAAATTGTAAACCAATAATCATTATTAAAATAAATATTAAATCTTGGAACGTGGCTATTACCTTCTTCCCACTTCGTCTCATCATATTCATCATCAATATTATTTGCACAAGTTATCCGGCTATCTAAACTTGTAAGATAGTCAACTAATGCGTGAACAAAAACAGGTTCGGTATCTGTGCTTGTTATACCAATATCAAAAGCTACATCACCCATTGTAATTATTCCTCCTCATCAAGTGGTACTAAACAGTGTGTTCCAAGCGCAATACAATTACCGATAATAAGTGATTGCGTAGTTAGTAAGGAAACTGTCGAACATTCCACTAAAGCTTCGCTTTTGAAATGTTTGAATTGAGCCCCATCTACAAAAATTCCACCAACCGTATAGTCGATAGTTCCTGCTTCGGCATTATAAGGAAACATATTAGCGTATTTATAAGATACTCTCGCTGTATCAGTAACTTCTTCATAAGTTAAAGAAGATGCGTCTAAAAAATAATTTGTGCCTGAGATATTGCCTATAGATATTCGCCCATATCCTAAAAGTCGCTTGTCATTAGAAGTTTTCGGAATAATAACTTCAAATCCATTAAAATTCTGACAAGCAGAAAGTACGATACAATTCTCATCTATGTAAGCAGTAGCAACTACACCAAAGTTATTTCCACCTCCTGCTGCTTTATATTCAAGACGTGTGGCACCCTCCGGTACGATATTGTTTTTTACCCACACATAAGACCAAGTAACAGCATTTGGATGAATACCTAAGAAAATTTCGATATCTGTGCCATCAACAGTTATCTTCGGTCCAATGTAATGCTCATTTTGATTTAATTCAAAGTCATACAACTCTACTGTAATGTCTTCAAATTGGCTAAACCAATTAGTTAGCCGTGTTCCTCTTAATGTAGGATTATCTTCAATAATAGTTGCACTATAAAATTTTCCCATAATTATTCTCCTGATGGTAATGTCTCAGTATAAACTGTTACCTCGTTTGCATAAGGGTTATTTGACAAAGGGATTTCGAATGTGCGACCAACAGTAGCACGATAAATAGCTTCATTTATCGCGCCTACGATAGTTTTATCTACACTTTGAAGGTCTTCTGAGAGCTGAATTTCTTTCAAGATTTTTTCTGTTAAGTCTAAAACAGTAGTCTTTCGAGAATTATATTCATTCTCTAAATCTGCTCTCTGCTGAGCAATCATTAAATAGTCTTCTTCATTTATTTGACTTGCTAATCCCATCTCTGAGACTTTAATATCATTCGGCATACTTTACCTCCTTATGTTAATCTTTTATGTACTGAACGGTTAATCTATTTACTTGGCATGAAGCATTTCTTGAATTATAAAGGTCAACTTTTTTCTTATCTGATGTATTTGATTGTATACACATAAAGTTCCATATAACAAATACTGAATTATTTGGACTCCAATAAAAAGGTAAACCTGAAATAACTGTAACATTTACATCACTAATAGTAAATGCTGGACTTTTCCACGCATTAGCATTAACTATAACTTCAGTAGAAGATACTATTGTTTTTTCATAAATGGGTCTGCCATCTATCCAATATCCAACAATTTGTTCTGTTTCTGAATATGTATGTGGAAAAACTACTCCTGCATCTGTTGAATTAGGCTTCGCCTTTATAGTTCCACCAACATAAATTTGGTTATTAGCATCTGGAAATCCATTAACTGCCACAGAGTTTCTATCTTTATCAATAAACATAATTGGTACTCCTTTCCCCACTGAGGATTCGTATTGTGTTGTTGTATATTTATCACTTACTATAACCCTTACATCCCAAGAATAAGCGTTATTAAGAGATAGGGTTACATTAGTTTGATTTGCAATAGTCGTCGCAGATGACCAAGTAGATTCATCTGTTTTTTTATGCTGTTCTTGGATAGTCATCGTATTAGTATTACTTACCGATGATATACTACCACTTACGTATAAAATTGTGCTAGTTTCAAATCCATTTATTCGCTCTAATGTATATAATGCCGTTGGGGCTTCCCAAGGCTGAACAATAATAGAAAAGTCGAATATATTGGTTGAAAAGCCTCGTGTATCAAATACAGTTATAAACGCACTAAACTCTCCAGACAAACTTGGACATACAAAATCATAATAGTAATGGCCAGTAGTTGAAGGCATACTGCTCATGGTATAGACAGTATCATTTATTTCTAATTCAACAGTTTGTATTGAAGCGCCATTTAACGCTGCGACACCATCAACTTCAATTCTTAATGTACTTTGATTTTGAACGATAATAAAACGATTATTTGTTTTGTTTATTATTGCATTATTTATATCATAATAAGTTGCTTGTCCCACCAAAGGTTCGGAATTTACTATAGTCATTAAGGCGAGCGCCGTTACCGAGCCATCTGTTCCATTAAAAGTAGATTGCAATTCACAAGTAATTGAAACTGTTTCAGAATTAGGATTTGCATTTAATATTGAAGTGATATTAGCCGCTGTTAATGTAGAACTTGTAAATGTATATTCTCCACCTTCATCATTAAGAGTTACCCAAGAAGAATAGTTGGTAGTTCCATTAACATCCCAGGCAAGCCTACATTTTAATCCAGTAGTAAGAGAAGTCCCCGCAGGATTTGAGTAAACAAGTGTGGGATAACTTTCATTTGTAAAATCTTCTATCGAGGTTATCTGAGCATATCTATTGATAGTAGGTAATGCAACACCAGTTTTAGATAAGGTGCAGTTTACTGAAGCAGAATATATTGCCGCCTGTACTGAAAAAGATATAGATTTACTACCATCAGCCGTATGAGTAATTGTAAGGGTTCCGGTCTTTTTATAACCACCACTACCTTTCATATCAAAACGAGATGTAGTGTGTACAACTTTTGTTCCATTTATGGTACAAGTAACTGGACCAGCCTTAACATAGTAGCTAGAACTCATAGTACCATTAGATTTCAAAGTCCATGAAATCGTAGTAGTATTATTTTCAATACTTTGAGATTTTACTGACCAAGATAAATTGAGTCCGATAGTTCCGTGACTACTTGTAGTATATTTATTTGTATTATAACTTCCACTTGTTGCCATTTTACACCTTACGTTGCCGCCACGAATGAAATTCCTCTATGAGTAGAATTACTTGTAGGAACTATCTTAATCATATTACCGATATTAAGTTCAGTAGCAACATATGCTTTTGGCATACGGAATTCATCGGTAGCAATCTTAAATGCTAAAGTTCCTGTTGCAGTATATCCTGCAATACCATTAGAAGAATTATCAATAACATAATAAGGTCTTGAGTCACCCGCGCCCGGACCATAGAATTTAAAGCCGTAATTACCAACTTGTGCAATAACGGTACCACTTGCATTCTTAAGCTCAATAGTACCTTCAGAATTATTTGAGGCGCCTCTTGTTAATGTGCCTCCATGAATCATGGCCGCTGTAAAATTTTGAATGGCTGAAAAACTATTAGCATTTAATGGACCTGTTAAAATACCCGTAGGAATTTTGCCACTAGAATTTAATATAGTAGTATAAGTACCATTATAACCGGTAGATGAGTATCTTAAACCACTACTATCCCATCTATAAATTTTTGCCGAACTTGATGTAATATTTGTAGGAGTGTCTGTTATTAAAACTTCATAAGGAATACCATTATTTAATCTTAAAATAACATTACCACCATTTGTGCTATTACCTGTAACTACAAGAATATCACCATCAATAGCATCAGATACTTCTTGAGTACTCATGGCATTTACAGCGGAGCCCCAATCGTCTGAATTATAGCTACCAGATGACCTTGCAGTATTACATACTAAAATATTATTATCTTCGGCGATATATAAATCTCCAACATTATATGGAGTTGTAGGCTGTACTGTAAAAATTTTATTACCACTACCAGAAGGAGTTGCCCAAGTGCCATCATTTCTCAAAAATTTTGTTGTATCCGAACCGAGCGCCGGCCCGTTAGTTACAGATTTTGAACCATTAAATTTTGTTAAATAGCCACTTGTTCCTGAACCTGTAATTTGGTCTTCGGGGGCAAGAGACCAATCTGTTGTCTTTGAGCCTTTCTCCAATTTAAAATCCCAATATGTATGTGTTACCGATGTTGTTCCATCTGTATTGTAATTGTTTACTCGGATAAAAATGTATTTTCCATTCCAATTACTCGGAATTGTCCACAGCCATTTACCATCTCCTAAATAGTTAGGGTTAGACGCTTGTGCAGAAGTAAGACATAGATGTAAGTCAGTGGTAAGCGGCGAAACATTTGTCGAACCTACAAGCCATAATGTAACATAATTAGCAGGCTGTCCTCCGTGTCTTGTAGACCAATCCCCGTCTGTCTTCGCTTGCATAATATAGGTTTCACCCGTGTGTACTTGAACAATAGTATGCACATCGTTCAAATATTTATATCCATCTGTTACTGTTGTGGTGTTTACAAATGGGGTTTCTGCCGTATATTTATACGAGCCAACGAGCAAATTTCTTCCACCAATCTCGGTACTCATATCCTTAATATTATAAGTAACACCATCAGGTAATTTTATCTTTGAAATATCAGCCATAAAATCACCTCACTTACGATACTGTTACTGTCTTGTTCTCCGTTGTTGCAGTAGCAACAGAACCTGTTGCAGTTACAGAACCTGTAGAAGTCATTGAAGCACCAGAGAAGGAAGCTCCAGTCATTACTTCGCTATCAGTTACAAGTCTTGCGCCCGTGCCTGTGAATGTCTGTGCAGCAGCGGTTCCTGAAATTGTACCAGAGCTTGCAGAACCCGTAAACTTCAATTCCGCGCCAGTACCAGAGAAAGAACCGCTAAATGAAGGAGCAGATGCCTGATATGCAGCATCACCTGTCTTTACGGTAACGGCTGTTCCAGCAGTTGGCAAGCTGCCCGCGCTAAATGAGCCTGCAGTAATTGTAAGGACTTCATTAGCAACTGTATAAGTTGGCATTGTTGCGCTAGGAAGAGTACCTGCACTACCAAACGGAGTAATATTTGTAGTTGCGCCCGCGGTCTTTACAGAAATTGTAGGAGCGCCGCAAGAGCCTGAAACACTACCCTTAGGAGTATAATTGGCAGTTCCCGTACCTACTGAAATAGAACCAGAAGGGGTAACAGAGCAAGAGCCGCTAACAGACGAAGCCGCATTACTACCTTGAGGAGTATATGTAGCAGTACCACTAGTTGCCTTACTTACTGTAACAGCAGATTTTGTAGGGGTAATACTACCTGTTGTTGTACCAGAAACAGAAACACTTGCAGCAGAACCTGTGAAACTATAGGTTTTCGGAACTGCAACCGTGCCGCTCGCACTATCTTTAAATGCAAGAGCCTTAAGGGAACCAGTTGAACCGAACTCTTGCCAAATCGTTCCGCTCCAAATAAATTCCATACTATTATATGAAGCAATATCACCGATTTGAGCAGTATGGTCAGCACCATCAATTTTAATAGTTGATGTTGTACTACCATCTGTAAGAGCAGTAGTTGTAACACCAACCCATCTTGTTCCCTGAGAGATAATACTATCAACACGACTATCTCTCAAATCATAAGTATTGCCATTAGGCAATTTCACTTGTTTAATATCGGGCATATCGTATTCTCCTTTTATAATTTTAATTCGTAGTAAAAACTAAGACATCATCTTGGATGTCTGATGCATAACATCTAACCTTATTATTCCAGAACTCTCGCTCTTCCTGGGTAATATGTCTGACATTATCATCAACGTGCTTATAGAGAACTTCATCGCTAAACGGCATATCTATTAAATAAGCATTACCGTCTCCGACTTTCATAGAAGGTATGTTCTCGCCCTTCTCGTTTTGTCTGTAATCTGAATAGATATAAATGAAACCCATTTGTGAAATGAGGGACGGTTGGCTATTCCACGTAGCTGTTGTAGCATAGAGGACGCGGCAATCGCCGCTAACTACATAGATAGTACCAAACTGTGCCTCAAGCGGCATTACGTTGGATTGGAATTGTGCATTTACTGGCTCGGCTGAATTGTTAAAATCTGCATCTACTGGGGCTTCAGAGGACTCTAATCGAATTGTTGGTGTGGGTGATGTACTGAAGTCAATATTTATATCATTGACTACATTGAAATCAACAGATAACTTCTGAATGATATCGGGTTCATCAGCCATTATTAACCTCTTCCTCTGAAATTACGCCCGGCTTATAAACAGGTTTAACATCAACTTTACTTGCGAGTGTTGCAAGCGCTGTTCCATCCATAAGTAATAATCTTATTTGAAATAAAGCATCTCCTTCTTTGAGTGCGAGAGTATCATCTTGGGTTAAAGTTACAGACATTTTTCTATGGTCATAATCGAAAGTAACATCTTCAAGTTGCTTGTCAACTCTTACCTTATTTTGTTGTGAAATATAAATCCAAACCTCGGCGACCTGATGCAAGTCAATTTCGGTCTGAACAGTTATTATGATTGTTGGGGTAGTACCTCTTATTAACTGCATAATTGCCTCCTATTAAGATTCTTATACCTAAATAAAAGTAGAATTTTTCGCGGCCCCTCTAAAAAATTAATATCCTTCAAAAAATTGACATTGAGGTAAAAATGTGATATAATAAAATAAAGAAAAAAAGGAGGAATAAAATGGATATAAAAGATTATGATAAGTTAATGAATGTAGCAATCATTAATTTTTTTACCTTAGGAAAAAATGATACACCATTATTTTTGACCAATTTGGATATGAAAGATAAGCGCCATTTGGCTTGTATTCATATTGCCAAAATGGTAAATGATATATATAGTTATAACTTTTATTTTTCTGGAAAAAGAATTAATTATTGGAAGTTAAACTGGAAATGCAAGGTAAAGAAGTGGTTAAAGTATCAACCAAAAACTATCATTATGTATAAAGCGGTAGACGTAGAAGATTTTATCTCGCATATTGAAAAGGCTAATAACTTACCTAATGGCTTTGCTGAAATTTATGATGAGTACTTCAAGAGGTACGATAGATGACAGAATTTGAAATTTATACAGATGGTGCGACAAGTGGCAACGGATATGAGGGCGCGCAAGGTGGTTGGGCATGGATTTTATTGCATGGAGATAGAATAATTATAAAGAAAATGGGACATATTGATGAAGCCACTAATAATATCTGTGAACTTTCTGCAATTATAGATGCTTGCCAAACTGTTTGGGGAGCGAGAGGAGAACTCGTATGTAATCCTAAAGTTACTGTTTATAGTGATAGTGCCTATGTTATAAATTGTTATAAACAAAAATGGTATAAAAAATGGCAAGTAAATGGATGGGTTAGTTCGAAGAAACAACCTGTTGCTAATAGAAAGCTTTGGGAACTACTTATTCCATACTTTGAAAATCCGTACTTTCACTTTGAAAAAGTTGCGGGGCACGCAGATAATAAATACAATAATCTTGTGGATGAAATGGCTGTGGAAGCCAAATTTATTGATGGAGTAAAAGAATGGTTGATGTAATAATTCCGGCATTTCGTGCGCGCGAGACCTTGCCAAAGGCATTAGACTCATTAGTCGCGCAGACAAAAAAACTATTTATCGTTACAGTAGTTCAGGACGGCGATGGAGAAGATTATAGTGATATAATAGAAGAGTACCGCCGCAGAGGACTTCAGTTATATCTGATTAGCTTGAAAGAAAATAATGGTCCTGGCTTCGCCCGTCAAGCAGGTATAGACGCTAATAAGATGTGTGATTACTTGATGTTCTTGGACGCAGACGACTTATTGATGCCGCGCGCTATCGAAATTCTTTACCGTGAAGCAAAACTTCATAACGCAGACATTATAAGTTCAAACTTTATTGCGGAGAAAAGAGGTACTTCAGGTTACTTAATGGATGTATCCCTTAGACCCGTAACTTGGTTTCATGGAAATATTTACAAAGCTAGTTACTTACGAGAAAAAAATATCCGCTTTCTTTCCTCATTAAGATATAACGAAGATTCTTACTTTAACTTAGTAGCATTTAATTGTACTGAAAATAAATATAAGATAAAAGAAATTACTTATCTTTGGCGTGATAATAAAAATTCTATTACTCGCTCTGGTGATAAGCCATTTTTCTTCAAAGGCTGGAGATATTATATTGATAGCCAAGTAGAAGGATTATTAAAGATTATAGAAATCAAAAATGAAGTTAATCCAAGCACACTTGGAGTAACATTAAATCTTGTCTATTCCTATTGGATGATAGCCAAATACCTCAACCTTATTGATGATGAAATCAAAGAGAGTTTGGGTAGATTAAAAAATAACCCTCAACTCCTTGCCGCAATTAAAGACGAGGCTTTCTGGGATTACGTCTCCAAAAATATTAAAGGCTGTCAGATGTGGGAAGACCATTTGATTTTCTATCAAGATAGATTTTGTGATTGGATGAAAGAATATATTGCGGAGGAACTGTAATGATTTTTATAGTGAACGGTGCACCAGGCGCGGGTAAGACCACTTTTGAGGAAACTGTCAAGGAAATAATGAAATATCAAACTTGTTATATCATATCTACTATTGACCCTATAAAAAGAATAGCAAAAATGGTTGGTTGGAACGGCAAAAAAGACTTAAAAAGTCGCAAGTTTCTTTCCGACCTAAAAGACCTTTTAACTGAATGGAATGATTATTCTTTTAATTGGGTTTGTAAAGAAGTTGAATATATAGAAAAAATGAATGATTATGAAGATGATATTGCTATCTTTATTGATTGTAGAGAGCCTGAAGAAATAAGAAAACTCTGCACCGCACTTGATGCAAAGTCCTTGCTTATACGGCGCGCGGGTGCTGAAAATTCAGAAACTTCTAACCACGCTGACGCTCAAGTATTAAACTATGATTATGATATTGTTATCGAGAATGACGGAAACTTATTAGATTTTACAAATAAAGCTTTTGATTTTGTAGAAAAGTGGAACCTCGATAAGAAATCGGGATTAACAGTAAATCTCTTTGGAGAAATAGTAGAATAAAAAAAGACCTCGATTTTTATCGAGGCCTTTTATTTTATTCATCTATTAAGTCCTGTGATTCAGGCGGTTCAATTTCCCATTTACATATTTCTTTATAGAGAAGAGAAGCATAACTATTACCGTTAAATATTTCTTTATATATTTTATATGTCTTATCTGCTGTTTTTCTTTCGTAAAGTGGAATTCGTTTTGTGGTACAATATTTATAGTAGATATTTTTTATAGTATTGCGACACTGTTGCATAGATACCTCTTGCAACCCGTCAAATTTCTTTAACATCAAGTTTAATGTTTCTTTCATTTCCTTGATGTCTTGAGATTGTTGAGCATTTTCTTCATGGAGACTTTTTGTATTGCGCTTAAAAAGACCCGTAACAAATGCTCTGCCCGTCTTAGAGCAGATACTTACTAGGGTTATAATAGAAAGTATGCCGCCTACTACGGCCGCGATATTCTTTACAATTTCCATTAATTGCCTCCTGGATTTGTTCCTACATAATAAGTAGGAAACAAACTAGGATTATCGACGATTTTGTTGCGCCCGAAACGCATCATCATTATGGAATTTTGATTTAGCCAAAAATTTATCATTAAATAAATCTTCAACCGATGAAATGTTATCCATTTCCCAATAAGGAATACAATAAATTTTTATACCATGCGCAAGGGCATAGCTTACTTTGCGGCGATCCCGTTCCTGGGCTTTGAGAAACTCCGATTTATTTTTATAGAACTTTTTGGTAAAGATGTAATGTTGACTACCGTTAGCCTCAAGAATAGTGTTTAAATCAGGCAAGTAAAAATCATAACGATATAAACCGTTATAACAATCTTTGAATACTTTTTCGCGCTCGAAAGAAATATGACCTTTATGTAAAAGGTCATATACTTTCTGCTCAAGAGAACTCATTTTCATTAAGTAAAAAACCTGTAATAATCTGTATCCCTTGGAGTAAGGTCCGGGCGCCATTTAAGGAACTTAGGGTGACGCAATCCCTGATTATCAGTATTCATAATTTGCATAGCAGTAACTTCTGCGACCTTTCCTTTATAGTCCTTCCAGTTTGCAAGAACTTCTTCCTCAAGGCCGCTAAGTGAGCCAATAGGAACTAACTTATCGTCCTTGCGAATACCGATAATAAGACTGCCTGCCCAATTATTGAAGTAAGCCTTTGTAACTGGCTCTATACTTCTTCCATCAAAATAATCTTTGAAAAGTTCACCGTTAATTTTTTCACCCGTAAAAGTGTCTTCCCAATACTTCCAAGTTTCAATTTCTTTTCCACCATAGAGACGAGTCGGCGCATTAGCACCAAGAATTACTACATCAATAGTTTCTTGGAGTTCCTTTTTAATCTTGATGGTCATGTGTGCGGGAGTACGCTTGAAGTAAATAGGGCAATCACTACGAGTAATTACAATTCCTTCGCGGCCGCTCCCAAGATATTCCTGAAGTTTCTCCCAAAGTTCAGGACCGCTAAAATATTCTGCCCAATCAATATATTCAAAATTATAATCATGAGCAAGCGCGTGGACTAAACCAAATCTATCTTTTGCTCCCGTCTTCGTGTAATCTTTTCCATTGAAAGCGCATACATCAAAGATATAGAAATGAAGTTTCTGACCAGCCTCTTGACGAGCAATACACTTTTCCTTCAAACATCCAAGTAATGAGGTAATCTTATTAGAACCTTCATTACCTGGAAGATAGCACTCGCAAAGTAGAACTGTTCCATTAGGAAGACTTTCCATAAACGGATGGAGTTGAGGAACCCACTCGTACTTATCGATTGCACCATTAACCCCTTTACTGCGCGCAATCATAAAACAGTTACCGTCTTCATCTTTAACGAGTCTCTGATAATATCCATCAACTTTGAGAGCGCCAAAATAGTCGCCACCAAATATTGCATTATGAACTTCAGTCTTTTTCTTCTCGTCGGTATAGGATGCGGGGAACGACCAATACTTCATAGCCTCCGCATTTATCCAATCAATTCCGTCTACAAATCCCTTCATCTTATTCTCCTACCTTTCCAACATATTTAAAAGCATATACTTTATTATTTTCATTATCATAATGTTCATAAAAAACAAAACCTTGACTTGTCATAAAATCTCTTACATCTTGCGGTAATATATCACTATCTACTAAAGGTATACTAATACGATATCCTTTTTTATATAAATAAGCTAACTCGCACAATGTTTTCATAAGTTCTAATTTATCCTTAAATTCCATTAGTTCTAAAATTTTTATCTTTTCTTTAAGAGTTAAGTTTTCCATAAACATACTCCTTCATTTTCTATACTATAATTATAAACTATTTTTATCAAAAATGCAAATTTTTAGATTCTTTGGTAAGGTTGCTACTTTTAATTAAGAATAAGGTTAATGCTCGAACCTTATAACTATTTAATAGTATCAAATAAATTAAAGGAGGAAATTAAAATGAACGAAATTCCTACAATTTTAGGTATTGAACCTTTTGTACCGTTTGTAATTCTTTGTTACATTCTTGGCGCAGTTCTCAAGGCAATCGGTAACGAGAAGCTCGATAAGTATATCCCTGAGATTTTGGCAGTATTCGGCGGCTTAGTAGCTGTTCTTATCTTCATTACTATTCCGGGCTACCTTCCTGTATATGCTGCAAACTGGTTCGCTGCTTTCATTCTTGGCGCAGTTTCTGGTCTTGTCTCAGTTGGTATTAACCAGATTTACAAGCAGCTTAAGGGGTGAATAATTATGGCTACACCTGAAGAGAAGAATAATGAGTTTATTCAGACCGAGGATTTGATTGCCATTGATGAAATAGCCGAAGAGGAAGATATTATTGAAGAACCCGATGATGGCGTAGTCGAAATCGATGAATCCGATGGTGACGACGAAGAGTTCTTCGAGTCCGACTCTGATGATGAAGAAGACCTTGGAGATACACCCGAGGAGGACATGTAAATGGCAAAAAATGGCACAGCACAAGATGCTAGACTTTTATTTAAGTCTTGGAATGGATATTCAGAGGCAAACGGTAAGGCTCAGAAATATATTATGAAGCCTTACAACAAAATTTCTGGTAGGAGTCTTAATGTAAAGACAACACCTTGGTGTCAGATTGCCGTAGTTTCTTGCTTGTACCAGGCAGGTGTAAAGAAGTTTTATATTACTTCCGGTTGCACACAAGCGATGAATTGGTATAAGAAGAAGGGACGTTTTAAAAAGCGCGGAGTAGTACCTCAGGTTGGCTGGCAAGTTTTCTATAACTTTAAAGATAGTTCAACTTCAAAGAGTACTCACACAGGCATTGTTACTTCTGTTGATAAGAAGAAAGGATATATGTATGTTATCGAGGGTAATAAGTCTAATAAGGTAGGATACAGACACATCAAGTACAACTCAAAGAGTATCGTAGGTTTTGGTCTCCCTTATTACATTACACCTAAAGCTTCTACCGCGCCAGCTCCTACTCCTACCCCAACGACACCAGCACCCGCTCCGATACCGACACCGACACCTGCGCCTGCTCCTGCTCCTAAGACTACTAAGTATAAGGTAGATTCTAAACCTGGACTATGGCTAAGAAAGGCCGCACACACAGGAGCAAAAATCCTTTGCATGAGTAATGGAGATGAGTTTATCGAAGAAAAACGCAGTGGTTCATGGAGCTATGGTACACATAAAAGAACGGGTAAAAAGGGTTGGGCTTGCAACTCATATCTAAAAAAAGCATGAATTTTTTAGATGGCGCGCTTTGTAAGGCGCGCCTTTTCATTTCCAAAATTTGCAATTTGAGTGGATTTCTGTTATACTAAATGTAGGAACAGGAACAGGAGAGAAAATAAATGAGAATTATAACATATCAAGAAATTGAAGAAATTAATAATCTTCTATCTCAAGGTAAAGATTGTAAGTTTATTGGGAAAAAATTAGGTTTTAGTCCTTATACTATTAGTAAATATGTAGATAATTTTAAAGAAAAAGATAAAAATAGATTTAATAAACCTTTACCAGAATTTAATCCTATAATTTTTCATAATAAAGATTGGGGAGAATTATGTGTATTAACTGATAAAGAAATAGAAGAATTAAAAAAATTATGGGAGGAAATGGATTTCTAATGGAAAATTATTTTTATTTAGAACATAGTCCTATATATCAAGACAAATATATTATTCGTTTTGATTATAATACCTCTCTTTTTACAGCGGGTACTTCTGGTTCTTATGATGTATTTATCTCTAGACTATTAAACTTATCTTATACTGATTATTTAAGATACGCGCGAGATAGACTAGGGGCGCAATTAATAGGAAAAAATAGCCGTCACGTAACTGTCTTATATGATTATACTGCAAAACCACTTGTGAATTTATTAAACAAAAGATTAGAATATATTATAAATGAACGTGATTTCCCGTATGATTATAAGGAGGATGATGGAAAGATAGAACTTATTCCATTTGACGAAAATGAAGGTAACAACTGAATTATTGGAGTATTATAATGCTCCTGAAGAATACATAGAATTCTTAAAGAGTAAATATCCATCTGGAATTGAGTTTACTCAATTAGTAGACAGCGGCCTCGCTACTACGGAATTATTACATTACATTCGACAGTATTGTAAATTAACTGAAGAAGAATTTAAGTTATATGAATCTTTTTGCAATATAAAAAATTCAGATAACATTTGGTATAGCCAAACAGTTAGTAACAGTAAGAACCTATATTCATCAGAAGGCGTGGTAAGTAGTAATTTTGTTCGCAACTCAACTGATGTATATGACTCTACTAATATCTATAATAGTAGTTTTATAAAAAATTCCGAAGAAGTCGCGCATAGTACTGATATTAAAAACTCGCACAAAGTTATGGAATCGCAGTCTATAGATTATTCCCATGACATCGCGCGCAGTAACCAAATTACTTGGAGTGATAATATACTCAATTCCTCTCACTTGGACGATTGCTCTTTTGTCTATAAAGGTAATGATTTAGTAGACTGTCATTTCTGTGGTTTTGTAAATAATTCAAGAAGATGTCTATTTTGTACCAATATAGAAGATAAAGAGTATTATATCTTTAATAAAGAAGTAAGTCCTGCTGAATACGAGGAATTTAAGGAAATATTAATATCTAAAACGGAGGATGAAGATTCTGGTTTAATAATAATAAATCAGTCTAAACATCTATCTGAAGAACGCTTCAAGTTAAATAGACGTTTTGACAGTATCTTTAATGGTTTAAGTAAAGAATTCTATGGATGGGTTGGGACCGCTCCTAATTATTCCGATGACGTATTTTTAAATCTATTTTTTAGAGATAGAGAATAAAAATTCTACTTATAATTGAGTAATTTTAGGGGGTATCTCAATGGTTTCTAAAGATTTGATTGATATTCTGGTAGCAAAGGATATAGACCCTAC
>OCTW011487101.1_pt1 | contig 15016 bp, 14 predicted proteins | sample 1539671 | NCBI WGS metagenome assembly OCTW01 (sample SAMN02144230, study PRJEB22623) | gut metagenome | biome: sheep rumen | host: Ovis aries | place: New Zealand
GGACACCCTTGCTGTTCAGCTATCCCTTTCCCACTGCCGGGCAGGGTCGGGACTTTCACCCTATAGAACGTGCGCCCGCCGGGCGCACAACGTAAGGCCGGACTGTCACTGTGAACAGTCCGGTCTTCTTGTTGTTCGCCTCATCAGACAGATACACATATTGTATTAATCGAATATATCTTTTATGTGCGCCAACCTCTCGGTTTCTGCCATTTTGAAACACAGTTTCTATATCAAAAGAGATCGTTTAAGATACCTGCCAGAATAAACTCGCCCCAAGAGTATTCCGACATAAATTCTCCTTCAAAGCGATCCCTTGCGCCCATGTTGTTGTCCTGCCAGGCATAATAATCACAGTCAAAAAGTGCCGTATTGACAAGCTGCCCTCTTTGTGTGGAGATTAAAAGATCTTCCAGATGCTCTTGTTTTAACACCTGCTTCAGCCGTCTAAGCGCGTTATAATAGACGGTCATTTCTACATTTCCATAGGGTCTGTCTTCCCATACAGTACTGTAGATCTCCTCGTTGCTGATTTCCTTGCCTCGTCTTGTTACGATAAGCGCCAGGATTTCCTTTGCTTTTCCGGATAAAGGAATAGGTTTGCCGTTTTTTAAGACCAGGAAACGCCCGAATGTCTGGATGAACAGTTCCTTTTGCTGCCGCTGAAGGAGAAGCCGCAGCCTCTCCATTGCCATCTCAAGTGTCTCTTTGTTATATGGTTTTAATATGTAATAGTCGCCGCCGATCTGGTTAAAGTCCCATAAGTAATCGTCATACGCAGAGACGAATACGATGATTACATCAGGCCGAATAACTCTGAGTTCTTTTGCCAGTTGGACGCCATTTTTGACTGGCATGGCGACATCTAAGAAGGCGGCTTCAAAAGGGTTTTCTGCCACATAGCAGAGCGCTTTCTCGGCGGATTCAAACTGTCCCACAACATTAAGGTCCGGGATATCCGAAGCCAGCCTTGTGAACCTCTTCAGCATAAGGGGCTCGTCATCAACTATAATAGCTCTCATTGCTTTGTATTCTCCTTGTTTGGCACCGTGATGGTAACCGTCGTCCCGGTGCCGACAGCACTCTCAATCCCAACCTTTGCGTGCATCATCTTGTCAAGGCGAAACACGATGTTCTTTAATCCCGTTGAATCCTGCTTCCCTAGAGAAATACCCGCCTGATACTTCTCCACGTCAAAGCCGACTCCGTTATCCTCTACAGTGATCTGCACGGCATTCGTTTTCTTTTCCGTCTTTATAACGACTCGTCCCCCCTGTTCGCCGCGCTCATAGATGCCGTGCCGAATTGCGTTTTCAACAAGTGGCTGAACACTTAAAGGAAGGATCGAAAAATCTCTGGTCTGAATGTCGAAGAGAACGTTTAATTTGTCTCCAAAACGCATCCTCTCGATATTGACATATGCCTTGATATTTGCCAGCTCCTGATCAAAGGGGATAGGCGCATCGTTTGACATGGCTCGAATGCAACTGCGAAGGTGGATCGTAAAATCCCCGATCAGTTCAGAGGCATATGCCGGGTCATCCAATACGATCTCCTGAATGGATCCGAGGGCATTGTACAGGAAATGCGGCTGCATCTGACTGGTAAAATTTCGGAGCCGGATCATCTGCAGTTCGTTTTCCAGGTCACGCAGTTCTTTTTCTTTTCTCTGCTGCTCTGTCAGATCGTAAAGAACGCAGAAGGCAAGAATGTCTCCGGAAGCGGTATCCTGGTATAAATAGAAAACCATTTTGCAGGGCTGCATTTGCCCTTCTGCGACTTTCATTGAAAAAGATGCGGAGGCTCTCTTCTCTTCATGTTCAAAGCAGTTGATCAAATAGCTTCGGTCACTAATTTTCGCAAAACGTTCTTTGTTTACCTTCACCATATGTTCAACATGCCACTTCATAAAGGTGCTATACGACAATGTGCCGTTCTCTGCGGCAATGTGAAAGCTGCCAGGGAGTACAGCAGGGAGTTTATATGGGGAAAACTCCAGGATAGTATCCGTGGTGAGGTTTGCTTCCAGATACCCCTCCGCACTGGCCAGGATCGCTTCAAGGTGGTTGATCTCTTTGCTGTGCATAGTGGTCAGCTTTTCAGCAAGTGCCTTATCCTGCCGGAAAGCAGCGTCTACATTTCGGATACCAATCAAAAAATGAGGGCGATCCTCCACAAGATCCACCGTTGCCCGAAGCTTGTGGTATAAGGGGTATCCATCTATCATCAACCGATATACAAATGAATAAAACTTATCCTTGCTCAATCCGGCGCACAAGGCCTCTTTAGAAAGCATACTGCGGACAAACTTCTGATCTTCAACATATATCGTTTTGAATATATTGCTTTCCAATGCATTAAAGAAGCTGTCTCCATGGTCTTCCAAACGTAAGGAGCTATATGAATCGCTCTCATGAAAGCATTGAAAAGCAGAAGTCTCTATATCGACAGCGTAAATGCTTTCGTAATTCTCAAACAGGGCCTTGACGATCGCCTCGTGAGACAACGCTTTATGCTTTTTGCTACTGTTGCTCATTGTTATATTCCTTTCTCGAAAGAGAGTTTACAGGATTGTAGAACAAACCGTTAACTAACAGATATGCTATAAAACCAGAACTAATCTAACACTAACGTTTTTTTGTGGGGCGTTCTTTTTTGCGGGGATCTGCGGGCTTTTCGGCATCCGCGGGAATCGCCCATGAACGTCCGAAACGCTCCACTCCAGGAATTCTCCCCTGAGAGATATATTGATTGACTCGACGCTCTGATACATCCCATTTGTACGATGCCTCTCTGATTGAAATATAGTCCTTCATTTCATCTGTTCCCCCAATGATTAAGCCATAGATACAGATACATTCTATACGAATATCCGAATCTTTTCAAGCCCGTGATATATTGCCCGCTCAACACGGCAAAATAGCTTCATGCCATTCCGCGCCTTAGTTGAATGTTTCTTTCCAAATCTTCGGCTTAAATCCGCTTTGTCCGCTTTTAGTTTCGCGTTAGTTTGAAGTCTGTATAAAAAAACAAAAACGTGGTATATGAAGGAGCTTCACTCGCTTATAAATCTATGAATAAAAGCCAACCTTCAGCACCACTAAAAGAAAGGACGGTGCTGAATTTGGTTCACTTTGTAAATGTCACCATGGCATACGGGGCACATGCGGTTATTGACAATCTGAATCTCCACGTTAAAGAAGGGCAGTTGGTAGTCCTGATTGGTCCTTCTGGATGTGGAAAGACAACCACGCTGCAGCTGATCAACCGGCTGATTAGCTATCCTGTTTTTGTCAGTGTGTGCTGCTTCTAAAGAAAAACTGCACTTGACTTGATAAAAGAATGTTCCGTTGCAAAACTGGAATTACCAGATGTTTACGTTGATAGCTAAATTGCAGCGCTTCGCTCTTTTGCTGATTTGCAGTTGCAGGAAAGCCTCTTGGAGCCGGCAGATAGTGAGCAGAATTGGTTGTATCGAATTGTGTTCAACCCCTCTGAAAAGGTAAAAAAGTGGAAGAGATCATTGTATCTTTCCACAAAGACTATGTTCAAATCGGTTCTGAGTACTATTTACCGCAGGATGGTGTTCTGTATGAGAGCATTCTTGAATGAGCTAAATCTAAATTTAACTTTTTTTATAAGCAAACCACCTAAACAAGAACTGTGATTCATTCAGAATGAGGATTTTTATTATAGTGAGCAAGAAGGACAATGCATTTTCAAAAGCTCTGTTACCCCTGACTGGGATAAGGCGCATGATCTTTGGACCAGAGGTGAGAGATTGCTTTGGATTACCACGAACAAGGGATTTATTTTAACAATAGACTATTTTCCATCCATAAGAACACTCATTTTGGGGAATGGTTGCTATGAATTATCTGAAGAAAAGATGACAGAGTTGAATACACTTCTCGGAATCACTGAATAATCGAGCGTGCGGACGATACAACTTAAACTATATCAAAAAACTGAGGCGCGGCAGCCAGAGAGTGGCACCGCGCCCCGTCTATATAGATATGCTTCAAAAAATTTCAACCGTTTCAACTGTTTCAAAATAATTTCTAAAAGCTTGTAAGCTTTTTCGATTTGCGAAGTCATATATGTGAACGGGACAAGTTGCGTCTTTTTCGCGGAGGAATGAAATGGAATTAGAATTAAACGCCCTGACGAAAACTTATGGAAAGAAAAAAGCTGTGCATGATGTAACTGCCAGCTTGACACCGGGAATATATGGGATTCTCGGCCCTAATGGAGCTGGCAAAACAACGCTTATGAACATGGTGTGCGGGATCTTGCGCCCCAACGATGGAACTGTTTTGTTTGATGGCAAAGAGATCTCCTTGCTCGGAGAAAAATATAGAACAGTTCTTGGCTTCTTGCCGCAAAATTTTGGGTATTACCGGGATTTTACCGTCAGACGCTTCCTTTCCTATATCGCGTACCTAAAAGGGCTTGATAGCAGTACCGCGCAAGATCGCATCCGCTCCACACTGGAAACAATGAACTTATCCGACGCTATAGACAACAGACTTTCTCAGCTTTCCGGTGGGATGAGGCAACGTGTCGGTATCTCGCAGGCTCTTTTAAACGACCCGGACATTCTTATCTTTGACGAACCCACGGCGGGGCTTGATCCGGCAGAGCGCGTCAAGTTTCGTAATTTGATCGGCACTATATCACAGGATAAGATCACGGTTTTATCTACCCATATTGTTTCCGACGTTGAATATATCGCGGACAGGCTATTAGTGATAAACAACGGCAGCATCATCTATCAGGGATCAGTAAGAGGCTTTACTGAAAAAGTACAGGGGTGGGTTTGGGAAATCATCACTGACGTACAAAAAACTGAACGGATTACCGAACAGCATACGATCAGCAAGCTATACCATACCCCTCAAGGTGTGTGCTTGCGGCTGATTTCTGAAAACTGCCCGCTTGAAGGGGCACAGCCTGTTTCACCGGATTTGGAGGATGCTTACCTGTTTTATACCGGGCAGAGAGGTGGGGATGAACATGAAGTATGAACTATACAAACTGTTTCGAAAAAGGACAGTATTGATCATCCTTGCCATAGGGCTTCTATGGCTGATTGCTATGCCTGTTGCAAACGCCCTGCAATATGAGACTGTTACCGAAAACCTGGTACAACTAAAAGGATTTCCCGCTATCCGCTATGATCGGAGCTTGCAAAACACTTTTTCGGGTAGACTGCCCCTCGATAAACTGCAAGAGTTGTGGAACGAAGCGCAAGCGATCCAAGCCGAAGTTGATGCAGGAAATGAAGATGTAAGATGGCAGAAATTAAATCGCTATACCGTCGTTTTATCAGTCGGCGGACGAACCTATTACCTGCCGCTGTATGTGCAGGATGCGAAAGAAAGCGGCGATCTTTCAGAGATCTATGCGGGGACAATCTACTTATTGCCCGGTGAAGATTCTTTGGTTCCGAATGCTGATCCTTCGAGTCCCCTTGTCCAAAAGGTTTTGAAAACCTACAATGCTTTGGAATATCCGCTATACGGCGCATATATGGGTGGGTGGGGAGACCTTTTTAATACGATTCCAACATTCTTTCAATATGTAGTAGGGATATTGATTGTAATAGGCGTTACACCTTTATTCGCTGATGAAACCAGCACGGGAATTGCCGTGATTCTGTTGACAACCCGTTATGGGAAAAGTCGTATGCTGCGAAATAAAGCGCTGGCCGCAATGCTGTATGCAATGATTATCTTCGTATTGTTTGCCGCAGCAGCAATTACAACGCAGATTTGCATATATGGAACAACCAGCCTAAACGCGAGTATCCAGCTCATTAATTGGAAATCGCCCTATAACATGTCCATAGGTGGGGCTCTCGGCTTATGGATGTTCTTTGGGCTTTTAGCATCCGTTACAACAGCAGCGTTGACAATGTTGTTCTCTGCTATTGCAAATAACGCCTTTACAGCTTTTATTCCAGCAGCCCTTGTCTACATTCTTCCTTCTTTCAGTTATGCGGGTTTATCACCGGCCCTCCACAGAACGATGAAGCTGCTGCCCGCTTCTGTTATTGGCAATATTGATACTTTGTTTGCAGCGGCGGACTACTATTCTATTATGGGGCTTCTGATAGACCGAAAGTTATTGATTATACTCTGCTCTATGCTTTTGACCGTCTTATGCGCTTACATGGCGATATGGTTTTACAAGCATCGAGTACTGCAAAACTGATTTAGGCAAACGCCATTTTTTCGCAAGGAGGTGAAAAGGTGACGGATTTTGAGCAGATATATAAAACCTATTTCCGGGACGTGTTCTTATTTGTCAGACGACTATCCGGCGGAAATGAGCGGCTTGCAGAAGATATTACCAGTGAGACATTCTTTCGAGCGTTGAAGGTTATTGACACGTTCAGGGGAGATTGTGACATACGGGTATGGCTATGTCAAATCGCAAAAAACTGTTATTTCACATATATAAAACAAAATCGGAAAATCGAGTTTGCTTCTGATGCGGAACAATTTGTTGCCACCCCCAGTGAGTTACCGGAAGAAATTTTGATACGAAACGAAAATGCACAAAGGATAAAAAAGCTGCTGCATGAACTTCCAGATCCATATAAAGAGGTTTTCATGTGGCGCACTTTGGGAGAAATGAGTTTCAAGCAGATCGGAGAGTTATTCCAAAAAAATGAAAATTGGGCGTGCGTTACCTATCACCGAGCACGAAAAATGATCCAACAAAGAATGGAGGTTCAGTGGGATGAAAAATGAGTGTAACATCATTCGGGATATTCTTCCCCTTTATGCGGAAAAGATGGTTTCCGACGATACAGTTGCGTTTGTTCAAGAACACCTGAAAGGTTGCCCTGCCTGCCGTGCGGAGCTGGAAAAAATGCGTGAACCTGTACAACCAGCGCCGGATATTGATACTGCGCCCCTGAAACGGCTGAAAAAGGCCTTGATGGTGGAGAAAGTGCAAACTGTCTTATGTACGGTTGTGCTTCTGTTGGCGCTGGTGCTGTCGGGCCTTGCATTTCTAACAGCGCCGGAGTATTTCGATTATTCGCCAGAGCTCGTGACAGTAACAGAGGGAGAAAACGGAGCCGCAACAATCTCTTTCAACAACAAAGTAACAAACTATACAATTCAAAAGATTACTGATCCATCGGATCAGCAAACAATCTATCATGTCGAAACATGGACTTCTGCGTGGGATAAGATCTTCAAAAAACCAGGTGCTCAAGATATTGTGATAGAAGCCGAGAATGGTAACCCTTTGATAATCTTTTTTACACAGTATAATAGACAAAGCACGGATGCAGAACCGGTTTGCATCTATGGGGCGCTCGACACTAACAGCGGTGGATGGATCGCTTTACCGGGACTATCGCTTGGCTACTGGCTGATTATCAATGTGGCACTTTTTATAACTTTCGGTATGATTTGGTTACTTCTCCGAAAAAAAGATCGCCCTCGAAAATGGATTGAACGGCTGCTTTTCATTCCTGTCGCCTATGGGTTAGGGCATATCTGTGTACTTGGATTTCGTACAATCTCCTATTCGGAGTGGAGGGACTTCCAACTTATTCTTGCCATCGGCATCCTGTTTTATTGTGCAATGTTTTTAGCCTTAAGCATTTACTATTCGAGAAAAGAAATACGGCAAATGCAGAAAGAATTGTCGAATGAATGACAATGTGAAAGGAGCTGGTTTTCTCCGTGATGATCAAGGAGAAAACCGTACCATTCTGAATTGTCAAACAAGTATTGTCCTTTATCAAAATCTTTGTTGCGTACGGATACAGATTTTGCAGAAATCTATACACGCCACATGAAAACAGTTTATAGGATGATGTATCAAAAAAACAAATCGAAACTGATTTAAAGGTAAAAGATGTAAACCTATTTCTCAGAAACTTCCTTTATCAGCTCGTCAGCACTGATGCCGTACAGTTTCGCAAGCGCCATCAGATTTGCCGTGCTGGGATCGGACGTTCCATTTTCCCATTTGCTCACAGCTTGTCTGCTGACGCCTATGGTTTCTGCAACAAATTCCTGTGTCATTTTACAGGCAGTACGGTGGGCATATAGAACTTCTCCTAGCGATTTTCGGGTTAAGGATTTTTCAGCCCGCACCTCTTTAGATCTCACATACTTCAGCAGAGCTTTGAAAATCAGCACGAGCAAAGCAATGAAAACTGCTGTGGTAATGATAAGTAGGGGTGTTGCAACAAAGATGATTCTAGCGGAACCTTCCATAACGGCACCTCCTGTTCTTGATGACCTTATTCTATCAGAAGCAGAAAGGCGCATCTACCACCTTGTCGTCAATTATCGGTTGCAGTTTAGTTGCGTCGGTTTTTTATGTGCCATTTTCATCTTTTACTATAGTGTTCTCTGTGAAAATGTGTTATGTACGGTGAAAAGAGCATTTCCCGCTCTTTTCACCTTTTTTAATATGCCGGAAGCCCATATCCGTAGATGCTGCTGCTTCCTACAGAGTACGTTTGTTGACGACAGGCGTCACCTGAATTTCCTTCTACGGTATGGACCACGCCATCTTCACAGTATTCCACGATGCCCACATGGTCAATGGTGCCATCAGCACCCCAGTCAAAAAAGATAATGTCTCCGGCTATCGGCTCATAGGTATTAGGCTTCCATTGCCCCTGTGCCACAAACCAGTCTACACCGTCGGAGCAAAGTGAGAACTTAGGGATAATCCCGGCCTCGATGTAGCCGCACTCGTTGGCACACCACGAAACAAAACAGGCACACCATTCCACACGGCTCCCGAAGCCATACCAGGACCAGTAAGGCTGTCCGCCCTGCTGTCCGACCTGGGAAAGCGCCAGTTCCACAATGGCCTGGTTACCAAAGCCCATGCTGAACGCCCTCCCATAGGGATAATATCGTAGCACATGGGCTACATACTGTTTGTCCCCATAGCTGCTCCAACCCATCTTCTGAGCCATCATGTCAGAGAACTCCGCGGCGTTGGCAACGGAATAGCCACCGTAGTTTCGCAGTGCCCAGGAGATGTACCCACTTCCGAAGTTGTAGCCCTGCAGGGCCAGTTTGATCCGCTCCATGTCCACCGGGTTTTCCACTCCGGCAGCCTCCAGCGCAGCTCTTAATTCCTGCACGCCGCACTCCACGGAATACTCCGGGTCGGTGATTCCGTTGGGTACATGGGGATAGCGGGTGTTAAAGCCACCCTCCGCCGCCTGCATGGGGTCTAGCCCCCGGCCTCCGGATTCCTGCATCATCACCGCTTTGATCAGCTCCACATATTCCGGGATGCCATACTGCTGGGCATATTTTCGGATCATCGGGTCGTAGGCTTCCACCTCGGCGCTGACCGGTGTGTAGGTGCTGCTGCGGCTCCCGCCGCCAAAGATGGAGACAGCGCAGCCAAGCAGTACAATAATCAGGATGATGACAACGGCAATCCAACCGCCTGCGATGATTGCGGCAATCAGAGCTTTGATTCCTGCAATGATAGCCCGAACCGCTCTGGCTGTTGCCTGTGCTGTCCGTTTCGCTGCCTGCGCTGCCTTCTGTGCCGCCACCTTAGCTGCCTGGACAGTTTTCTGCGCTGTCCTTGCGGTTGCCTGTGCGCTTTTCGCCGCCTGCTGACCGGTCTTTACTGCAGTTTTGGATGTCCGCTCCGCCGTCTTGACAGAGCGTCCGGTTTCTTTTGCGCCTCGCTTCAGCGAGTTTACGGTTGTGTTTCCAGCGGAACGTGTGGACTGACGAACGGAAAGTGTGCTGTATCTGCGTGTCCGGATGGGGATATTCTCTCGATGGACGATCCGGCCAGCAGCTTGGCTGGTAGCTGTACTCGCCTGGGTGCTGCCTCCTGAAACCGGCGCTCCTGTTCCCGGCGCTTTCCCGGCAGACCGGGACGCCTGTTTTGCCTGCTCCCGCGCTCTCTGGATCGGCTGTTCCGCCTTCTTTTGTTTGAAATAGTCCTTTGCTTTTGTGATATTGTCCTTTGTCTCCTTGACGGCCTTGCGGCCGTGCTTGTCCAGCTGGTGCCCTGCCTCATGGAGTACAGATTCCGATGTAGCGGAAACTCGGTCGGTTGCGTATTCCTCCGGGGCGTTTTCTACGCTGTAATAGCCGTGCTCCGCCTTATTCTTCACACGCACATAGGCGTCTTTCATGCGCTGGGCAGCCACGGCGGATTTATCCAAGGACTTGACAGTGCCTTTCAGCACATCCCGCGTCTTGATCTGCGGCATAGCACATCACCTCCTCAAAAAGAAGCAGAGCGGCAGGTGGTGCCGCTCCGCAACGATATATATGATCCTTCTTACTCATTGCCGCTTCCGAATACGCCTTCACCTGGCTTTGTAGTCATCAGTTCATATAGCTTGGTGTCTTTTGGGAAGCGATTGACAAAGGGAACCAGAGAGCGCCCGTAGCGGATCAGGCCGCAGCCTGCCTCCGCGTTGGTGACATAGCTCATCTGTTCCTTTGAGATATTCAGCAGGTTTGCCAGCTTCTCACGGTCACGGGCTGCCTGGTTGAACATGATGATAAACTCCGAGTTGGAGAGCATGGTGCTGGCCTGCACGGAGTCGAGCACATACTCCACGTTCTGGGTGATGGCCGTCGGGTGCGCGCCGCGCTTTCTGAACTGCCTCCAGGCGGAGGTAAAGAAGTTGGCTCCCTGCTCCGTGTCAAAAACGATGTGGTACTCGTCGATAAATACATGGGTACGTTTGCCCTTCTGCCAGTTGAGCGTTACGCGGTTTAGCATGGTATCCGTTATGACCAAAAGTCCAGCCGGTTTTAGCTGCTCGCCTAGGTCGTGGATGTTGAACACCACCACTCGCTTGTCCAGATCCACGTTGCTGCCGTGGCCAAAGATATTGAGAGATCCCTTGGTGTAGAGTTCTAAAGCCAGGGCGATCTCTTTTGCCTCTTTCTCCGGCTGGACCAGGAGCTTTTCCCGGAGGGTAGTCAGGGTCGGCACGATGCCGGTCTCCTTGCCCTCCTGATAAACCTGTGCCGTGCAGCGGTCAATGATGCTCCTGTGCTGCGGGCTCACGCCCTTCTTGTCGATCTGCTCTACAAGGGACATGACAAACTGCGACTTTTCAATGACCGGGTTGACCTCACCATAACCCTCTACCATATACATGGCGTTGAGCCGATCCTTGCCGCCTGCCATCATGTGGATCACAGTGCCCACATCCTCGCCCATGGCCTCTACCAGTGGAACGAACTCGCCCTCAGGATCACAGATCATGATGTCATCCTCGGTGTTGAGCATAAGGAACGTGATCTGTTCCTTTGCGTTGAAGGATTTGCCGGAACCGGGGACGCCCAGGATGAAGGCGGACTGGTTTAAGAGGTTCTCCCGGTTGCAGAGGATCAGGTTGTGGCTGATGGCATTTTCTCCAAAGTAGATGCCGCCCCGGTCCTGTATCTCCTGCACCTTAAAGGGCATGAACACCGCTAGGCTTTCGGTTGTTAGGGTCCGGAAAGCATTGATCCGCCTCGTTCCGATGGGCAGCACGGTATTGAGGCCGTCATACTGCTGGTATTTCAGCACGGCCAACTGGCACATGTGCTTTCTTGCAATGGAGAGCACTGTTTCCGTATCGGCGTCCAATTCTTCTTCGGTGTCAGCCGTTAAGACCATTGTCAGGATACCCAGCATCATCCGCTGGTCGCGGGTAGTCAGGTCATCCAGAAATTCCTTTGCTTCTTTTCTCTGCAGCTCCATGTCAAAAGGAACCACGGCAGAGAAGTTGTTGTTGGCGTTTTGTCTTCTTTGCCAGTTCGTGATATTGGTTTCCACGCCCAAAAGCCGGTTCTCCACCTCCCGCACAGCCTCGTCCGTAGGAATAGGAACAATGTCGATGGAGAGCATCATGTTCCTGTTGAGGTCCGTAAGCTCAGTCACCATGTCGTCTTTGATATAGGAAGCATAGTCTTTGAGGTAGAGAACCCTGCAATAGCGGTCGCCCAACTTTAAGAAGTCCTTCCCCTTCTCGATCCCGTCCGGGCAGATATAATCCCGGAAGTCATGTCCCTTCTTCATCATGTCACGTGCATTGAAGTGGAAATCTACCTCCTCTCCTACGCGATAGAAGTCATGCAGGATGCGAAGGCGCTCGGTGGCGTCCAGTTCTGTGCAGGAGGCACCAAGGTTTCCGAAGTGGGAAGTGATGTCTGCTCCCACACGGGCAAAATAGGCTCTCGCTTCCTCCACATCCTTTTTACCCACGGTGATGGTGACATACTTCTCCTGAATGAGCCCGTTGGCTCCGGTGGCCTTGTTCAACAGCGCTCCGTTGTACTCCTTTCGATAGAAATCACGCTTATCATCACGCATGGGCATGAGGACGGACTGTTCGAAGCTGCGTTTATTAAGTGCCCGGTTGTTGATGGTGATCTTGGTGGTCGCCCCGGCGTCCAAACTGTTCAACAGCTCGGAGTAAGAGAGGAACATGACCTCCTTATCCTCCCGGCTGGCCACCAGGTAGTTAATGTCGCTGAATCGGTATGTTTTGGAATACTTGCTGCCAACCATAAAAATGCCGTCGTTCCAGATGCGGCGGATGGGGATGACGTCACGCACCCTGCGAGGCACCTTGTATTTTTCCTTATCCTGCCTGAGCAGGTTCGTCAGTGTTTTGATCATTCTTTTTATAGCCCTCCTTTTCTCTGGCTTCGATGGCGTCTTTCATGAGTTCGTGGTAGATGTTATTCGCCTCAAAGTGCAGCGTTTTCGGCTCCAGAAACTCTGACCGTATCCAGACGACCAGAAACTGCTCCGCCGTCATGCCGTGGTAGTTCAAAAACCCCAGCAAAGCAAATGGCACCGCACCGAGGATGCACATCCAGCTAACCGTCTCCACACCGAAGCGGGGTCGGAGCAGGAAATACAGGCCGACAGCAACGCCAACAGCCAGAACAGAAAAAATGAACTGCCGCATGGACAGTCCGAAAAACATGGATTCCGTATAACTGCGGATCTCCCGGTTGATTTTTACTTCCAATATGGCACCTCCTTTACAGTCCCATCATCTCACGGACCACACGGTCCGCCATCTTTACACAGCCAACGAGAACCAGCATGTTAAAGACCAGTTCGCCTACATAGCTCCATACCATCGTCACAGCCGCCGTGTCCGGGTTGATGCTGGGCGGTGACGAGGCAAACAGGGAGAAGATGACACAGGCCAGCACGATGATAGCCCCCTCCAGACAGACGGCAGCGTAGTTTTTTAAGAAGCTCTTGCCCACGTTCTGCGTCGGTTCCCCGGCAAAGGTAGATAAAGGGATTGGCGCGATTGCCGTATAAAGATATAACTTAAAAAACCGCCCGTAGACGGTCATGATCATAATGAAAGACAGAACCGTGATGAACAGACCGCCGATCAGTGTCACCGCCCATAAGGGGATACTCTCAAAAAATCCGCAGTCCTCCACAGCAGTTATGATTTCCTGTGGCAGCACCGTCTCCTGTGCCACGCCAATTCCCGCTGAGTTCATGATGGTGGAGATCACTCCCTGCACAATTTTAAAAAGCGCCATCATCAGCTCCAGCCCGTAGGTTACGACGCCCTTTGCCAGTGCGAAGCGGATAAAGAGCTTTAAAACCGTCTCCGGACGCTTTGTCTCTGCAAGGCTTCCGCAGGTGCGCATAATGCCAACCACAAAGAAAAGGACCAGCAGCGCCAGGCCGACAGCTTGCAGTGCGCCATGGATACTTACGATTACGTTCCAAATCGCGCCGCCTTTGAAGTTCTCCGGAGACTGCGTAATAAGCTGCCATATCTCCGCCAGCTTTTCATTCCAGGTGTTGAGTGCGTTCAACAGGTTTTGTACGACCCAGTTATCAGACATTGCTCATAAAACCTCCTTCCCACAGAATGAGCAGGGCGGAGAGTTCCGCCCTGCCGCTCTGCTTTTTTAGCCGGTAATCAGGGTCAGAATCTCCTTGGCAAAAGTGATGACGATGCCCCCGGCAAGGGTCAGAAAACCGTTGGAACGCTGGGACGGGTCATGCGACTGGAAGGAAAGGCCGACCTGCACGATACCCCAGCCCATGAGGATGAGTCCCACGGCTCTGATCAACCCAAAAATAAAATCGGACAGGTTGTTGACTACGCCGATAGGGTCGTTGGCGGCAAAGGCCGGGACGGGCATTGCAAGGAGCAGCGCTCCCATAATCACCGCTGCGCAGTAAGCGCGATAGCCTTTCTTCACCTTTCCAGGCATGGGCTGGCGATCCTCTTTACGATTCTTCTTCTGAAACAGTTTCATTTGTGTTTACCTCCTCTGAAAGATAGCGGGCTTCCAGTTCCTCATTGGAAAGAAGCTCATACATGGTTTCGGTTTCCTCTGCCGGATCGGTGAGTGCTGCACCCACCGGGGCAAAAGAAATGGTGGCTACAGAATGCTCCGTGCCTCCGTGGACATAGGGTTTCGCTTTCCCGTCCGTGGTCAGCGCCACGTTGGGATGTTTTAAAATGTCATACTTCTCATCCAGGATGGGCTTCTCACCCCGGATAAAAAGGATGGCGTGCTGGTTATCCAGCATCCGGACCTCCGCGGCGTCCAAAAGCTCGCGTCCGGTGATCTGGTAGTTGGTGGAGTAGTTGCCGCTGCGCCCGGTGCTTTTGCCGTAAGTGTTAGTGTCGATAGTTTCCTTCCCCAGCAGCTCTGCCACGTACTTATGAGTGCTCTGTTCATTGCCTCCGAGATAGAGGAATTCATCGCAGTTGCCCGTGATGCTTTCCCATTGCTTCTCGAACAGGGCCTTTAATTGCGCCAGGTTCTGCAGGATGATGCTGACGGAAACCTCACGGGAACGCATGACGGAGAGAATCTTGTCAAAGTCGTCCGGTAGACTCACATTCGTAAACCCTTTATTTTGATAATTTAAGCAATCAGGGAGGGGAACGGCTTACCGGCCGAAAAGAAAAACCGCCGTCTGGATTCAGACAGCGGCTCTTTCGGCTGGCCTTATGCTGTTTTTTCAGGTGGGTAGTTCATCTTGCTTT
>OCTW013407894.1_pt1 | contig 15013 bp, 10 predicted proteins | sample 1539671 | NCBI WGS metagenome assembly OCTW01 (sample SAMN02144230, study PRJEB22623) | gut metagenome | biome: sheep rumen | host: Ovis aries | place: New Zealand
AACTCTACCGATGACTTTGAGAGAGGTGTCGTTCCCGAACTTCACCGTTATGGAACAGGTGTACCTTCATGGAATGTTACTTATTAAGTCATGAATGTGGAATAACAAAAAAGGATTATAAGTTATGAAAAGACAACATATATTTATAAAGGGATTAATGGCTACAGTGTTTCTGTCTGGCCTCACCCCTACTTTGGCGCAAGTGAACAACTCACCTGCGGCCATGGAGAAACTGAAGGAGCATAATCTTTGGTTCCAGACGAAGAACGCTGCAGGAACGGCATACGACAACACCCGGCAGTTCTCCAATATCATTGTCAATTATGATATGGAAGACGGTGACTTCAAGCGTCCACAACAGGGTGAGAAAGATAAAACACTCTCTGTCAGCAGTGAAGGATTCCTGGATCTGAAGAATGTCTATGTTTGGGGACAGTTCATCTTCCAGCATGAGGATGTGAAAGATGCCAGTTACAACGCTTCTATTACAGACCCATTCAGAGGTATGCCCTACTATGTGACAGACAAATACAGTGACAGCAAGTGGAGGAATCAGTTCTACGACCTGCATTTCCGCGCCTCAACGCCTGTTATCAACAACTGGCTGACGTTAGGTATTGACGGAACTTATAAGGCATCCATCGCCGCTAAGCAGCGCGACCCGAGTACCGATACCCGTTTCTACACCCTACAACTGATACCCAGTGCTACCTTCGCTTTTAATGAGAACAATCGTGCAGGTGTTCATGTAGGTTACTCATCCATCAAGGAAGATGTCAAGATGGAGAACACTTATACTTACCTGAATCAGCCCTACTGGACAAATTACGGTTTAGGTGTATCAACTTACGGTTATAGTTCAGGTGGTCCAAGTATTAACTATTTCGGTCATATCTGGGAGGCAGGCGTACAGTACCAGCATCAAGATGATGTATGGAACATCCTTTTGGAAGGAAAGTATGCCAAACGAGTTGAGAATGCAGAGAACTCCTTCTCTATGCCTCGCAAACAGTTTGCCGCCAAGGATCAGAAGATCGATGTCATTGGTACGATCCTTCGTGAAGGTGAGGACTATACCTATTCTCTGAAAGCCGCATGGGGTTACCGCCATATCGATGGTATTCAGTATATCAATGAGCGTGATAACACTGAGGCACAACAAGGGTGGATAGACCTGCATCATGATATCCGCTCTACCTATGTTACCCGTTCGGCCTCACTGAAATATGGTATCATGAAGAACCGTGGCGATGAGTATAGCTGGCGTGTAGATGCCAGTTTGGCCTACGTAGGACAGAAGGATGAGTATATCCTGCCACACTCTACGAAAGACGCAAAGAATCTGTTCATCGATCTGGAGGCAAAGAAGAACTTCAAGGTGAGTGAAAAACTGAACAACCGTCTGTTACTGGCTGTTGGTGCTGGTTTGCGCAATGCCATGAGTGGTAGCTATCAGTATGGCGGTACCCACGAGGATTATCCTTCCATCACCATGGAAGCAGCCGACGAGGCTTACCTCACCAGTGACGCATGGCACGTAGGTGGATCACTTACCTATTCACAGCAGCTCAAGGAAGACAAGAAGATGAACATCTATCTGAAAGCCGCTCTGGATTATCATAAGTCGAAGGTAGATGCTTTTGACAAGCGCACCTTTGCTTCTTGCACTTTAGGATTCAATTTCTAACGATCACAGATGCTGGTGATATTGTCAGCGGGAGCATATCCCGAAGACAATCTCATCAGCATCTCACTTATTATTAGCGAACATGAAAAAAAGATTATTACAGACTTTACTCTTACTGTGTCTTGCCACAATGGTTACAGCACAGAAATATGTCCGACCGAAGCAGCAACCGCTTACTCGGTCGTTTGCTGTTATTACCGATGTACAGACGTGGAAGCACTGCCAAAAGGAATTGACAGCTTACCAACAGATGCTCGGTGAAGAGCAACTTCCCACCTATATTATATATAAGGACTGGAAGAAACCAGAAGAAGTAAAGAAAGTCATTCAACGGCTGTATACCAAGAATCATCTTGAGGGTGTCGTATTTGTTGGTGATGTGCCCATTGCCATGATCCGTAAGGCACAGCATCTCACTTCAGCATTCAAGATGAATGAGAAGACATTCCCATGGAATGAGTCGTCCGTTCCCAGCGACCGTTTCTATGATGACCTGCATCTGCAGTTCGATTACCTGAAACAAGACTCTATCCACAAGAATTTCTTCTATTATAATCTGGCCGTACATTCACCGCAAGAGATACACTGTGACATCTATTCAGGACGTATCAAGCCTGTTGACAACGGTGTAGATCCTTATCAACAAATCAGCAACTATCTGCTGAAAACGATCGAGCAACATCGGTCACAGAATAAGTTGGATCAGTTCTTCTCATACACCGGAGAAGGATCGTATTCCAATTCACTGACCGCATGGACACCCGAGGCTTTCACCATCCGTGAACAGATGCCTGGTGTCTTCGACAAACAGGGAAGAGCCCGCTTTATGCGCTACAGCTTCTACGACTATCCCAAGGAGACGGTAATGAACATGATGAGACGTAATGATCTGGATCTGGCCATCTTCCATGAGCATGGCACACCCGACCGACAATACATCTCTGCCTCACCCGCTACGGAAGATCTCAATGCGCATATTGAGAAGATGAAAGCCGATAAACGGTCGTATATCCGTCGATGGGCCAACACGCCAGAGAAGATTGATGAGTATATCAAGAAACAAAAAGAAGAATACGGACTGGGGGCTTCATGGTTTAAGGGCTATGATGATCCCAAAGTGATAGAAGAAGACTCTCTGTTAGATCTGAAGACCGGCATTATCCTCTCTGATGTCACGATGATGAAACCCAATGCCCGCATGACGATCTTTGATGCCTGCTACAATGGTGATTTCCGTGAGGATGACTATATCGCCGGACGGTATATCTTCTCTGAGGGAAAGAGTGTGGTATGCTTTGCTAATAGCGTCAACGTACTGCAAGACAAACAGGCTAACGAGATGCTCGGACTACTTGGCTTAGGGGCAAGAGTAGGTCAATGGGCACAACTGACAAACATCCTGGAATCGCACGTGATCGGTGATCCTACCTTCCGTTTCACCTCTAATGACGCTTCGGTCAACCTCAGTGAGTGGATCAGCAAGCCCTATAGTGAAGCCGAGGCCCTGCGCAATCTTGATTCGAAATATGCGGATGTGCAGAATCTCGCCATGCACCAACTGTATCGGAATGGCTACGCAGGCATCTCTGATCTGCTGGTAAAGAAATACCGTACGTCACCATTTGCCGTCGTACGATATACCGCATTGGCATTACTGATTAATGTCAACGACAAGAATCTGCAGGAGATCCTGAAGGAGTCTATCAACGACAGTAATGAGTTTATCCGTCGTACCACCGTACGCTTCATGGCATTTGTCGGTCTGAGCGATTATGTTCCATTGTTGGTGAAAGAATATGCAGAGAACTACTTCTCTGAGCGCGAGCGTTTCGATATCGGCATGAAGATGAGAGTGTTCGATGAGAAGGTTGTCAAGAAGGCTGTGGATGAGGTGATGGCTCAGTCGTATGTCACCGATAAGAAAGAATTGGCTGAGGTACTGTTGAAGGAGAACGAATACAAGACCTCTGCTGATGAGCACATCTTCGATAAGACTGGTAAGAAGGGATATCGTATCTCGTATATCAACTCCCTGAAGAATGAGAATATCCATGCATCGGTGGATGGTTTCCTAAAACTGATCCTCGACAACGAAGAGGAAGAGCGGGTACGTTGTGCGATGTTAGAGTCACTCGCCTGGTTCAAATGGTCATACCGCCGTCATGACATTATGAATGCCTGCGAACAACTGATGAACCAAACAAATGTTCCTGCTGGAGTGAGAGAATGTGCTGAGAGAACCTATTATAGACTGAAGTAATCATGAGAAGAAGTATAATCATTATCATAACGATGCTACTCACGCTGAGCGTGGGAGCAGCCAAACGGGTTGTTAAGAAAGTGGTGAAAGTTGCTGAACCGGTTGTTATTCAGCCGCAGAAACAGCTTCCCACGGCTTTTGCTGTGATTACCGATAAGACAACATTCACCCGTTGTAACGAGGCCATACTGAAATATCGTGATGCCGTGGAGTACGATGGTTTGTCAACCTATATCATCCATGCCGACTGGCAGACGCCTGATGAGGTGCGCGGCATGCTTCAGAAACTCTATGGGGAATGCCCCACTCTCGAGGGCATCGTGCTGGTAGGCGATATTCCTATTGCTATGGTGCGCAATGCCCAGCATATGACTACTGCCTTCAAGATGGACGAAGCGAAGTTCCCTATCTATGAGTCGAGTGTCCCCACCGACCGTTTCTACGACGACCTGCACCTGCAATTCCGTTTTATGCAGAAAGACTCTGCTAATAACCAACTGTTCTACTATCAGCTGACAGAGGAGAGTCCACAGTCATTGCAACCTACCTTCTACTCTGCCCGCATCAAATACCCAGAGGGTATGGGCGGTGACAAATACGAGGGCATATCGGCATTCCTCACCAAGGCTGCCAATGCCAAGTATCAGATGAAGAACAACCAGATGGACGAGGTGGTGACCTACAATGGCGGATCGTATAACTACGACTGTCTGATGGTGTATATGGATGAGGAGAAAGCCTATCGGGAGAACTTCCCACTGGCATTCCGTAACGGACTATCCTTCAAGCACTGGAACTTCCGTATGCAGGATGCCATGAAATACAAGATCTTCAGTGAGATGCAGCGTAAGGACATCGACCTCTTTATGTTCCATGAGCATGGCAACCCCGACAGCCAGTTGGTTAACGACAACAAGAAAGGTACATCTTCCACTTTGCGCTATGATCTGTTCAAAGCCAACATCTATTCTTCCATCAAGCGTCATGTAGAGAGAAAGGGATTAAACGAAGACTCCCTGCTCTTGGCCATGCAGAAGAAGTTTGACCTGACACCAGAGTTCTTTAAGGATTACAAGAATCCCGACTATTGGAAGAAAGACTCTATCGAGGATGCTGATGTGTATATCACCCTGAAGGATCTCGACGGCCGCATCACCAATCCTACGATGGTGATGTTCGATGCTTGCTACAACGGTTCTTTCCATGAGAAAGACCAGATTGCCGGAAGATATATCTTCAATCCGGGAACCACGCTGGTTGTTCAGGGTAATACCCGTAATGTGCTGCAAGACCGATGGACCATTGAAATGGTAGGACTACTCTCGCACGGTTTACGTGTAGGACAGTATAACCGTCAGGTAGCAACCCTCGAAGGACATCTCCTTGGTGATCCCACCGTTCATTTCGCACCGATCAAGTCAAACACATTATCTACGGATGTGGTGACACGTGCCAACGATGCAGCCTACTGGAGAAATCTTCTTAACAGCGAGTACGCCGATATCCAGTGTCTTGCCTTACGGAAGATTGCCGATTGTGACAAGCAGCACACACAGGCAGCTTTCTTCCTGGAGAAGTTTAAGGAGAGCACCTTCAATACGGTTAGGATGGAGTGTCTGAAGATGCTCAGCCGTTATAACGATAAGCACTTTATAGAGGCGGTACGTATCGGACTACGTGATCCCTATGAGCGTGTAGCACGCAGTTGTGCCGACTATGCCGGAGAGATAGCTGCCAAAAAACTGATACCCGACTTCATTGAGACGCTGATGGGTGATGAGGAACGTATCCGTGCCCAGTATGCCCTGAACAACTCACTTTACCTGTTTGATGGAGAGGATATCATCCGTGAGTTGCAGAACTACTTCGACAAGTCTAACCGTATCAACGTGAAGGAAGAGTCAAAGAAAGCCATTAATGCCCTGAAGAATGAGTTCCAGGATCGTCTGAAGCGTGAAAGCATCATCTTCGACAAGACAAAGAGCGATGCGGCACGTATGTCGAATATCCGTATGCTTCGTAACTACCCCCGTACAGGCGGCATTCCACGTTTCCTGTCGTTTATCGCAGATACGGACAATCCCCTGGTATTACGTGTAGCCATGGCAGAGGCACTGGGATGGTTCAACCATTCTGTAGAGCGACCCGCCATTATAAATGGTTGTAAGACACTCTTAGAGAAAGAACAGCCCAGTGAACTGAAGGCAGAACTTATACAAACAATTAACCGACTACAATAAAATGAGAAACAAGCTATTAATACTCATGCTTTGTGCCACAGCCATGACTGCCTCGGCACAACGTATCATCAAACCGAAGGTGAAGGCACCCACCAGCTTTGCCATCGTCATCGACCAGAAGAGTTACGACAAGGTAAGTGCAGCCGTTGAAGCTTATAAGGAGAGTATCGAGGCAGACGGTCTTGCCACCTATCTGCTCATCGATGACTGGAAGAATCCTGAGGCTATCAAAGAGCAACTGAAGAAACTTTATACAGATAAGAAATCACCCTTGGAGGGATGTGTCTTCGTAGGCGACATCCCTATTCCCATGGTTCGTGATGCCCAACACCTTACTTCGGCATTTAAGATGAACCAGTCACGCGACTGGAAAGAGTCGAGCGTGGCATCCGATCGTTACTATGATGATTTCGATCTGACGTTCGATTTCCTCAAACAAGATGCGGATATCCCTCTGTATTTCTACTACAGTCTGAGGCCTGACTCCCGACATACGCTGACTCCCGATATCTATTCAGGACGTATCAAGCCCGTGGAGATAGCAGGCACCGATAAATATGTGTTGTTGGAGAAATATCTGAAGAAGGTTGTTCGTGAGAAGAAAGAGAATAGCGGCAATACGCTCGACCACCTGAGCATGGGTCGTGGCCATGGTTACAACTCACAAGACCGTGTAGCATGGGCAGGCGAACAGATCGCACTACGCGAACAGATGCCACATCTCTTCCGTCCCGGCTACACCGTGAAATTCTTTGATTTCGATACGATGTACCCCATGAAGCGGATCTATCTTAATGAGGTGCAGGATGAGGCGCTCGATGTGATGCTCTTCCATCATCATGGAGCGCCTGACACACAGTATATCAACGGTTATCCCGAAGTGACAGGCGTATTACAGAACATCGAGAGTGTCAAGGTGTTCCTTCGTAGTAAGATTCCTGCCAGAGCGAAGAAGATCGGCAAGGAAGCTGCCATCAAGGAGTTTGCTGAGCGCTACGACGTACCTGTCAGTTGGTGTGAGGGTGCCTTCGATGCCAAGCTGCAAGAGAAAGACTCATTGGATAGTGAGATGATGGATATCCACACGTACGATATCCACCCCCTGCATCCTAATGCCCGCTTCTTACTCTTCGATGCCTGCTATAATGGTTCGTTCTATGAGAAGGATTATCTGGCTGGCTCATATATCTTTGCCGACGGTAAGACCATCGCCACCATCGGTGGAACGGTAAATGCCCTGCAAGACAAGTGGCCCGACGAGTTTGTCGGTCTTTTGGCTGCCGGCATGCGCATCGGACAGTTCAACCGCTACACCGGTTATCTGGAGAGTCACCTCATCGGTGATCCCACCTTCCGCTTTAAGAATAACACCGCCATAGACTTCGATATCAATAAAGCTATTGTGCTACACCGTGGTGATGTGTCTTTCTGGCGCAGCAAGCTCAACCATCCGTTACCCGATGTTCAGGGCATGGCTCTCCGACAGTTGCAGTATGCTGACTACAAGGACATGCCCAAGCTTTTGGAGAACACCTATTTCAATAGTGATTTCTTCGTAGTACGTATGGAAGCCATGCGCCTGTTGGCTCTTCATTACCCAGACCAGTCGATCAAGGTGCTCAAGGCAGCCCTTAACGACAGTTATGAACTGGTGCGCCGCCTTTCCTCCGAATTGATCGAGCGTAATGGTTCACCTGAGTTTATACAGGATCTGGTAGCGGCTGTGCTTCTACGTGGCCATGAGGAACGCCTCCGCTTTAGATTTGAACAAGGCCTCGGTTCTTTCGATACCGACAAGATGCTTCAGGAGATGGATCGACAACTGGCTGGGAAATACCTATATAATGATACGATCGTGAAGAACTTCCGTCGTAATGTCACCCGTGATCGTACGCGTATGGAGGAAGATATCAAAGAGTTGAATGATCCCGCCACAAAAGATCGGGCAGCCATCACCACCATCGGTGTCTATCGCAACCATCCCAAACCACAGATGGCAGAACTACTCTTGAAGATTGCTGCCGACGAGAAACGCGCCACTGAGGTACGTCGCTTCGCGGCACATACCTTAGGATGGTATAACATCAGTTATATCCGTGCTGATATCGTGAAGGGCTTACAGTCAATAGCCACAAGCGAGCCCACGTTGAAGGCGGAGATCGAGCGGAGTATCCATCGGTTGAGTGAAAAATAAATCAGTCTTTCCCAGTCCATCATAATAATTATCAATTTTCAATTATCAATTATCAATTATTAGTATTACCTTTGCAGGCAAAAAGAATATTATGGCTTTGATAAAAGAAGTGAACGGACTGAAACCCCAATGGGGAAAGAACTGTTATTTCAGTGAGAACGCCACGATAGTGGGCGAAGTGACAATGGGTGATGAGTGCTCTGTATGGTTTAATGCAGTGGTGCGCGGCGATGTGGCCTATATCAAGATTGGCGACCGCACAAACGTGCAAGACGGTGCCTGTCTGCATACCACTTATAAGATTGGTCCTCTGAACATCGGTAGTGATGTGACCATCGGGCATAATGCCACGGTACATGCATGCACCATCCATGATCATGCATTGATTGGTATGGGTGCCACCCTACTGGACAACTGTGAGGTAGGTGAAGGTGCTATTGTTGCAGCTGGAGCCTTAGTTGTTGGCGGCACAAAGATCGGTCCTAACGAGATATGGGGCGGAGTTCCTGCCAAGTTCATCAAGAAGACTCGTCCTGGTCAAACCGACAATGCCGCTCACTACGTAGCCTATATGGACTGGTATCGTGAGCGCGAAGAGTAAATAGTTTAAGGTTTAGGTTTTAAGGTTTAGAGTAAACATTCGGGGACAGGCTCCACAAGTGCCTGTCCCCGTTTTTTGTTTTTGATCGATCTAGTGAATGGTAACGACCCCTTTTTCAAAAGAAACCTTCACCACGTCAAGATCGTCAATACGTTTTAGAATATTCGAGATAGGCTCGTTATGCTCAGCAACGAAATGAAGCAGATGCTTCATGTCATCTGGGTTCTCAAAGACGACACTCACATTATACCAACGGCCTAACTCTTGCATGATCGTTAACAAGGACACATTATTGAAATAGAAGAATCCTTCTTTCCATTGCGTGATTGGATAGGTGTCAACCTCCAATACATTAAAGGTGGAGTTATTTGTATTAAAGACAGCCTGTTGGTTTGGAACCAATGTCAGTTCCTGTCCTTTCAACGTCTTACAACGCACGCTACCATCAATCAATGTGAGTGAAGCATCACGTTGACTATAGGCCCGAAGATTAAAAATAGTTCCAAGAACGGTTGTTGTGAAATAATCGGTCGTTACCACGAAAGGATGCGACGAATCGTGCGCCACCTCCATATATACCTCACCAGCAACATTCACGTGGCGCTCTTTCCCCATAAAACGCTCAGGGAACTCTATCTTACTGTCGGCATTAAGCCACACCTTGGTGCCATCGGGTAACGTTACCTGGAAACCTTTTCCACGAGGCGTGGACAAGGTAACGGTCTTTATTTTTCCCTTGGCAACATCCTTCTTATCCGTTGCAGGAGATGGTATAAAGGCAAGCGTCTTGTCTTTCACCACATTCATCTCACCACCATCGGTTGAGAAAACCACATCCTTACTGTCGGGGTTGGCAGTAAACACCTCATTAGGTGAAGGACTCTCGTTTTGCCATGATCCGCGAACAATGAATAACAACGCTACGGCTGCTGCGGCAGCCAAGAGATACTTCATGCGGGTAATCATGACAGATGAGTGGGATGATTCCTCTTCAGCTATCTCCTGTTGTTCCTTCTCATAAACCGACTCCTTCCACTTGCTCCATTCCTTATCCACGTCAGGTATAGCCAGACGCTCACGGTTGATGGCGCGTCGCAGCTCCAGCAACTCATAGTCGGAAGGCATGTGGGAGTCGAGCTGCCCTTCTTCCATCTTCTCTATGTCGTCATTATAATGATCCATACCTCATTTTATATTAATATCCCGTCACCTCTATGAACAGGTACCATCATTTCTTCTTTTTAACATTAAAATGCTCCCGCAACTGTGCAAAACCCTTCACGATATGTTTCTTAACACCGTGAGTAGTGATTTGCAGAATCTCTGCCACTTCCTTGTAACTACGGTCGTTATAGCAACACTCCTCAACCACGAAACGAGTGCGGGCAGGCATCTTTTTGAGCACAGTCTGTATCTCAGCCATTCTGTCGTCAATATCACTCAGTGTGCTCTCATCTTCTTCTTTCATAGATACCAGACAGTAGGCAAGGTATTTCTCATCCGTTTTCTTTCTACGAAGATATTTGATACAATCATTACGAACAGTCATAAACAAGAAACCCTCTACCTTATCTGTATTCAGCGACTCCCTACCCTTCCAAAGTTTTGTAAAAGCCTCCGACACGATATCCTTCCCTACCTCTATATCGCCAACGAAATCGTAGGCAAAGTAGTAGAGCCGTGTGTATTGCTCACGGTACAATCTCTCAAAGGCATCGATATCGAATTGTTTCTCTTTCATCTTATTGTCTAACAGACAACAAAGATACTGATTTTTTATTAATAAAGAGAATTTATGCCAAAAAAGTATCAATATATAACAGAAGATCTTTATTAAGCATATCCTCAGGTATTGCTTGTCTGACAAACAACACCTGAGGATTATTCATATCTCTTTCAAGATTGAACCGTTACTTTTTGAATACCCCCATGAAACTTTCCAGCATCTCAGAGAATTGGTCAGCAGCGGCCTTCATAGTAGGTGATTCTTTTACAGCCTGCTTACCCTTGGCCAGCCATTCTTCAGCCTCTGTCTTTTTACCTAACACACAATACGACATCAGTCGGATCATAGGACCTGACGTAGGATCATTCTTGGCTTGCTCCGCATATTCTGCAGCCCATTGCTCTAGTTGTGACGGAGCCTGGTCAGCAGTCATCTCACCTTTTGTACGCAGACGGATCAGAGTAAACAACAATCGATATACGGCCCCCACACCATGTTTCTCCACCATCTGCGCAGTCTGTCGCCTTGCTTCTGCATAGCGTTTTTCCTTATAGGCACGGTTGACCAGTTCCAATGCCGTAGATAACCCAACGAAATCCAGTCCGTATGTACTCCATTCCTTATTTAATGCCACCACAGCAACCGAGTCTTTGGCAGCCTCCAAACGCTTGTTATAACTCTTGCTGAGGAAACTCTGCCACATACCGACTTCCTTCAGATCCTTATATTCTGCCCAATGACTGGCCACCAATGCTGGCGTTGGAGATGTCACAGGCAGGTTGAAACGGAATGCCATGAAGGTAGAAAGTTCGCTGTTCGTACGATCCTCCAAAGACAGTTTCTCGTACCAATGGTCAAATTCCTCTGTCTCTTGATTAAAGATAGTGAAGTATTTCATGGCTGTCTCAACACTGCGGTCACCTTCCTTCCATCGTTTGATAAACTGAGCACTACGCAGATTGGGATCTAACGCAGCCTTTGCCTGAGCGATCAAGGCATCAGCCTCCATGAACCCCGTCACATAATGCATCAGTTCACCGTTGGTATCAATCCATACCAGGGTAGGCAGGAACTGTACGTAATACTTTTCTTTAAACTCAGTCGCTTTCTTCAATGCTTCAGGATCTTTCGGATCAGTTTGTAACTGATAGCAAACGAAGTGCTCATTGAAGAACTCCCCAACCTTTTCCTGTGGGAATATCTCACGTCCTAACCGCTTACACGGTCCGCACCATGAAGCCCAGATATCTACAAACAAAGGTTTACCTGCTTTTTGGGAAGCCGCAAAAGCCTCATCAATCGTACCTTTCACAAAGGTCACTCCCTTGCTGCTCTCCTGTGCCTGCACAGTAAAGCAGGCAAGGAGAAACATTATTAAAATAACAGATGTTTTTTTCATAATTTGATATTATTACGATATTTTAGATTAATAATTCTGTTTCAGAGAAGGATTATAGCGAGTAGAGCTTAGTGGGAATGGTAATACCCACAGAGGTGATTCAGGCGAGATACTGAAGGTACCATACTCACCAAGGTTACGAGTGATAGTACGGCGATAGGCAGCCTCGGTATTCCATCGTTTGCTATCAAAGAAATTCTCATAGGTAGCCACACACTCTATCCATTTGGCACGTTGCATCAACGCCATAGCCTGCTGTTCGGTAAGACCGTCCTTGGCAAATGGTTCATAGTTCTCTACACGATAGGAGCGCACCTTATCCACTAACTCCAATCCTTGCTTGATCTGTCCTGTGCGAATCATACACTCAGCAGCAGTGTAGTACATACGTTCGCTGGTGATGCCGAACACGTTACCCATCGTGCTCCATCCTCTATATTGGAGTGAACCTTCTATACCGGAAGTTCTTGATGCCTTCCATCCGCCTGACTTATCATACTTCAACACATAATCACCTTCTTCGAAAAGCTTTGAACTCTCCACCGACAGACTGACATAGGTCCAGGATACACGGCTGCCACCACTCATATACAACAGATTTTCCTCCATTGCCTGTGTCAAAGAAAATCTTCCAGTTTCTTTCAATACAGAGCGGTCTTGAATCAGTCCGTTGATGCGTAGCGAAGCCTGAGCATAGGGAAGAGCCTCACTATAGCGTTTCATCTGCATGAGCACTTTTGCCCGTACAGCATTGCCAAACGCCTTGTCAACCCGTTCCACATCAGATGTCTTTTCCGTGAGTTTGCTGATAACATCATCTGAACAGTCCTCAAGAATGTGTCGATATACCTCGGCAATAGTCAGTTGCTCTTTTACTTTTGACACATCTGTATCAGTCACGTATGGCACACCACCCTCTGTCTCAGCGGTTGCTTCATCATATTGTTTAGCATATATATTTACCATCAACCAGTGGAAATAAGCACGAAGAATCTTAGCCTCGGCCACCAGACGCTCCTTTGTTGCAGCATCACCCTTGGCATCAGGCATTTTAGAGATGATCACATTCATGTAGTTGATATACTTGTAGGCTTGATTGAGACGACTGTCTGCTGTTGCCATCTCAGCACGGTTCACAGATTCATCGTAAGCCATGTAAGCATAATCAAGCGTGTTCTTCTGAGCAAGTTGCTTGCTTACAGAAGTCCATTGTCCCAACGATTCATTACAGATAATGGAGAGGTCAAGGAAATTACTAAGTCCATACTCCTGATTAAGTAAGGCATCCAAATCGTCAACAGTTCCCAATGTGGTTTTACCCTTAGGTACAATCTCCAGTTCATCGTCACAAGAAACGAAGGAACTTGATGCAAGGAGGACCATACAGGAAACGATGGCAGTGCCCATCCGTTTATTTATTATTGCTCTCATATTTCTGATTGTTTCAATTAAAGATAAGTTAGAAATTCACATGCAGGCTCATGGTATAGCTGCGAGGTTTCTTGTCCATATTTAATCCCGTTACAGGATTGTTTGCCTCAGGATCGACGTCAAAGTCGTTCTTCACCCAGGTACAGATGTTATTCACCTGTACCCTCAGCCTAATGGCATTCATACCCAACTTGTTACACCATGCCTTTGGGAAGTTGTAGCCCAAGACGATGTTGCGCAGTTTCATATAATCGGCAGGAACCACCAACATATCCATGTACTGGGGTGAACCTACAGTATTATTGCCGGAAAGGTAACCGTTTGCCAGATATTCAGTCTTGCTGCCGGACTTCCAATAATTAAGTGCACTGGCCGGTACCTGAAGAAGACTTAATCCAACTAAAGAATATGTGTAGCCATATGTATTTCCAATGCCTTTGCTCCAATCTTCCACATGTGCCCTCATATAATGTCCTCCATAATAACTGAACATCGCTGACAAAGAGAAGCCCTTATAGGTAATTTCCGGAGTGAAGCCCGACATTACCTTTGGGTCAAGAGAACCGCAATAGACGGCATCCTCTACCTGAAAATCGTTGACTCCCACATCTGAAACATGTGCTTCTCCTTTAGCGTCATACCAATTAATGTATTGGCTGTTTTTCTCTTCATCAACAGTGATGCCTCCATATCGGAATGCATATAGCGAGTGTACAGGATTGCCTTCTTTCAGTGCTCCTGGCTGCAGTATGTCATATCCAGTCTTATACTCATGATCAACCTTCGTAACCTTGTTTCGGTTAAAAGCAATATTAAACGAGGCGTTCAGTCCAAATCCATCTTGCTGAGAAGGCTTGATGATCTGGCCATTCAACTGTAGTTCAATACCCTTATTGGTCATCTTACCATTATTAATGGTTAGTTGGCTCCAACCCGAGATTGGGTCAAGATCTGTCACTGACAGCAAGTCACTTCCTTTCTTCAGATAATAGTACATAAAACTCACAGTCCTAGTACATAAAACTCACAGTCCTAGTACATAAAACTCACAGTATTAGTACATAAAACTCTCAGTCCTAATACGCAAAACTCCCAGTCGTGCGTATTAGGACTCTCACATGTGATACGTATTGCCTACTGAAAAAAGTTTAAAGGCTTACAGAAGAAAGAATTTTTCCCGTGGCTCCTGAGCGGTCTTTCACAAAAGCACCGGCTTTACTGCCACATGCTTTACGGTAACCGGCATCTGCTACCAGGCGATCCATCAACTGATGGAATTCTTCTGGCGTGCTGAAGTCGAATCCCCCACCCGATGCTTTCAGTCCCTGAGCCTCCTGGAACTTCTCATTGTTCGGTCCGAAGAGTACAGGCATATCCCAGACTCCTGCCTCCAATACATTATGGATACCGACACCGAAGCCACCGCCCACATAGGCGATATCACCATAATGATAGATGCTGGAGAGCAGTCCGAA
>OCTW011294307.1_pt1 | contig 15009 bp, 15 predicted proteins | sample 1539671 | NCBI WGS metagenome assembly OCTW01 (sample SAMN02144230, study PRJEB22623) | gut metagenome | biome: sheep rumen | host: Ovis aries | place: New Zealand
AGTTATCCAAGGTTATGGAGATATAAATACAAATCCAACTCCAGGAATATATAAAATTGTAGATATAAGTAATCTTAGTTATGGAAATCACATAGTAAAAGTAAGGGTATTAGATAAATTACAAAATGAGATTGCAGTGCAGACTGTTAATTTTAAACGAAAAAAACCAAAATCAATTATAGCAATTGATTATCCTCAAAATATCTCTTATAGAAATGTTTTAATTGCAGGATGGTATATGGCTATGGAAAATAATACTCATGCAGAAGTATATTTTGATGATGTTAAAATTAGTTCTCACTCATTTAAAAGAGAAGATGCTCTAAATGCATATTCAGAGTATAGACCATATATGGAAAGTCAAAATCCAGGTTTTGAAGCTATTTATGATGCAACAAATTTAAATGATGGTATACACAAAGTAACAATAAAAATAATTAATGACGCAAATAATGATGTGATTAGTACGGCATCAAAAAACTTTACACTTCAAAAGTATAAAGGAACAATAACACTTGATTATCCTGCATTAGGAAATATCAATAGAGATTTTAGTATAATCGGATGGGAAATGTCTGAATTAGACAATTCTTATCTAAAAATATATTTTGATAATAATGATATTTCAAGTACTGTTAGGAGATTTGAAAGACCTGATGTATTAAATGCTGTTCAGGGTTATGGTGATGCATCAATGAATGCTACACCAGGATTTGAAACACATGTAGCAATTGCAAACATTAATGAAGGTAAACATACTATAAAGATCGAGTTATATACTAAGCAAAATGATAAGATAGCAACTTTAATTAAAGATATTTATATATATTCAAATATATATAATGGAATAGATATATCAGAATTTAATCATGTCACTTCATGGCAAAGTGTTAAGGCTGCTGGAATAGACTATGTAATTGCTAGAGCAGTAGTAAGAGGGTATGGTACGGAAGGTAGATTAATGCTAGATCCAACATTTACATTAAATGTGTCTCAAGCAACAATGAATGGACTTAAAGTAGGAGCATACGTTTATAGTCAAGCAACTACAGTAGAAGAAGGTATTCAAGAAGTAAATGCTATGATTCAACAAGTCAATTTGGCAGGAGGAAAGACTAAGGTGACTTTACCTCTTGTAATAGATACAGAATTTTCTGGATGTGGTGGTAGGTGTGGAAGAGCAGATAATTTATCTACTGAACAAAGGACAGCAATTATTAAAGCAATGGCAGAAGCAATAAAAGCAAACGGTTATACACCAATGATATATGCAAGTACTAGTTTCTTAAACAATCAATTAGATATGAGTCAATTAAGGGAATATAGTGTTTGGGTAGCTCATTATGGAGTAAGTCAACCATCATATCAAGGACCATATGAAATATGGCAATATGCATCAGATGGATATGTACCAGGTATATCAGGATATGTCGATATGGACTACTTTTATAGAAGATATTAAAAAACTACTTTAATAAGTAGTTTTTTTGTGGAAAACCTATTACAATTCTTTATTTTATGTTATACTTTATATATAGAACCATCGAAGTAATCAATAGGAGAATGTCATATGAATAATAAAAAAATAACTGTTACAAAACCTTTTTTACCAAAAAAAAGAAGGTATAATAAATTATTAAATAAAATTTGGAAAAATGAATGGTTAACAAACAATGGACCGATTATTCAAGAGTTTGAGGAAAAATTAAAAAAATATTTAAAAACAAAGAATATTTGCTTAACTGTTAATGGTCATTCGGCATTAGATATTACAATAAAAGCGCTAGATATAAAAGGTGAAGTAATTACAACTCCTTTTACTTTTGCATCAACTACACATGCATTAGTTTTGAATAATATCAAGCCTGTTTTTTGTGATATTAAAGAAACAGATTTGACTATTGATGAATCGAAAATAGAGGATTTAATTACTAGCAGAACATCAGCTATTTTAGCAGTTAATGTATATGGACATTGCTGTAATATGAAAAAGATTGATGAAATTGCTAAAAAACATAAACTAAAGGTTATATATGACAGTGCACATGCATTTGGAGTAACAGAAAACGATAAAACAGTCGCAACATATGGGGATGCTTCAATTTTTTCTTTTCATGCAACTAAATTGTTTAATACAATAGAGGGTGGATGTGTTGTATTTAAAGATAAGGAACTCGGCAAAAAATTATCTGCATTTAGAAACTTTGGTATTACATCACCAGAGGATGTTCCTTATGTAGGATGTAATGCTAAGATGAATGAATTTCAGGCTGCTATGGGGATCTGCAATTTAGAGTATATAAATAAGATCATTAAGAATAGAAAGGCTATAACACTTTTATATCGAAAACTATTAGATGATATTCCTGGAATTAGTTATTTTACTCCGGAAGATAATGAAAAATTTAGATATAACTACGCTTATTTACCAATACTAGTAAATGAAAAAAACTTTGGTATTAGTAGGGATAAATTATATAGTGAATTGCAAAAATATGGTATATATACAAGAAAATATTTTTATCCATTAATACCGGATTTTGAATGTTATAAAAAGGAATATAAAAATACGAAAATCCCAGTATCTAGGAAAATTTCTAAAGAAATATTATGTTTACCAATTTATTATGGTTTAAAAAAGAAAGATGTCAAATATATAATAGAAAGTATAAAAGAAATAGGAGGGATATAGATGCCAAAAGTTTCGATATTACTTACATCATATAATCATGAAAAATATATAGGGAAAAGTATACAAAGTATTTTAGATCAAACATATAAAGATTTTGAATTAGTTATACTTGATGATGCTTCAACAGATAATAGTACTAACGTAATTAAAAGTTTTAAAGATGAAAGAATAAAGCCTATATTTAGAAAAAAAAATTTAAATCGTGCAATATGTAAAGAAATAATTAGTAAATTAAAGGGTGAATATATTGCTATAGCTCACTGTGATGATGAATGGAAGGAAGATAAACTTGAAAAACAAGTAAAATATTTAGATGAACATAAAAATGTAGCGGCTTGTTTTACTCATGTAGGTTTAATAGATGAATTAGATAATATAATAGAAGATAAAACTGTATATGTTGATTTTAATGTAAAAAATAGAACTAGATATGAATGGTTAAGACATTTCTTTTACTATGGAAATTGTTTGTGTCACCCAAGCATTTTATTAAGAAAGAGTGTTCAAGAAAAAGATAATTTATATACTAATGGTTTAGGGGCATTACCAGATTTTTATCGATGGATAAAACTGTTATTAAAACATGACATTTATATAATTGAAGAAGAATTAACTTTTTTTAGAATACGAACTAATGGAGGGAATACTTCTGGAGCTAATCCGGCAAATGTAATAAGGAATGGTTTTGATATATATCAAGTATTAGATTTATATAGAAATATTAAAGATAAAAATATGTTCTTAAAGGTATTTCCTGAAGCAAAAAAATATGTAGTAAAAAATGATATAGTACTAGAGTATGCTTTAGGAAAATTATGTTTAGAAATTAACAATGTGTGCAGTAATGCTTGTAGGTTCTATGGATTAAATTTAATATATAGTTTATTACAAGATGAAAAGATATGTAAAAAACTATTGGAATTATATAACTATGATCATCAAGCGTTTATAAAAGATGTTTCTATGTATGATGTCTTTGGCTTAATAAAGAAAGGTAATTTCATGGATACAAGTATTTTCTTGGCTGATAAAGATATGTTTAGTGAAGAAAATAAATTAAATCAAAAAGTTAGTGTAACTGGAAGTGACGGGTCTTTCTCTGTCGAATTTAAAATTATGAAAAATACAAAAAAAGTAAGAATAGATATAGACGAAGAAGTATATAGGGCTTTTAAAGAATTAAAAATAAAAATTAATAATGAGGAAGTTAACTATAAAGGGAATAAAACTAGAAAAATAAATGATGAATTAGTTTTCCTAACTGTTGATCCACAAATAGTAATAGAAAAAAATGAAAATATTAAAAAGATTGAGATAAGTGGTAAGACTAGAACAATACCGGCAGTAGAAATGGAAAATATTTTGTCTGGGAAAAGAAATATAATAACTAGAATACTTAAGAGATTATTACGAAGATAGGAGTACAAAAATGGATAAAGTATATAATGTTGCAATTTTTCCATCTGGATCTGAAATTGCTTTTGAAATAAATAATGCTTTGAAGTATTCAAAGTTTGTTAATGTTTATGGTGCTAGTAGTATTACAGATCATTCGGAATTTGTTTATAAAAACCAGTATAATGGCCTTCCATATATAACAGATGAAAATTTTATAGAAAAATTAAACGAATACATAAAGGATAATGACATTGATTTTATATATCCTGCTATGGATATGGTACAAGTTTTTTTAACAAATAATCAGGATAAGATAAATGCAAAAATAGTAACTTCAGACGTTGATACAGTAAATACGTGTAGATCAAAAAAAGCAACATACGAAAGATTAAGAAATGAAGGTTTTGTGCCTAAAGTATATAATAATATAAATGATATAAAAGATTATCCAGTATTTGTAAAACCAACTGAGGGGCAAGGAGCACATGGTGCTAAAAAAATTAAGTCTAAAGAAGAGTTAGAATTTTATTTAACTCATTCAGAGGAAGATTTAGTTATTTGTGAATACCTATCAGGTGAAGAGTTTACTATAGATTGTTTTACTGATAAGAATGGTGAACTAATATTCTCTAATATAAGAAGTAGAGATAGAATTAGAACAGGAATAAGTGTAAGAAGTACAAAACAAGAATTAAATGAAGAAGTAAAAAGTATAGCAAATACTATTAATGAGTATTTTAAATTTAATGGGGCATGGTTTTTTCAATTGAAAAAGAATGGACAAGGAAAATATAAGTTGTTAGAAGTTTCGCCTCGTATACCGGGTACTATGGGGTTATCAAGAAATATGGGGATTAATTTTCCACTGTTAACACTTTATAACATGTTGGGATATGATGTAGATATTATAAATAATAATTATAATATTGTGTTAGATAGAGCATTTATTAATAGATATAAAATAGACATAAAATATGAAAATATATATTTGGATTTTGATGATACAGTTACATATAAAGGAAAGCTAAATTTAGATGTAATTAGATTTATATATCAATCTATAAATGATAATAAAAATATATATCTTTTGACAAGACATAAAGCAAATATATATGAAACATTAAAACAATATAAACTATCTGAAGATATATTCAAAGAAATAATTGAAGTAAAAGAGGATAATAAAAGCAAATATATAAAAAATAAAGATTCGATATTTATAGATGATTCATTTAGAGAAAGAAAAGAAGTAAGAGATAATCTAAATATACCCGTATTTGATGTAGACATGATTGAATCTTTATTGGATTGGAGAGTAAATGAATAATTTAAAATTTCCTACCACAAAAAATTATACAAAAAAAGATATAAGGAAAGTACAAGAAAGATTATTAGAAATGGGAGATATAGTTTTTAGTATCTTAGATGAGCATAAAATAAAATATATGATTGCATATGGAACTTTACTTGGATCTGTTCGACATAAAGGATTTGTTCCTTGGGACGATGATCTAGATATCTATATTTTCGACGAAGATTATGATAAAGCATTAGAAATACTTCGAAAGGAATTACCAAAAGACTTGATTGTGCATGATAAATTAACTGATCCAATTTATTGGCCATTTTGGTCAAGAATAAGAGATCTAAAATCAGAGACAGTTGCAGAATTATGGCCTAATGATAATAAATATAAATATACTGGAATTAACTTTGATTTATACAAATTAGAAAAGGTAAAGGAAAAAGATGCTTTAAAAATAAGATATAAACATAATATAGAGCATCAGAATAGTTTAAGGAAATCAAAAATTATAACTAGAAAAGAAAGTGTTAAAAACAAGTTGAAGATATATCCAAAATATATAAAAGAAATATTTAAATCAATATTTAGTAACAAAAATGCTATAGGATATTCATTTGTAATAAGATTACCTTTTATAAAAGAAGAATATGTTTTACCTTTAAGAGATTATGAATTTGAAGGAAGAAAACTTAAAGGCCCAAAAGATTATGACAAAATGTTAAGTATAATGTATGGAGATTATATGAATATACCTCCATATAAGGATAGAATGTCACATTATTCTAAAGTAATATTTAAATAAAACTACGATGTAGTTTTATTTTTTTGTTAATACTAATACTAGGTGATAATATGTTATATTTAAAAGTATTTATAGGTAAAATGGTTGATGTAACTCTATCTACATTATCTACTATGAATATTATTAAAAATAAAAGATTTAGTGCAGCTATAATAGGATCTATTGATGTACTTGTATGGTTTATAGTAGTAAAAGAAGCTATTACTACTAATAATACATCTATATTTATTCCTATTTCATATGCATTTGGATATGGATGTGGAACTATGCTTGGATTAATAATTTCTAATTTAATGATTAACAATATATCTAGTGTTCTTATTATTACAAATAATAAGAACATATCTAAAATAATAACCTCTAATAATTATGGAGGGACAATCATTAATTCTAAGGGTTTAAGAGACAATAAGAATAATTATATGATAATATCTCAGGTAAGTAATAAAAAATTAAAAGAATTTAATAAAATAATTAATGAGCATGATAAAAATGCAATTATTATTACTATTGACTCCAAAAATGTATTAAATGCTTATCTATAATGTAAAACCATTATAAAAAGAACAAATACTGTGTAAATATATGTTATAATTAAGTAGTATGGTGATATTGTGAAATTGATTATAATAGGAAATATAATAGCTATAATTGCATCTGTAATGATGGTTATTTCAGGTATAGTAAAACAAAAAAAGAAAATATTATTTTATCAAACTATAGAGGTAGGATTAGCTGCCATTTCATACTTGTTTTTAAATAGTATGTCAGGATTAATTATTAATATTATTAATTTGATAAGAAATATTTTAGGATATAAAGAAAAACTAAATTTAATATCAAAGATAATATTATCGGTCTTATCAATTATATTAGTATTATATTTTAATAGTGATGGCATAATAGGATTATTGCCACTCATAGCAATTATTATTTATCTATGGTGTATTACAATAAAAGATGTTGTTAAATTCAAATTAATAATAATTGTTTTAATGATTTTATGGACTATATATGATTTTTATGTAAAAAATTATGTGGCAGGTATATTTGACATATTAACAATATTAGCAAATATTATTTCTATAATAAGTATTAAAAAAAATAAGTGAGGTATTATATGGAAGATAAGATTAAAAAATATAAAATTTTAGAAAAAGTATTAATTACATTTACAATAATAATAGGTATTATTACAGTCATAGATATCTTTTTGCCAGATCCAATATTTATGCTAGATGAGGCATCCCTTGCAGCAATAACAGGATTACTTACATATCTATCTAGTTTAGTAAGAAAGAAAATTGAAGAAATAGAAAATGGTGAAAATAAAAAAATAGAATCTAAAGATATTGAAGAAATAACTTCTAAAGTAACAGAAACTGCTAATGCAGTTAGTAAATCAAGAAAAAGAAGTAAATAAATTAATTAATATTTTAAAGATTATGATTGTTATATTAATGGTGTTGAAATAAGAAATATAGTAAAGTAAAAAAGAAAGGAATAAATATATGAATAAAATAATGATTATCACTGGAGGAACAAGTGGCTTAGGAAAGGAACTATTAAAAGAAGCAATTAATAGAGGATTTTTTGTATGTAACCTTGCCAGAAACAAAGAAAAGATGGATGCATTAGAATTAGAGTATACAGATAATTATAAAGGCTTTATTGGAGATGTCTCTGTTGATGAATTTGTGAAATCATCAATAAATGAGATAAGTAAATTAGGAGATATATATTGCCTAATTAATTGTGCAGAAAAAACTTGCTTTAAAAAAGCTACAGATTATGAATCAAAAGATATAGATACATCTCTAATGGGACTTAAAGGAATGATTCTTTGCTCTAAAGAAGTTCTAAAAGTAAAAGATGAAAAAGATTTAAAAATAGTTAATATTATGTCCTCAGCAGCCCTAAAAGGTAATAAAAATGAAACAGTATATTGCTCTGCTAAATGGGGTGAAAGAGGATATACTGAAGCCTTAAAAGCAGAATATAAAGGATCAAGCGTAAAAATAATTGGAGTATATCCTGGTGGAATGAACACTGAATTTTGGAATAATAGTAGAGATTATGTAAGTGAAGAAAAAGCTAATACATTTATGAACTCTGCTGATGTGGCAAAAGTAGTATTAGATAATATAAGCTATGAAAATTTAAAAGTATCGGATATTACTATTGAAAGAAATTCATAATATAAACTTTTATAAAAGAGGTGTAAAAATGAAAAGAATATTAATATATGGCGATTCTAATCTTTGGGGATATAATTTTGCGGAGAATAAAAGACTAAAGGATAACGAACAATGGGCAAATATGCTAGGAGAGTACCTAGGTTCAGATTACAGAATAATTCAAGAAGGACTTCCTGGTAGAGTAGCTGGTGATATTGATAATCAAAAACTATATAAAAATGGTAAGAGTTCATTTGATGCAATTTTTAGAGCATGTACACCTGTTGATTATATAATTATTGCATTGGGTACAAATGACTTATCAATTGAGTATGATAGAACAGCTGAAGAAATCTATAATGATTTGATGTGGTATAAAGAAAGAGTTAAAAAAATATATTCGGATCCAATATATAAACAAAGATACTTTAACGAATTTCCTGAGTTCATATATGTTTTACCTGGAAATTTTGATTACATTACTGATGCAAAAGATTTTTTTGATATAAGTAGAGAAGAAGAAAGAAATAAACTAGCACAATTGTTTAAAGATAATTGTAATGATAAATATGTTGAACTTAATAATATTGAGTTAATTAAAGGTGATGGAATGCACTATTCAATTAAAGGCCAACAACAAGTGTTTGATGAAGTAAAAAAAATATTTTAAAGGAGCTGATCTCTAATGAATGAAAATAAAACTAATATAAATTTTTTTCCTGGGCATATGAATAAGGCTAGGAAAGAGATTGAAGAAAAGATTAAATTAATAGATATAGTATATGAAGTAGTGGATGCTCGTATGCCATCTAGTTCTAGAATAAAAGATATTGATGATTTAATTAAGAATAAACCTAAGATAATGATAATGACTAAAAGAGATTTATGTGATTTAGATAAAACTAATAAATGGATTAGTTATTATGAATCTTTAGGATATAAAGTATTTTTAACTGATTTAGTTAATGATAAGAATGTTAATAAGTTATTTACATTAACTGATGAAGTACTAAATGATTTAAATGCTAAAAGAATTGAAAAAGGTATGGAAGTACGTAAATATAGAGCATTAATCATGGGAGTACCTAATGTAGGAAAAAGTACTTTAATTAATAAAATAACTGGTAAAAAAGCTGTTAATGTAGGTAATAAACCTGGTGTTACTAAAGATATATCTTGGATTAGAATTAATGATAAATTAGATCTAATGGATACACCTGGAATATTATGGCCTAAGATAGATGATCAAAAACAAGCTTATACACTTGCGTGTTTTTCCTCTATTAAAGATGAAATACTTCCTATTGATGAAGTTGCATGTTATATTTTGAAATATATGTTTGACAATTATCAAGATTTACTATTTAATAGATATGGTTCTTTTTCTTTGGATGAAGAAGATTATACAGAAGCTTATGAATATATAGGAAGAAAAAGAGGATGCCTAGTTAGAGGTAATGAAGTTGATTATAATAAAGTATCTAATATAATTATTAAAGATTTAAGAGATGGATACTTAGGTAAGGTAACATTTGATGAAAGAGTATGAGAATTATTACTATAATGAAGGATATAATTATATAGGTGGAACTGATGAAGCAGGTAGAGGGCCTTTAGTAGGACCAGTAGTATGTGCTTGTGTAGTTTTTCCTAAGGATTATGAAAATGATGAAATAAATGATTCTAAAAAATTAACTGAAAAGAAAAGAGAAAAACTTTATGATATAATCATGAAGGATGCTCTTTCTGTAGGTGTATCTATAATTAGTCCTAAAGTAATAGATGAAATAAATATACTTGAAGCATCTAGACTAGGAATGAAAAATGCTTACATAGAAGCAAATAAAAAAATAAAGATAGATGTACTTCTTACTGATGCAATGGATATTGACTTATCTATTCCTGTGATTAAAATAATAAAAGGAGATGCAAAAAGTATATCTATTGCAGCAGCCTCAATAATAGCAAAAGTTACAAGAGATAGAATTCTTGATGAACTTGATATTAAATATCCACAGTATGGTTATAAACATCATAAAGGATATCCAACTAAAGCACATTTAGAAGCTATAGAAAAGTATGGAATTACTCCTGAATATAGAAAAACTTATAAACCTGTGCAAAAAATTATTGAAAAACAGGGGAATTTTTAAAAAAATCGATAATATTATATATAGAAAGGAATTTTTATGAGCAAGAATTTAGTTATAGTGGAATCACCAGCAAAAAGTAAAACTATTGAAAAATATCTAGGTAGTGATTATAAAGTATTATCTTCAAAAGGTCATATAAGAGATCTTGCTACTTCTGGTAAATTTGGTTTAGGTGTAGATATAGAAAATGGTTTTAAACCTAGTTATATAACTATTAAAGGTAAACAAAGAGATATTAATGCTTTAAAGAAAGAAGCAAAAAATGCAGATAAAGTATATTTAGCAACCGACCCAGACCGTGAAGGAGAAGCAATTTCTTGGCATTTAAAAGATGCTTTAGAATTAAAAGATTCTGATTATGATAGAATAGTTTTTAATGAAATTACTAAAGGAGCTGTAACTGAATCATTTAATCATGCTAGAAAAATAGATGATTTAATGGTTAGAAGCCAAGAAACAAGAAGAATTCTAGATAGAATTATTGGTTTTAGATTAAGTAAATTAATGCAATCAAAAACAGGTGGTAAATCTGCAGGTAGAGTACAAAGTGTTGCATTAAAATTAATTTGTGATAGAGAAGATGAAATAAATAAATTTGTTCCAGAAGAATATTGGACAATAACTGCATTATTTCCAAACTTTACTTCAGAATTATTTAAATATAAAAATGATAATATTAAAGTAACTTCTGAAGCAGAAGCTAAAGATATAAGAAGTAAATTATCTAATACTTATAAAATAGAAAGTGTTGAAGAAAAAGAAAAGAAAAAACAAAGTAAACCACCATATATAACTAGTAGTTTACAACAAGATGCAATTAATAAATTAAATTTTTCTTCAAAGAAAACTATGAGTGTAGCACAAAAATTATATGAAGGTATTAATATAGGATCTGAAACAGTAGGTTTAATTACATACATGAGAACTGATTCAATTAGACTTTCTAATGATTTTATAACTAGTGCTTATAAATATATTGAAGAAAATTATGGTAAAGAATATTTAGGTTCAGTAAAAGTAACTAAGAAAACTGAAAATGTTCAAGATGCTCACGAAGCTATTAGACCAACAAGTATTCTAAGAACTCCAGAAAGTATTAGAACATACCTAACAGTAGATGAATATAAATTATATAATATTATTTACTATAGAGCACTAGCTTCATTAATGAAGGCAGCTACTCAAAAAGTAACTACATTAATACTTGATAATAATGATTATAAATTTAAATCTACTGGTACAGTAACTATATTTGATGGTTATTTAAAAGTATATAAAAACTTTGAAACTAGTGAAGATAAAGAACTTCCTGATATAGCAAGTTATAAGAGTAATGTACTTGTTACTGATGAAGTAGATTTAAAACAACACTTTACTGAAGGCCCTTCTAGATATACAGAAGCAAAATTAATTAAAGAAATGGAAGATCTTGGTATTGGTAGACCTAGTACATATGCTACTATAGTATCTACTATTGTAGAAAGAGGATATGTTAAACTAGAACAAAAGAAGTTTGTGCCAACTGAAATTGGTATAGAAACAAATAAAAAATTACAAGAATTCTTTAGTAATATAATTAATGTTAAATATACTGCAGATATGGAATCTAAATTAGATGATATAGCAGATGGTAAAACAATATGGAATAAATTATTAGAAAAATTTTATAAGGAGTTTGAACCTATGGTAGAAAATGCATTTGATAATATGGAAAAGAAAGAATTAGAAAAAACTGGAGAAACTTGTCCTGAATGTGGAGGAGATCTAGTTGTTAGAACAGGTAAATATGGTAAATTTGTATCATGTTCTAATTATCCAAAATGTAAATACATTAAGAAAGAAGAGAAGAAACCTCTTGCAGAAGTATGTACATGTATTAAATGTGGTAACCCAATAGTAGAAAGAACTACTAGAAAAGGTAAAGTATTCTTTGGATGTTCAAATTTCCCTAAATGTAAAGAAGCATATTGGGATAAACCAATTGGAGAAAAATGTCCTGAATGTAATAGTATGCTTGTTGATAAAGACGGAAAAGTAAAATGTTCGTCATGCGATTATGAGAAATAATATTGACTATAAAATAAAAATGTACTAAAATTGATTTAAAGCGAATATTTAGGACTAGTAATAAAAATAATTATTATAGAGAGTCTATGGATGGTGTAAATAGATATAATGTTTTTATGAATCTACCTAATAGTGGTATTAATAGTACCCGGTTAAAAGCCGTTATGTAATTAAGTTAAATAAAGGATGGTACCGTGCTTATGCACTCCTTGGTACTATCTTTTTTTGCTTTTAAAGGAGGAAATATGAAATATTTTAAAAAGATAGTTGGAGAAAGATTATATTTATCTCCAATGAATGTAGAAGATGCTGAAACCTATGTAAATTGGTTAAGCGACAGAAAAGTTACTGATAACTTAGGAATGACTTCTAGTGTAGTAAGAGTACCTGGAGAAAAAGAATACATTGAAAGTAAAAAAAATAATGATTATGATTTCTCTATAGTATTAAATGATGATACTATAATAGGTAATATAAGCTTAATGCATGTAGATTTAGTCTCTGGGAAAGCAACGCTTGGTATTTTTATTGGAGATGAAGAAAATAGAAATAAAGGATATGGAACAGAAGCTATCAAATTACTCGTAGATTATGGATTTAATATTCTTAGACTTCACAACATAGATTTAAATGTATTTGATTTCAATGAAGGAGCAATTAAATCATATAAAAAAGCTGGCTTTAAAGAATATGGAAGAAGACATGAATCATATTTTCTTGATGGAAAATATCATGATGAAATATCTATGGAGATAATTAATGAGAGAAATTAAGAAAGGTTATGTATATAGACATTTTAAAGGAAACTTATATTTAGTAATAGATACTGCTATTCATTCTGAAACAGAAGAAGAATTAGTAATATATAAAGCTTTGTATGGTGATTATGGATTATACGCTAGACCTAAAGATATGTTTTTATCAGAAGTAGATCATGATAAATACCCTGATATAAAACAAAAATATAGATTTGAAGAAATCGAAATAGAGAGTAAAGTAAAGGAGAGATAATATGATAGATATTAAATTAATAAGAGAAAATAGAGAATTAGTAAAAGAAAATATTAAAAAGAAATTTCAAGATAAAAAATTACCTTTAGTAGATGAAATATATGAAATGGATATTGAAAATAGAAAACTAAAAGTAGAACTTGAAGAAAAGAGAAATAAAGTAAATGCATTAAGTAAAGAAATAGGTAACTTAATGAGAGATGGTAAAAAAGATGAAGCAGAAAAAATAAAAGAAGAAATTAATGCTATTAAAGAAGATTTACCTAAATTAGAAGAAAGACAAACTGAATTAGATAATGAAGTTAATAAAAGAATGATGGTTATTCCTAATATAGTTGCAGATGATGTACCTATAGGAGAAGATGATTCTAAAAATGTTGATATAGAACATATTGGAGATCCAGTAGTACCTGATTATGAAATTCCATATCATGCAGATATAATGGCAAGTTTTAATGGACTTGATAAAGAATCTGCAGGTAGAGTAACTGGTAATGGTTTCTATTATTTAATGGGAGATATAGCAAGACTACATAGTGCAATACTAAGCTATGCTAGAGACTTTATGATAGATAAAGGATTTACATATGTAATACCACCATATATGCTTAGAAGTGATGCAGTTAATGGTGTTATGTCTTTTGAAGAAAAAGAAGCTATGATGTATAAAATTGAGGGTGAAGATTTATATTTAATTGGTACTTCTGAACACTCAATGATTTCTAAATTTAAAGATCAAATATTAAAAGAAAGTGAATTACCTATAACTATGACTTCTTATTCACCATGCTTTAGAAAAGAAGTAGGAGCTCATGGTATAGAAGAAAGAGGAGTATATAGAATTCACCAATTTGAAAAACAAGAAATGATAGTTATTTGTAAACCAGAAGATAGTGAAGCTTGGTATGAAAAAATGCTTAACTATACTGTAGAATTCTTTAGAACACTTGATATACCAGTTAGAAAACTAGTATGTTGTACTGGAGATCTAGCAGATCTTAAATATAGATCATGTGATGTTGAAGCATGGAGTCCAAGACAAAAAACATATTTTGAAGTAGGATCATGTTCTAACTTAACTGATGCTCAAGCAAGAGGACTTGGTATTAGATATAAAGATGAAAAAGGTGATAAAGTATTTGCACATACTTTAAATAATACAGTAGTAGCTCCTCCAAGAATGTTAATTGCATTCTTAGAAAATAATTTACAAGCTGATGGATCAGTTAATATTCCAGTAGCATTAAGACCTTATATGGGTAATAAAGAAAAATTAATACCAAATAAATAAGAAGATTGATTTTAATCTTCTTTTTTTTTATAATTAATATGGTGGTAGTATGGATTATATAATTGATATAGATAATTCTAATATAGAAAAAATAATTAAGAAAACTAAAAGT
>OCTW011557577.1_pt1 | contig 15008 bp, 9 predicted proteins | sample 1539671 | NCBI WGS metagenome assembly OCTW01 (sample SAMN02144230, study PRJEB22623) | gut metagenome | biome: sheep rumen | host: Ovis aries | place: New Zealand
CCATCCGCGACGGACAATGCCGCCCGTTCCATCAAAACCAGAGAGGGGATCCCGATCTCTTCGGAGGTCCTCCTGTCGCAGTCCGACATCTCAGCGCCCGTCAGCAAATATTCCATATCTCTCCTGCCCTTCTCATGCAAACCGGAAGACAGATCATATCGGACTACATGAGCACATGAACACCGCATGTCTGCAGTGCTGCGGCTTTCCACGCCTTCGATCTGTTATGAATTTCCGGATTTGCTGATATTATAGGACAGCTTCATCAGGCTGTCCTGCAGATGAACATTTTCCACCTGAATATGAGGAGGAAGCTCCAGATCGACATGGGCGAAGTTCCAGATGGCCTTGACCTTGGTATCCGCCAGCATCTGCGCGCTCCGGCGCGCCTCCGACTTGGGAATGGTCAGGACAACGATATCGACATCATTTTCATCAATATAGGACTTGAGGTCCTCCACCGGACGGATCGGGATTCCGGCGATCGTCTGATCATACAAGTGCGGATCGATGTCGAAGGCACAGGTAAAATGAAAACCGCTCTGTCTGGATATCAGATACTTTACGATTGCCTGTCCCAGATTGCCGGCACCGACCAGGACCATGTTGTACTGCTGATCCAGCCCCAGGATCTTGCCGATCTCCTCATACAGATATTTCGTGTTATAGCCATATCCCTGCTGGCCAAACCCTCCGAAATTATTAAAATCCTGTCGGATCTGAGAGGCGGTCACCTTCATGATCCGGCTCAGCTCCTGCGAGGAGATCCTCTCCTTGCCGGCATCCTTCAGATCCCTTAGATAACGATAATATCGCGGCAACCTGCTGATCACCGCCTGTGAAATTTCCTTTTCTTCCACTAAACACCTCTTAAAGAATAAAGAGCAGGGCAAAAACTGAAAAACAGGCAGATCATTGCAGACCCCGGGAAAGTCCCCCTGCGCCTGCCAGATCAGACGGCCTGTGCTTGCCTGCTGCTCCGACAACTTGTATCATCCCAAAGCCATTATAAAGGCTCCATATTTCCATGTCAAACATTGAATTTGTATAACTAATTGTTGGTATGCTAAATATATGTATAAATTCGCGTACATTTCAGACGATTTGCTGCCTGCAAGCGGCCGACGGAAGTCACTGTGAATTGCTCAGCACATAAGGATATGATCTGCAAAAAAGGCAAGGACATCCGACCTCCGGCCCGCCTGCCTTGCTTCAATTGACAGAATCAACGGCAGCGATTAAACTGACATAGGTCTGCCCGGCTCATGTTCAGCTGCCTGTGAAAGGAGCTTTTCGCGCGCGGTTTTCATCCCCACTGTTCTTGTAAAAGGAGCAGCTCTGCCGGCAGTCCACCATTACCGACCAGAACAGGAACAAACATTATGATCATTGCATGTCATCATATTTCAAAGGAATTTATCGATAAGACCGTCCTGTCGGATATCACCTTTCATCTGGAAAAAGGTGACCGGGCCGCCATTGTCGGCGGAAACGGCGCCGGCAAGACGACACTCCTGCGCATCATGGCAGGGGAGCTGGAGGCGGACAGCGGCAGCGTGACCCTGTCCGGGGGCGCAAAGCTGGGCTATCTGGCCCAGGACCAGGGTCTGGATGCATCCAGCACGATCTACGCAGAGGCTCTGGAGGCCAAGCGCGAGATCATTGAGATGGAGCAGCAGCTCTCCCGCTATGAGCAGGAAATGGAGACGGTCAAGGGGAAGGCCCTGAACGAACTGATCGAGTCCTATACCGACCTCCTGCACCGCTTTGAGCAGATGGACGGCTACGCCTACAAGGGTGAGATCGTCGGGGTCCTGCGGGGCCTGGGCTTTGCGGACGACGAATTCGACAAACAGATCTCCACCCTGTCCGGCGGCCAGAAGACCCGCGTCGCCCTGGCCAGGCTCCTGCTCCAGAAACCGGATGTGATCATGCTCGATGAGCCGACCAACCACCTGGATCTGGGCAGTATCCGCTGGCTGGAGAACTACCTGACAGGATATCGCGGGACCATCCTGATCGTCTCCCACGACCGCTATTTCCTCGACCGGACTGTGTCAAAGGTCATTGAGATCGAAAATGCCTCCGCGACCTTTTTTACAGGCAATTACACTGCCTACGCGGAAAAGAAAAAGGCCCTCCGCGACCAGCAGCGCAGAGCCTGGCTCAACAACCAGGCACAGATCCGCCACCAGGAGGAGGTCATCGCCAAGCTCCGCCAGTTCAACCGCGAAAAATCCATCAAGCGGGCGGAGAGCCGGGAAAAGATGCTGGGCCGGATGGAGGTCGTTGAAAAGCCCTTCACCCTCCGCGACGATATGCATCTCAAGCTCACCCCCTGCATCCGCAGCGGCCGCGAGGTCCTGACCGTGGAAAATCTCGGAAAATCCTTTGACGGTCACGCCCTCTTCTCGAACCTGGGCTTCCATATCCGCCGGGGCGAACACGTCGCCCTGATCGGGGACAACGGGACCGGCAAGACCACGATCCTCAAGATCCTCAACGGCCTGCTGGGCCAGGATGCCGGCCATATCCGGCTGGGGACCAACGTCCATATCGGCTACTACGACCAGGAGCACCATGTTCTGGACGACCGCAATACGGTCTTTGAAGAGATCGCCTACGCCTTTCCCTCCATGACCAACACCGAGGTGCGAAATCTCCTCGCCTCCTTCCTCTTTACCGGCGACGATGTCTTCAAGCTGATCGGCGAGCTCTCCGGCGGCGAAAAGGGCCGCGTCTCCCTGGCCAAGCTCATGCTGTCCGAGGCGAATTTCCTGATCCTGGATGAGCCGACCAACCACCTGGATATCGTGTCGCGGGAAGTTCTGGAAAACGCCCTCAACGCCTACGACGGGACCGTCCTCTATGTCTCCCATGACCGCTACTTCATCAACCGGACCGCCAGCCGCATCATGGAGCTGACCCGGCGCGTCCTGGTCAACTATCCGGGCAACAACAGCGAAAATGTCCCGGACAAATATATGGGCAATTATGATTTCTATCTGGAAAAATCCGCCCAGGTCGGCGAGATCCTGATCCGGGACCAGCTGGAGGCTCAGGCCGGCGCAGCCGGATCTGCGGGCCGGACCGGATCCAATACCGGCAGGCCGGCTTCCGAGAGCAGGGGAGGCGGTCTCCGGACAGGAGGAAGCGGTGGAGACAGGGATTCCGCTGCAGGCTCTTCCGGGCGCAGCGGGACAGGTCTTCCCATGACAGGCGGATCCTCCTCTGCCGCGGCATCCGCACCCGCAGCCCGCGCCCAGGACGGCGCAGACGACTGGAAGGCCCGCAAGGAGGAACAGGCCAGACGCCGCAAGATCGCCAACGACCTGAAAAAATGCGAAGAGGCCATTGCCCGTCTCGAAGCGGAGGGCGAGGCACTCGACGAGGAGATCTCCCTTCCCGAGAACAGCACAGATCCGGACAAGCTCCGCGATTTGACTTCAAAGCGCGAAGCGGTCGATGAAAAGCTGGCGGAGCTCTATGAGCAGTGGGAATCCCTGAGTGAGCTCGCGGAAGAATAATACATATAGGACGAAATAAAGCCACCCGTACGGGTGGCTTTTCAAATGCGTTTATCCTTCCAGCTTCTTCTCCAGCTTGTCTCGGATGGCGAGGATAAAGCCCTCCGTATCCAGCTTTTCGACATTGGGCAGGGTCGTGATCAGGGCCAGGTCGCCGGTCATCTTTCCGCTCTCGATGGTCTCCAGGGTCGCCTCTTCCAGGAGGTCCGCGAAGCGGACAAGCTCCGGAAGGCTGTCGAGCTCACCGCGCTTGCGAAGGGCGCCGCTCCAGGCAAAGATCGTTGCGACAGAGTTGGTGGAGGTCGTCTCGCCATTCCGATATTTATAGTAGTGGCGCTGGACCGTGCCGTGGGCGGCCTCGTACTCATAGATCCCGTCCGGGCTGACCAGGACGGAGGTCATCATGGCGAGGGATCCGAAGGCCGTTGCCATCATATCGCTCATGACATCGCCGTCATAGTTCTTGAGCGCCCACAAAAAACCGCCCTCTGAGCGGACAACGCGGGCCACGGCGTCATCGATCAGGGTGTAGAAATACTCCAGGCCTGCGGCCTCGAACTTCTCTTTGTACTCGGTGTCGTACAGGCGCTGGAAGATCTCCTTGAAATTTCCGTCGTAGATTTTGGAGATGGTGTCCTTGGTAGAGAACCAGAGATCGATCTTCTGGTCAAGGGCGTAGGTAAAGCATGCCCGCGCGAAGCCCTCGATGGAGGCATCGGTGTTGTGCAGGCCCTGGATGATGCCGGGTCCCTTGAATTCATGGATGACCTGGCGGCTCTTCTCCTCTCCGCTCTCATCCCTGAAAACAAGCTCGGCGGTCCCTGCACCTTCCGCGCGATACTCCACGTTCTTGTAGACATCGCCGTAGGCGTGTCTGGCCATGATGATGGGCTTTTTCCAGGTGCGGACATAGGGATCGATGCCCTTAACCAGGATGGGCGCGCGGAAGACGGTGCCGTCCAGAGCTGCGCGGATCGTCCCGTTGGGGCTCTTGTACATGGCTTTCAGATTATATTCCTCGACGCGGGCCGCGTTGGGCGTGATCGTCGCGCACTTGACCGCGACGCCGTATTTTTTTGTTGCCTCGGCGGCATCGATTGTGATCTGATCGTCGGTCTCATCGCGTTTGACCAGGCCTAGGTCGTAATACTCTGTTTTGAGGTCAATAAAAGGGAGCAGCAGGTCGTCCTTGATCATCTTCCAAATGATGCGGGTCATCTCATCGCCGTCCATTTCCACAAGCGGTGTCGTCATCCTGATTTTTTCCATTGTTTCTGTTCTCCTTTTATATATGGATTGATTGCTACTGTCCAGACGGCTGCGAATATCGGAGAGGACGTGCGCAGTAACATAGATTGGTCAGGTCTCTTCTTCGTCCTTGTAGATGTCGTAGAGACCGTTCCTGACCATGTTTTCATAGGCATTGTGCATGTGCTCTCCGGCCAGTCGTTCGGCCAGGTCAGCCTTGCCGGCCCGGATAGCCTCCATGATGGCGCGGTGCTCCTTGTTGGAGGCGGTTCCGCGCTCCACGCTGGACAGGGTCTTCTGACGGACCCGGTGCACATACTGGTGGTAGTCCATCAGCAGGTGCTCCAGCATCTTGGAGTGGCAGGCGCTGTAGAGGATGTGGTGGAACTGGCTGTCCAGGTCGACCATCTGCTCCAGATGTCCCTTGCCGGCGTGGTATTCAGCCAGATAGACATTCTCCTCCATGGCCTCCATCTGTTCCTTGGTGATGTTTTCGGTCGCCCAGCGGGCGCAGAGGCCCTCCAGCCTTGCCCTTATCATGTAGATATCCTTGACATCCTTGGCCTGGATTCCGGTCACGAAGGCGCCGCGGTTGGGAATGATCTGCACCAGTCCCTCCAGCTCCAGCTGCCGGAGAGCCTCGCGGACAGGTGTCCGGGAGACACCCAGCTCCTTGCCGATCCGGATCTCCTTGAGCTCCTCGTGCTCCTTGTACCGGCCATTCAGAATATCATCTCTGATCTTGGAAAAAACACGTCCCCGCAGAGAATATTTGTCTGTTACCTCACGCTTTAAATCAAATTCATCCATTCCATCCCCCTGCTCCCTGTCCGGAGCCAATGAACGCCTGCATGCAGGCCGTATCTCATCAGTCTGAGCGCAAGCCCCCGCTGCATGAAGACAGCGCCGGGGCAGTCCTGTGCTATGTTCATTGTCACGCCAAAGCACCTCTGCAGCAGGCGGTTTTTACCTCTATCTGCGCTTCAGATCAGATTCGTGTGTAGGCGTCCGTCGGATGGTGCAGACAGGCGCATGTATAATTGTATACATCGAATACAATAAAGTCAAGAGCACCTTTTCTTTTGACAATGAAAAACCGCCTGTCTAATCCGGACACAGCCGGAAAAACAGGCGGTCATACTTAAAAGCATCAGGTGGAAATCACGACTGTTCCCCTGCTTTGCAGTGTGAACAGCATCTTCAGATCAATGATGTTGTCCGCGGTCCGGTCACTTCACGACGAAGTTGACGATCTTGCCGGGGACATAGATCTCCTTGACCAGCTTTTTACCCTCCAGGAAGGAGGCGACGCGGTCGTTGGCCTTGGCTGTGGCAAGGGCGGTGTCCTTGTCCGCCTCGCGGGCGATCTGGACGGTACCGCGGAACTTGCCGTTGACCTGGACGCCGACCTCGATCATATCGTCGACGGTCTTGGCGGGGTCGTAGGAAGGCCACTCGGACATGGTGAGGAAGTCCGTGATCTCCTCGTCGTCCGCACGGCCGTTCAGGCTCTGGTAGATCTCCTCCGTCACGTGGGGCGCGAAGGGAGACAGGAGCTTGAGGAAGGTGACCAGGTCATCCTTCGAGATGCTGCCGGCCTTGTAGATGTCGTTCAGAAGGGTCATCAGGGCTGCGATGGCGGTGTTGAACTTCTGGGCCTCGATGTCCTCGGAGACCTTCTTGATGGTCTTGTGCATGGCCGTCTCCAGGGAGGCGGGGGATGCATCCGCCAGGATCTCGGTGAGGCCGGCGACGCGCTCCAGGAAGCGGCGGCAGCCCTTGACCGAGCTGTCGCTCCAGGGAGCGGCGCTCGCGTAGTCGCCCATGAAGAGGACATAGATGCGGAGGGTGTCGGCGCCGTACTGCTCGACGATGTCGAGAGGATCGACGACGTTGCCCTTGGACTTACTCATCTTGTCTCCGTCCGGGCCGAGGATCAGGCCCTGGGCGGACCGCTTCATGTAGGGCTCGGAGGTATTGACCTCGCCGATGTCATACAGGAAGTGGTGCCAGAACCTGGAGTAGATCAGGTGTCTGGTGACGTGCTCCATGCCGCCGTTGTACCAGTCGACGGGCATCCAGTAGTCGATCTTTTTGCGGTCGGCAAAGGCCTTGTCGTTGTGGGGATCCACATAGCGGAGGAAGTACCAGGAGGAACCTGCCCACTGGGGCATGGTATCGGTCTCCCGCTTCGCGGGTCCTCCGCACTGGGGGCAGGTGCAGTTGACGAAGGAATCGATCTTGGCCAGCGGGGACTCGCCGTCCTCACCGGGCTCGAAATCCTCGACATCGGGCAGTCTGAGCGGGAGCTCCTCATAGGGAACGCCCACGACACCGCACTTGGGGCAGTGGATGAGCGGAATGGGCTCGCCCCAGTATCTCTGGCGGTTGAAGGCCCAGTCTTTCATCTTGAACTGGACGCCGGCGCGGCCGATGCCCTTCTCGCCCAGGAACTCCAGCATCTTCGCGATGGAGTCCTTTTTATTGGTCAGGCCGTTGAGGACGCCGGAATTGACCATCTCGCCGTCGCCGGTCCAGGCCTCTTTGCTGATATCGCCGCCCTTGATGACCTCGATGATCGGGACGCCGAACTTGGTGGCGAACTCCCAGTCTCTCTGGTCGTGGGCAGGAACGGCCATGATGGCGCCGGTGCCGTAGCCCATCATGACATAGTCCGCGATGAAGATCGGGATCTTGGTGCCGTTGACGGGGTTGACGGCCTCCAGGCCCTCGATCTTGAGACCGGTCTTGTCCTTGACCAGCTGGGTGCGCTCAAACTCGGTCTTCTTGGCGCACTCGGCCCGGTAGGCCTCGATGTCCGCCATGTTGCCGATGCGGTCAGCGTATTTGTCGATCAGGGGATGCTCGGGCGCCATGACCATGAAGGTCACGCCATAGAGAGTATCCGGACGGGTCGTATAGATCTCCAGCTTTTCATCGATGCCGTCGATGGTGAAATCGACGAAGGCGCCGGTGGACTTGCCGATCCAGTTGACCTCCTGCTGGCGGATATTCTCGGGATAATCGACCGTGTCAAGGCCGGTCAGGAGCTTGTCCGCGTACTCGGTGATCTTGAGATACCAGACATCCTTGGGGAGCTGGATGACATCGCTGTGGCAGATGTCGCACTTGCCGCCCTGGGAGTCCTCGTTGGACAGAACGACCTTGCAGGACGGGCAGTAGTTGACCAGGGTCTTGTCGCGGAAGACCAGCCCGTGGTCAAAGAGCTTGCGGAAGATCCACTGGGTCCACTTGTAGTAGTCGTCCCTGGAGGTGTCGATCACGCGGCTCCAGTCAAAGGAGAAGCCGACGCTGCGCATCTGGTTGGAGAACTTCTCGATATTTTTATCCGTGATGATACGGGGATGGGTGTTAGTCTTGATGGCATAGTTCTCGGTCGGCAGTCCGAAGGCGTCGTAGCCGATGGGGAAGAGGACATTGTAGCCCTGCATCCTGCGCTTTCTGGAAATGACCTCGATGCTGGAATAGGCCTTGATGTGGCCGACATGCATGCCCGCTCCGCTGGGATAGGGGAACTCGACCAGTCCGTAGAACTTGGGCTTGTCGCTGAAATCGACGGCCTTGAAAATGCCGGCGTCCTCCCACTTCTTCTGCCACTTGGGCTCAATCTTCTTAAAATCGTATCTCATTTTGGTGCTCCTTTACCGGGATATGTATAAAAAATCATTCGCAGCTGTACGGCAGATCAGAAGCACCCGGCAGGATCACCGGATCACCGTAAAAACCGGACAGATACAAACATTCCATATAATAATCCCGCAGACGCCTGTTCGTCAAGCGACTGCGGGATCTGCTGCGTTTATAATACTTTGCCGGCGTACCGCCGGTTCCTGTTTTTTTGTCAGTGATTCTGTCAACGATAGTTTCGGTTGCCGAAGTGGATGACCGCCGCAAAGCCGGGGCCGGTGTGGGCGCCGATCACAGGTCCCATGCCGCAGATCTGCACATTGGCGGCCGGATTGATCCTGAGGACTTCCGCGGCCAGCTTTTCGGCGCGCTCCCTGCAGTCGGCGTGTGCGATGATAACATCGCTCCCCAGGCTGTCATCGCGGGCTCCCTGATAGCATTCCAGCAGGTATTTCACCGCGCGGGGTACACCGCGCTGCTTGGATATGTTGACCAGCTTTCCCTCGTCATTGATCTTGAGGACCGGTTTGAGGTTGAGGACGTTGCCGGCCAGGGCCGCCGTCGCGGAGATCCGTCCGCCGCGCTTGAGGTAGACCAGGTCCTCCACCATGAACCAGTAGCAGACATTGAGGGCATTCTCCCGCAGGAAGGCGGCGTTTTCAGACAGGCTCTTCCCTGCCTCCCGGCCCCGGATGGCCAGCAGCAGGAGCAGGCCCATGCCGCCGGTCGCCCCCAGCGTGTCCACGCATTCGATCTGTATGTCGGGATAGTCATCCCGGACAAGCCCGGCTGCCGTCAGGGAGGACTGGTAGGTACTGCTGAGTCCGCTGGACAGGCACAGATACAGGATGTTTTTACCCTCTTCTGCCGCCGCGCGGAAGGTCTGCTCATAGGTGTAGGGCGTGATCTGGCTGGTCCCCGTCAGCGAACCGGCGCGCATTTTGTCATAGAAGACCTTCAGCTCCTCTTCTGTCTGCGGCCTGTCCATCATAAACCGGCCGTCGTCCACGGTGTATTCCATGGGGATGATCCGGATTCCGTTCTCCTCCAGATATTTCAGTTCAATATCGATCGATGAATCAATAAAAATCTCATATTCTGTCTGGCTGGCCAAGTTTTCCTCCCTCTCCAACCCCGGACACGGCGCCATCGTCAGACCATCGCGATCAGCACACCGTCGGATTTTTCTATAAAAGCTCTGATGGAGCTTGTTTAAAGTAACACATGTGTATTATTATACAAATGTATATGATGTTCAACAACAAGCTTTCACTCATTTGTGGCTTAGTTCCCACTTTCTATTTGATTTGTGGAAAAAAATACATATACCGCAGATGTTGTAGAAAAGCGGAAGCAACTGAGATCAAAAACGGGATACAGGAGCGCGGAAGCACGGAGAAATTCGTCGTTTGATCGGATATCGGTGAGAGGAGTTCGTAAACGCAGTATGTACAGAGAATTTGATTCAAATACTGAGCCAGGGATCATACAGACCGAAGAAAAGAAAAAGACCGGCACAGACCGGCGTGTCGCCCGGACCAAGCGGAGCGTCCGCATGGCCCTCATCAAGCTCCTTGCATCCAAGCCCCTGGGAGAGATCACTGTGACGGAGCTAGCCCGCGCGGCGGACATCAACCGCAAGACCTTCTACAACTACTACAGCGATGTCTCCATGGTCGTCGATGAGATCGAGAATGAGATCGCCGAGGACTTCGCCTCCGCTATCCACGACATTGATTTCCGGGAGATCAGCCGGGAACCCTCCGAGATCTTTCTGACCCTGGCCAGACTGATCGAAAAGGACCTGGAGTTCTATGCCAATGTCTTCGCGGCGGAGGGACAGGCATCCCTGCTCCAGAAGATCGTCGCGCCCCTCAAGCAGCAGCTCTGGATCAGCTTCTCCGATCAGATCGGCCCGGACAGGGGAGACCTGGCGGAATTTGAGTTTCTGCTGGAATATGCCGTCTCCGGTATGATCGCCGTCTACCAGAAGTGGTTCAACACAGGCAGGAAGCAGGACATCGAAGACCTCTCCAGGAAGCTCAGCGTCCTGACCTTCAACGGGATCAACGGGCTCAGCCTGCTGTGAGTCCACATGATGTGTCAAACAGCTTTGCTCTCCGGTCGTCTATTCAAGACTCGCTTTCGAGTCTTGCGCATGCCCGAAGGGCATGTAAACGGTTGCAACATCTTCCGCACATGCAAAGAATGTGCGGCCGCTTCCGTGCTGCATCCAAAAAACCGCCGCAGGCCTCTGTGATATGCCTGCGGCGGTTTTTATATGCAATACAGCAGATACGTGATCTTTCGGTGCGCTGTGACCGGATGCGATCACCTTTCTGGTCAGGAGACAGATCAGTCGTCCGCGCCCTCTTCCAGTGCAGCCTGGCGTGCAGCGACTTCCTTGGCCTGGACATCAGCGGGAGCCTGCTCATAGCGGGCAAACTCATACTCGTAGTCACCTCGGCCGCCGGTCATGGAGCGAAGGACGGTGCAGTAGTCGAACAGCTCGGACATGGGGCACTCCGCCTCAACGACCTGCTTGCCGTTGCCGATGGGGTTCATGCCCAGAACTCTGCCGCGGCGCTTGTTCAGATCGCCCATGACATCGCCGGTGTAGGAATCCGGGATGGTGACCTTGAGGGAGACGATGGGCTCGAGCAGGACGGGGTTGGCGTCCATGATGCCCTTCTTGACAGCCTGGCTGGCTGCGGTCTTGAATGCCATTTCGGAGGAGTCGACCGGATGGTAGGATCCATCGTACAGGGTCGCCTTCAGGCCGACAACGGGATATGCCGCGAGCGGTCCCTTCTGGACGGTCTCGGCAATACCCTTCTCGACTGCCGGGAAGTAGTTCTTGGGAACGCTGCCGCCGACGACTTCTTCGTCGAACTCATAAGCTTCCTCGAGATTGCCGGAGGGAGCGAATTTGATCTTGACATGACCGTACTGGCCGTGGCCGCCGGACTGCTTTTTGTACTTGGAATCGATATCGGCAGTCTTGCGGATGGTCTCGCGGTAAGCCACCTTGGGCTGCATGGTCTCGATCTCGACCTTATACTCGTTCTTGAGCATGCTCTTGACGACTTCGAGCTGCATGTCGCCGACACCGTAGATCAGGGTCTGGCGGTTCTCCGCGTCGTTGACCATCTTGAAGGTGAGGTCCTCAGAGGAGATCTTGGCCATGGCCTGGGCGATCTTGTCGATATCGTTCTTGTTCTTGGCATTGTAGCGAATGTAGGTGTAGGGCGTGGAGATATCCATTGCGGGATATGCGATCGGCTCTGCCTTGGTGGACAGGGTGTCGCCGGTCTTTGCGTCGCCGAGCTTTGCGACGGCGCCGATATCGCCCGCGTGGAGCTCTGCGATCTCGCTGGTCTTGTTGCCCATCATGATGTAGAGCTTGCCCAGACGCATCTCGGACTCCAGGGAGGAATCGTAGACAGTCTCATCGGTCTTGAAGACACCGGAGCGGACCTTGATCAGGCTGTAGCGGCCGATGAAGGGATCCACGATGGTCTTGAAGATAAATGCGGACTTGGGCTGCGCATCGTCAAATGCTGCCTCGAAAGCCTCGTCGGTCTTGAGGTTTTTGCCCTCGACCCTGCGTGCGTTGGGAGCGGGCATGTAATTGACGATATCATCCAGAACGGTGTAAACGCCGAAGCACTGGGTGCTGGCGCCGCAGTCGACGGGAACGACGGAGCATTCCTGGATATTGGTGCGGACCGCGTCTGCGATCTCTTCGGCTGTGAACTCGTCGCCGCCGAAATAGCGCTCCATGAACTCCTCGTTGGTCTCCGCCACAGTCTCCATCAGAGCCTCGCGGTAGGTCTCGAGATTGTCTGCGCTGTCATCCGGAACGGGGCACTCCGCCGCGTCCTTGGGGCCCCACTTGAAGCCCTTCTGGGAGATGACGTTGACGGCGCCGACATGCTTGCCGCCCTCTTCAATCGCGAAATTGAAGGGAACGATCTTGGTGCCGTAGAGCTCCTTGAGAGCATCCACGGTATTCGGATAGGAGGTGTGCTCCAGATCCATATCGGAGATATAGATCATCCTGGGAACATTATGTTTCTCGCAGAGATCCCATGCGCGCTCAACACCGGGCTCAACGCCGGCCTTGCCGGAGACAACGATGATGGCTGCATCCGCGACGCTGATCGCCTCTTCCACTTCACCGACGAAATCGAAATATCCGGGCGTATCAAGGATGTTGATCTTGCATCCCTTCCACTCGATCGGGATCAGGGACGTCTTGATCGAAAAGCCTCTCTTCTGCTCCTCCTTGGTGAAATCGGAGACGGAGTTTCCGTCCTCGACCTTACCCATTCTGGACGTGACACCGGACAGAAGGCACATGGCCTCTGCCAGGGTCGTCTTGCCTGCTCCGCCGTGGCCGAGCAGAACGACATTTCTGATTTTATCAGTTGTGTAAACTTTCATTACTGACCTCCACTACATATTTTATTTCGTTATTTCCGCAAATACCTGCGTTTTTATCAAAAGCGCAACAAAAAAAGGCGGTTTTTGCGGAAATCCTTGTCTATTCTACTAAATATGCGGATGCATTACAAGAGCTTTTCTAAAATATTGTATAGCCGGCCGTACATTTCGCCTTATGAACTGTTAGCAGATTATATAATTCATTCTGCCCTTGATCTGTGCCTTGACAGACATCAGCCCACATATCTTTACACGAAAAAAAGAACAGAAACAGTCTCCTGTTTCTGTTCTCACGGATTGCATAAAATATTGCCCGGATCAAACAAATATGAAATGAAATCGTCCGGATAACTTATATACTGATCAGCCCGGACACATAGGACATGGAGCCGGCCGGGGGGGACTTACATGCTGATCAGCCCGAATACATTGGCAATGGAGCTGGCCAGGATGATGATGACGAAGACCGGGCAGATGTAACGGATCATAAAGACAAAGACGCCCCTTCTGTGGAAGCCGTGTCCGTCGTACAGGACCTCTTCGACCGCGCGGTCGATGGTCATGCGGCGGGTGATGAAGAGGCAGATGCAGAGCGCCGCGATGGGCATCATCACGGAGTTGGTGAGGAAGTCAAAGAAATCCAGGAACTGCATGCCGATGATGGTCACGCCCGCCAGAGGGCCGTAGCCCAGGCAGGACAGGGTCCCGAGTCCCAGCATGATGGCCCCGATCAGAAGGGTGCAGACGACGCGGTTCCAGCCGAATTCGTCGGCGAAGGTCGCGACGGCACTCTCCGTCAGCGCAATGGCGCTGGTCAGGGCGGCGAAGAGGACCAGGGCAAAGAACATGATGCCGATGACCACGCCGAAGCCCATACTGGCAAAGATCTTGGGCATGGTGATGAACATGAGGGAGGGCCCTGCGCCCAGAGCGGCGGGGTCGCCGCCGGAGAAGGCGAAGACGGCCGGGATGATCATGAGGCCCGCCAGCATGGCAATGCCCGTGTCAAAGATCTCGACCTGGACAGTCGCCTGCTCAATGCTGGTGTCCTTTTTCATATAGGAGCCGAAGGTGATGAGGATACCCATGGCGATCGACAGGGAGTAGAACATCTGCCCCATCGCCGTGATCACGGTCATCCAGGAAAAGTTTTTCGGATTCGGGATCAGGAAATATTTGACGCCTTCGAATGCGCCGGGCCGCGTCACCGAATACATGCAGATGGCGATGGCAAGGACGATCAGAACAGGCATCATGATACTGGATACCCGCTCGATCCCGTTTTCAACACCCAGGATGATGACGATCAGGATCATGAGGACGAAGACGATGAACCAGAATTCAGCGGAAAAGCCGTTGGAGATGAAACTTCCGAAAAAGTTGTCGTCCGCGAGGCCCTGTACATTGCCCCGGATGTATTCAAAGAGATATTTGCAGACCCAGCCGCCGATGACTGAATAGTAGGGGCAGATCAGCATGGGTATGATGGCGTTGATCCAGCCGCCGAAGCGGGTGCCTGTCCCCTCTCCGTAAGCCCTGAAGGCACTGACGGGACTCTTGCCGGTGGCCCGTCCGATCGCGGTCTCCGCGATGATCATGGAGTAGCCGAAGGTCAGCGCCAGCAGAATATAGACCAGCAGGAAGATACCTCCGCCGTATTTGGCGGCCAGATACGGGAAGCGCCAGATATTGCCCAGGCCGACGGATGCCCCCGCCGCGGACAGGACATAACCGATCTTTCCCGAAAATCCTTTACGTTCTGTTTCATTTGAACTCATGATTCAGATAATCCCCTTTCCGTGCGCCGTCTGCAGATTTCAAAAAGCGCAACATTAGTACCTTACCACAAAACAGTTATAATGTCATGCAAATTATAATTTTTAAACAAGACAAAAGACCCGGCTGCAGAACGTGCTGCTGCCGGGTCTCATCCTGTCTTCAGGAAGGCTTCGTGACCTCAGATATTCAGGTATGTCTTTCCATAAGCTTCCGCCGGAAGATCGTTCCCGGATCATCCGGTCATTATGCCAGGTAGGGGTTGACGGGCTTGTACAGGAATTTCTCGGAGAGGTCGGAAAGTCTCGCAGCGCCGCACATCTTCATGGTGTCGACGAATTCCGCGCCGAGCTTCTCAGTGTA